>JAEEGL011048778.1_pt1 | contig 13162 bp, 8 predicted proteins | sample 9134231 | NCBI WGS metagenome assembly JAEEGL01 (sample SAMN16246548, study PRJNA631951) | gut metagenome | biome: gut microbiome; feature: rumen; material: fiber-attached | host: Bos | place: Iran: Karaj | collected 2018-10
ACTGTCCGCCGTTTGCTATTTTACCAGTGAATTCTTTATATTTCCTTAATATCACACGGTTTTTTATAGATTTCGGAAGATTTCTCAGATCGGACTCAAGATATTTCTCCGTTTCGGACTCAAAATATTCCCTGTCCTCGCGGCAGGCGGAAGCAAATCCGGCAAGCGTTCCGACAACGCGGGGATTTATCCTGCTTAACTCCGGCATAACGGTTTTTCTTATATAATTGCGGGTGTATTCCTGCGAATCGTTCGTGCTGTCGTGAACGAAATCCTGCCGAAGCATTGCAAGGAAGCTTTCTATGTCTTCTCTCCCCGCTTTAAGCAGCGGACGCAGGATATATCCGTTTTCTTCCGCTATCGACGCGCCGCCGTAGGAACCCGAACCGCGTATGAGATTCATCAAAAGCGTCTCGGCGTCGTCATTCATATTATGCGCCGTTGCGCAGTAATCGAATCTGCCGGAATCGAGATTTCTTTTGAAATACGCGTATCGGCATACGCGCGCGGCTTCCTCCAAAGAGGCCTTGTGCTTGGCCGCGTACGCCGGGACGTCGTCGCGCCCGCGCAAAAGCTCCACTCCGAGCTTTTCGCACAGTTTGATGCAGAACCTTTCGTCCCGGTCGGCTTCGGCGCCTCGGATCATATGATTGAAATGGCAGGCGACCACGGAAAACCCGAATTCCGGCGCAAGCATAAGCGTTCCGCGAAGCAAAGCGACGGAATCAGCGCCGCCGGAAAGACAAACGCAAAGCCGTTTTCCGGCAAGCGATCCGCGTCTTTCGGAATAAAACGCGCGCAGTACGTTGAGGACCGCGGGATCATTCGGATTCATTGGTAACGTTATCCTCTATGCCCATAAACTTGAAATACTTACCGACCCACGCAAGTTTGGCTACCCCGGTACCGCCGTGCCTGTTCTTCGCGACGTTGCATTCGGCGATAACGTAATCGGAATTCTGCGAAACCGACTCGCCGTTTTCGTTTTCGTGTTCGTAATAATCGCTTCTGTAAAGGAAGAGAACGACGTCCGCGTCCTGCTCTATCGCGCCGGAATCGCGCAGGTCGGAAAGCATCGGCTGCTTTTCCTTGCGGCTTTCGGTTCCGCGGGCAAGCTGTGAGCAGAGTATGAGCGGCGCTTCGAAATCCTTTGCGATAAGCTTTAACGAACGCGTTATGTTCGCTATATCGTTAACGCGGTTGTCCGTGACCTTGTCGGGATACATAAGCTGCAGATAGTCGATGACCACGAGCCCGATATTGTCCAGTCGGCGCAGTTTTGCGCGAATGGTGGAAGGAGTGTTGTTGGAGCTCGGGTCGATATAAATATTCGTGCGAGAAAGCACGCTCGCCGCCTCCGCAAGGTGGCGCCAGTCGTCGTCCGAAAGCTTCCCGGTGCGCATCGTGCTGCTGTCGATCATCGCTTCGCTGCCGAGCATACGCGCGACAAGCTGTTCCGAAGTCATTTCCAGCGAGAAGATCGCAATGTTCTTGTCGGTTGTCTTGGCGATATTGGCGGCAATGTTCATTGCAAAGCTGGTTTTGCCCATACCGGGACGGCCGCCGATTATCACAAGGTCGCCTTTTCCCATCCCGATAAGCAGTCTGTCTATCGAGGAATATCTTGTCTGTATGCCCGAAAGCGCGTTCGGGTCTTCTTTAAGCAGATTAAGAGTTCTGTAATGTTCCTTTATAACGTCCGATATCTTATCGAAGCCGTCTTTGTATTTGTCCTTTGATATGCTGTAAATGCGCTGTTCCGCGTAATTAACGGTTTCGTTCACGCCGCCCTTTTCGCTGTACGCGAGGTCGGATATATCGCGCGAGGCGTCGATAAGCGCGCGTAATACCGATTTATCCTTGATTATGGCGCAGTATTCGCCGATGTTCACCGCGTCAACGGAAAGGTCGACGAGCAGTTTTATATACTTTGCCGCATCCCCTTCGGTATAAGTGCCGAGCTGTGTGAGCGCGTTAATAAGAGTTACCGGATCGATAACTCTGTTGGTATTGAACATTTCGCGCATGGCGGAAAAGATTTGCTTGTGCTGTTCGAGATAAAAATCTTCCTCGGTAAGAGTAGCGATCTCCGCAAACTTTCCGGAATCGACTATCACCGATCCGAGCACCGCCTGCTCCGCCTCGAGCGAAAAAGGCATTCTTTTTATACTTTCAAAATCTGCCATATAATCCTCCCGGACCGGTCTACTGTTCGACGCAAAGCTTCAAGACAGCGGAAACACCCTGAAACAGCTTTATTTTAACGTCGTATTCGCCGACGGTCTTTATATTGCCGTCGATGGAAATATCGCGCTTGTCTATGTCGATGCCGAGATCGGACCTGATCTTGTCGCTGACGTCCTTGGAGGTAACGGCGCCGTAAAGTCTGCCGTCGGCGCCTCCGGTGGTCTTGAAAACGATTTTTTTATCGGCGAGGAACGCCTTTGTCTCCTCGGCTTTCTTTTTCTGTTCCGCAAGGTGGAACGCTTCGCTTTCCTTGCGTACCTCGATCTGTTTCAATACTCCGGCATCCGCGGGCTTCGCAAGCCCCCGCGGGAAAAGATAGTTGCGGGCGTATCCGTCCGAAGCGTTTATCAGATCGCCTTTTTTGCCCTGCCCTTTCACGTCCTGGAGAAGAATAACTTTCATTGCAGTACTCCTTTCAGTCGCCGCTGCCCACGTATTCGTCGATAGCGGATTTAAGAATAGCTTTTGCTTCGTCGGTATCGAATACGACGCTGCCCAGCCCGTCGCCGCTGCGCCGTCTGATAAGCGCCCCGGCGGACTGGAAATGCCCGCCGCCGCCCAGCATATGCGCAATGTTTATAACGTTCACGCTGCCGTCACTGCGCGCGGAAAGGTTAACGCCGTTGTCGAGCGAATAAAGCACGAACGACGCGGACACTCCGTCGATGTCGACAAGCCGGTCCGCGGCTTTGGAAGCTGTCACCTTGTTTTCCGGCGAATCGCTTCCGGTGAGCACCGAGATCGCGAAGCAATCGCGGTATATCTCCATATTCTGTTCTATTTTGTTCACGCTTACGAACTGCGACATATCGGATTTGAAGAAGTTCTTCGCCTTGCCCGGATCGGCGCCCGCGTTTTTAAGGAAAATACACGCGGAATAGGTCCTTGTGCCGGTATCGTGAGAGAAGAACTGCGTGTCTAACAGTATTCCGGCAAGCAGCACTCTCGCCTCTTCGGGACGTATGTCGCCCGGGCGTATCGAAAGCTCTAGTATCTCGCATACGAGCTCGGAGGCGCTGGAAGCGGTAGGATCGATGTTAGAAGGTTCGAGCACCTGCGGACCGAGCGGGGTTTTTATAGCGTGGTGGTCGATAACGATAACTCTGCTTGCGTTCTCGTATACGCCGCGCGCAGCAAACAGCTCCGGATTGGAAACGTCGGTGATAATAACCAGGGTTTTCGGCGAAAGGAGTTCCTGGGCATATACCTCGTCGACGAACATTTTGGAGTATTCGGGAAATTCGTCGAGCGTTTCGGTGATGCGAGAAATATTCCTGTCGTTGCGGTCCGCTACGATGCAGCAGGGCTTTCCGTAAACCGCCACGAGCTTGGAAATGCCGATATTCGAAGCGATGGAGTCGAAGTCGGGATTGATATGCCCCATTATAATGACGTTGGAGCATTTTTCAAGCTCCTCGCAGAGCAGGTCGCGGCAAAGACGCGAACGTATCTTCGTCTGCCGCTGTACCGCTTTGGTCCTGCCGCCGTAGCTGTCCTCGCCGTCTTTGGTCTTTACAACGGCAAGCGCGCCGCCGCGCTGGAGCGCGGAACGAAGCGCCGCCTGTGCGCTTTCGCGTTTATCCTGCAAGGTACCGCTGCCCGATGAAACGCCTATCGAAATGGTCATCGGCACCGGCGATTCACGCAGAGAAGCTTCCACGACTTTGTCGAGAATATCGAACTTGTCTGCTATCATGTCCTCGAGATGCCGGTTTTCAAACTGCATAACGTATTTGTCGCGGTCGTATTCGGTAAGCACCGCGTCGTATCCCGCCGCCCATTCGGTAAGCAGCCCGTTTACCGTCGCGGAGCCGAACCTGCGGTTCTCCTGGACCTCCTGGGTGACCTCGTTCGTGTTGTCGATAACTATATACGCGACGCGTATCGAACTGTCTTCCAGCTCCTTGCGGAGACTCGCCTCGGTATCGCGGCTGTACCATATCGCGCCGTAAAGCTTCTGCCTTCTGAATTCAAGCGGAAACGATTTAACTGAATAGTGCGCGTTCTCGGCGTCTATTATTATCGGCGCGCCGCTTTCGTTGAACGACGATTCGAGATTGAAATAAGAAACCATTCCGCCGAAAAGTTTGGCGGCTCCGGTACTGACGCGGTGCTTTTTGACTTCGCCTATCGAATCGAAGCGCGGGTTGCTCCAAACGACGCGGTTGGATTCGTTGACTACCATTATAGGCGCATCGATATCGTCGAGTATTTCGGAGAACATCTCCGAAAATCCGCTCGATTCGAGGTCGGCGTAAGTATTCTTGCGTTTGATAAAATATACGGCCAGAATCACCGCGCCGTATATAAGCGCGCAGATCAGGACGGTATATCCTGCGGCTGTGTTTATAATGAACGCTATAAGCGCCGCGACCGTGATTATGACAAGCCCGATAAGCTCGCCGATCACGCTGTGGAATCCTGAGTGCTTTTTCACGCGGGGAGTCGCCTCCTTTGTTTTAGAAGTTATATTTTACCACAAAACAACGCGCTTGTCAATCCAGCAATGTTTGCTGTGTTATTTCCGGGTCGCTGTCCTCGAATATCACTCCCGTCGCGGGGAGTTTGCTCTTTCTGTAGCGCGATTCTTTAATAAGCATCCGCACGGCGGGATCGTATTTCTCCGCGCTGACGACGTGTCTGCCCTTCTTTAACGTGAACAGCGTGCTGCCGGAGGAAGTGCGCGTGCTCTTTTCGATGACCTGGCTCTCTTTTATAAGCAGCGCCCTGTCGTCGTCGGACATAACAAGGTATTCGCATTTTCCGGAGGCGCGGAAAACGCCGACGGCGGGACTGCCGCCGAAGAACGCGTTCGTAAGGCGCTTGCGGTTGGTCTTCGTTTCGTAGGAGTTCAGAGGTACCGAAACCGCCTTGCCGTTTTCGAAGAACATGATCACGTTGCCGGAATATTCTTTCAGGCAGATTGCGGAAACGACCTTTTCGTCTTCGTCGAATTTAAGCTTCGCGGGGACGTAATCGCCGAGCGCGCTCGCCTTGCAGTCGTCGAAATCGTCGAGCTTGGCTTTATAAACCTGCGCGCGTGTGGTGAAGAACAGCACCTCGGCGGCGTTAGACGTATCGAACTTGATATTGAGCGAGTCGTTTTCCTTGTATTTCTGCACGTCGTTGCCTCGCAGCGAAGCGAGCGTGCATTTTTTGAAGTATCCCTCTTTGCTGAGTATCGCAACGCAGGGATAATCCTCCGTCGGCTCCGTTTCGTCCACGGAGGAGACGTCTTCCCTGTTCATTATATAAGTCTTTCGCGGCATACCGTATTTATCCGCCACGCCTTCAAGCTGCTTTATTATGCGGTTCTTTATCTTTCTGTCGCTCGAAATAAGACTCTTCAGTTCCTCTATCTCTTTTTCAAGGTCTTTTATCTCGTCGATGCGCTTCAAAATATATTGCTTGTTGAGATTGCGCAACTTGATATCCGCGACGAATTCCGCCTGCGTCTCGTCGATCTTGAACCCTTTCATAAGGTTCGGGACAACGTCTTTTTCGTTTTCGGTGTGCCTTATTATCGCGATCGCCTTGTCTATGTCGAGCAGTATCTCGCGCAGACCGTAAAGGAGATGCAGCTTATCGGATTTTTTGCCCAGATCGAATATATAAGTTCTGCGGAGACATTCCACGCGGAATGCGCACCATTCCTCCAATATGGCTTTTAGGCCCATCGTGCAGGGAACGCTGCCGACGAGCACGTTGAAATTGCATTTGAAAGTGTCTTCTAATTTCGTAAGCTTGAAGAGCTTCTGCATCACTCTTTCGGGATCCGCGCCGCGTTTAAGGTCTATCGACATAACGCATCCGCCGGAGAACTCTATTTCGTCCCTAACAAAAGTAACGTCTTTAAGCTTTCCGTCCTTGACGAGCTGTATGATCGAATCGATTATGTTTTCGATCGTGGTCGTGTAAGGGATCTGCATCACGTCTATGCGGTTTTCTTTTTTGTTGTAAGAATACTTCGCGCGGAGCTTAAAAGTACCTCTGCCGGTCTCGTAGATCTCGCGCAGTTGCTCGCGGTCGTAAAGCAATATCCCGCCGGTGGAAAAGTCCGGCGCTTTAAGGATCTCCAGTATTTCGTCGGTGGTGATATCCTCGTTGCGCAGATAAGCGCTCGTGACCTCGCACACCTCGCGAAGGTTGAACGAGCAGATGTCGCTCGCCATACCGACCGCGATGCCGGAGTTGTTGGAAACGAGAATATTCGGGAAGCTCGTGGGGAGAACTTCCGGTTCGGTGGTGGAATTATCGTAGTTGGGAACAAAATCCACGGCGTCTTTTTCTATGCCGCTGAAAATCTCCTCGCTTATTTTCGCAAGCTTGCATTCGGTGTAACGCGAAGCGGAGCAAGCCATATCGGAATACTGTTTGCCGAAGCTGCCCTTCGATTCGATGAACGGATGCAGCAGAGCTTCCTTCCCGGTCGTCAGACGGACGAGGGTATCGTAGATGGCGGCGTCGCCGTGGGGGTTCAAAGTCATCGTCGCGCCGCAGACCTTCGCGCATTTCTGCGTAGGTCCGTTAAGCAGCCCCATATTATACATAGTGTAAAGCAGTTTTCGGTGAGCCGGCTTGAATCCGTCGATCTCGGGAATAGCGCGCGCGACTATAACGCTCATTGCGTAGGGCATATAGTTCGTTTCGAGCACGTTGGTTATGCCGATGTCTACGGGTTCGGCGATTGTTTCCGGCTCCTCGGGTTTCGTTCTGCGTTTAGCCATTTCCTACCTCATCAATAATCCGCGAGATTAATATATTTCGCGCCGTGGTTTGCAATGAAATCTTTTCTTCCCGTGATGTTGTCGCCCAAAAGCACGTCGAACATCTCGTAAGTCTTCTGCTCATCCTCCGGCATGATGCGTATAAGCCGCCTCGTCGCCGGATGCATCGTTGTCAGACTCATCATATCGGCGTTGTTTTCGCCAAGACCTTTTGAACGCTGCAGCGTGTATTTTTTATCGCCGATACCGCGAAGTATCTCTATCTTTTCCGCTTCGCTGTATGCGAACCGCGTTTCCTGCCCGCAGGTTATCTCGTAAAGCGGAGTCTCGGCGATATATATCCTGCCTTCGGCTATAAGCGAAGGAAGCAGGCGGTAGAACATAGTTAAAATAAGCGTTCTTATTTGGTATCCGTCCTCGTCCGCGTCGGTGCAGATGATTATTTTATCCCAGCGCAGGGCGCCGAGGTCGAAAGCGGAAACGCCCTTTCCTTTTATGCCCTTGACTTCCATTCCGCAACCGATAACTTTAATCAGATCGATGATTATATCGCTTTTCATTATCTTATCGAAGCTGGCTTTAAGGCAGTTAAGCGTTTTCCCGCGCACCGGCATTACCGCCTGGAATTCCGCGTTGCGCGCAAGCCGGCAGCTCGTCGCCGCGGAATCGCCTTCGACGATATACAGCTCGCACTTATCCGGGTCGCGCAGACGGCAGCCGACGAATTTTTCGACTGTGTTGTTGATATCCAGCGTGGTAGTTAGCTTTTTCTTCGCCGTAACTCGCATATGCTCCGCCGATTCGCGAGCGCGCTTGTTCACAAGTACCTGCGTAACGATCTTGTCCGCCGCCTGAGGGTTCTCGGCAAAGAACACCTCCAGCGAATGCTTGAAAAATTCCGTCATCGCGTCGGCGATAAACACGTTCGTAATGGCTTTTTTGGTCTGGTTCTCGTAGGAAGTAAGAGTCGAAAACGAATTAACGACGAGAACGAGCGAATCCTCTATATCCGAAAACAGTATCTTGCTTTCGTTTTTATTGTATTTTCCGTTGTTCTTCGCGTACTGGTCCAGAGCCCAGACGAACGCGCTGCGCGTCGCTTTGTCGGGCGAACCGCCGTGCTCGAGGAACGAGGAGTTGTGGTAGTATTCGATAAGGTTCACGTCGTTGGAAAAGCAGAACGCGAACTGCATTTTAAGCTTGTAATCGCTTTTATCCGCTCTGTCCCGCCCGACGCGCTCGGCGGAATAGTCCGCCACCGGGGAAATGCCCGTGTCGCCGACAATCTCTTTGATATAGTCGATGATACCGTTTTCGTAAACGAATTCCTCGGTACTGAACGAGCCGTCCTGCTCCTGCCATTTCAGCACGAGCGTGAGCCCCGCGTTCACGACCGCCTGCTTTTTCATCACCGCGGTGAAGTAATCTTTCGGTATGTCAATATCGGTGAACACCTTGCGGTCGCTTCTCCAGCGGATAACGGTGCCGGTCCGGTTTTTGGGCGATTCGGACCTTTGCAGTTCGCCTTCGGGCTCGCCGGACCTGAAGTTTATAAAATACTTGGTGCCCTTCTGGTAGGAAGTGACTTCCATAAACTCCGAAGCGTACTGCGTGGCGCAGGCGCCGAGCCCGTTCAGCCCGAGCGAGTATTCATAAGCGCCGCCTTCGGCGTTGTTGTACTTGCCGCCGGCGTAAAGCTCGCAGAAAACGAGCTCCCAGTTATAGCGCTGTTCCTTTTCGTTCCAGTCCAAGGGCACGCCACGCCCGAAGTCCTCGACTTCCATAACGCGGTCCTTGTATACCGTAACGTTTATCTTCGTTCCGTAGCCCTCGCGGTATTCGTCGATGGCGTTCGAAAGTATTTCGAAAAACGAATGCTCGCACCCCTCGATGCCGTCGGAACCGAATATGACGGCGGGGCGCAAACGCACGCGGTCCGCGCCTTTTAACGAAGATATTGTCTGATCATTGTATTCCGCGTTCTTTTTTGCCATAACAACTTCCTTATTTGTTAACAGAATAGAATCCTACCTTGCGGTATACCTTGCGCAGCGTCTTGTTCGCCGTGTATGAGGCTCTCTCGGCGCCGTCTGTCAAAACAGCATCAAGCTGCGCCTTGTCCGCAAGGAACACGTTATATTTGTCCTGGAGCGCCGACAGCGCGTCTGCGGCGACTTCGCCGACGGCAAGTTTGAAATCGCCGTAGCCCTTGCCTTCGAATTCGCGCTCTATCTCACCGTATGTCTTTCCGGTGAACGCGGCGTAAATATTCATAAGGTTGTTAATGCCGTCCTTGCCCTCGGCGAATCTCACCTCGCTGCCGGAATCGGTCACCGCGCGTTTTATCTTGCGTATAACCGTATCGCGGCTGTCGAGCAGGAACACGCTGCCGTCGCCGGGATCGGATTTGCTCATCTTCGAAAGCGGATCGGTAAGAGACATTATCTTCGTCCCGATCTTCGGCATATAAGGTTCAGGTATTTTGAACGTGTCGGAATAGGTATTATTGAACCTGATTGCGATATCCCTTGCTATCTCGATATGCTGCTTCTGATCGGCGCCGACGGGAACGAGATCCGCCTGATAAAGCAGTATGTCCGCCGCCATAAGCACCGGATAGGTAAAAAGCCCCGCGTTGATATTGTCGGCGTGCTTTGCGGATTTATCCTTGAACTGCGTCATACGCGAAAGTTCTCCGAACATCGTAAAACAATCCAGCACCCAGCCGAGCTGCGCGTGCGCAGGAACGTGGCTCTGCAGGAAAATCGTGTTCTCACGCGGGTCGATGCCGGCGGCAAGGTAAAGCGCCATCGTTTTCAAGCTGTTCTGCCTTAATTCGGCGGGCACCTGGCGAACCGTTATCGCGTGGAGGTCTACCACGCAGAAATAGCAGTTGTATTCATACTGTATCTTCGCCCAGTTGCGCAGCGCTCCTAAATAATTGCCTATAGTGAGAGTACCGGAGGGCTGTATGCCCGAAAGTATCGTCTTTTTTTCCGCATTCGTGTTTTCCATATATAAAACCTCTTCAAAAATTATGGATTTTCGTGATCAGATAACGGCGGCGAGCCGCTTCACGCCCTCGACGATCTCCTCGTCGCTCGGGGTGGAGTAATTCAAGCGCACAGAATCCGAAAAACCGCCCTGCACGGGGTTGAAGCTCGATCCCGTAACGACGGCGACCTTGTTCGCGATAGCTCTTTTGGCGATCTCGTCGCCGTTGCCGCCCTTTACGGTGAGCCATATGAACAGACCGCCCTCGGGGCGCGTGAATTCCGCTTTCCCGGCGATATGCCCGTCAAGCTCTGAAAGCATGAGCTCGCATTTGGCACGGTAAAGAGCGCGTATCGATCTTATATGGTCGTCCAGCCCGTATCTTTCTATGAACTCGGAAGCGAGTATCTGGAAGAACAGGTTGGTATGAACGTCGTTCACCTGTTTTACTACGACGACTTTTTGTATAAGTTCCTTCGGTCCGCAAAGGAAGCCGACTCGCATTCCGGCGGACAGTATTTTTGAAAACGAGGAGCAGTATACGACACGCCCGTCCGTATCAAGCGACTTTATCGTCGGCACGTCAGTCCCGGCAAAGCGAAGCTCGCCGTACGGGTTGTCCTCGAGTATCACCGCGCCGTATTTTTTCGCAAGCGCAAGTATCGCGCGGCGCTTTTCGAGCGAAGTGGTGATCCCGGCGGGGTTCTGGAACGTGGGGATGACGTATATAAGCTTTGTGTTCGGATTTGCTTTTAAAGCCGATTCAAGCGCTTCGACGTTCATTCCGTCGCGGTCGAGATCCACGCCGACAAGATGTGCGTTATAAGAACGGAAAGCGTTCAGCGCGCCGATAAAGCTCGGGTTTTCGCAAATCACTGTGTCGCCCTCGTTCAGCAACACCTTCGCGGTGAGGTCTATCCCCTGCTGGCCGCCGGTCGTTATTATCGTTTCATCGTCCGCGGTGCCGGTGTTGAACTTTGCGCGCAGTCGCTCCGCCACCTGTTCGCGCAGGCGGGGATACCCTTCTGTAATGCCGTACTGCAAAGCGAACGCCGCTTTATTTGCGAATATATCGTTTGCGATCGTGTGCATTTTCTCCACCGGAAAAGAAAGCGGCGAAGGATTTCCCGCGGCGAAGGAGATAATGCTTTTATCCGTGAGCGACTTGAATATTTCGCGTATCGCGGAGGGTTTCATCCCGCTGACTTTATCCGAAAAAACGTATTCCATAGTTATAGTACTCCAATCATACACACTATATTTTGTATTATAACACATTATTTTCCGCATTTCAACACAAATTTTTGAAAAAAGCATTTACAAACGCGATGTTTTGTTATATAATCTTTTATGCAAATAAAATCACTTTACGAGGTAATATATGGAAAACAGGATTTTAGTCGAAACTTCCGCAAGACACGTGCACCTTACCGAAGAGGATATCGAACGCCTGCTCGGCAAAGGCAACAACATCACCGTTAAAAAAATGCTCTCCCAGCCAGGCCAGTTCGCCAGCAACGAAAGGATATCCCTCGTCGGCCCGAAGAACACTATCAACAACGTTCTTATACTCGGCCCCGCGCGCAAAGCCACTCAGGTCGAGATCTCGCTTACCGACGCACGCACGCTCGGCGTTACCGCGCTTGTGCGCGAATCGGGCGATATCGAAGGCACCTGCGGCATAAAGCTTGTAGGTCCCGCCGGTGAAATAGAGATCGACAAGGGCGTTATCGCCGCGAAACGTCACATCCATCTCGATCCGGAGTCCGCGCGTGAGCTCGGTGTCGAAGACAAACAGATCGTCTCCGCAAAAATAGATACCGAAGGCCGCTCGCTCATATTCGGCGACGTGGTGATTCGCGTCAGCAAGAAATTCCTGCCCGCTATGCATATCGATACTGACGAATCCAACGCCGCCGGCTGCTCGGGCGAGGTCTGGTGCGAGATAATCAAATAAAAAAGCTTTACGGAATAAGAATACCGGGATCGCTGTTTAAGCGGTCCCGGTGTTTTTGTTTATCTGTTTTCAGGCGTTTATATTCTTTTCGAAAGTAAGAATATTCTTATCGTCTTTACGTTCGTAACGAATCGAATCGGTATAGTTCTTCGCCATAAATATCCCCAGCCCGCCGATAGGACGGTCATCCGCGGACAGCGTTATATCCGGGTCGGGCTTGGCAAGCGGATCGTAGGGCTTGCCGCCGTCGATGAAGGTGATAACGGCGCGGTCGGGATCGCTTTTATGCTCGAAGCGCAGCGTGACCTTTCCGGTATCCGGATTATACGCGTAATGCGCTATATTCACAAACAGCTCCTCCGCCGAAACGTCTATCTGCATCTTCGTCTTCGGTCCGCAGCCGAGCCGTTCAAGCCGTTCGTCGATAAAAGCAAGGGCTTCGGAGAGGGTTTCGTCCGTCGCGTCGAGCGTCAACTCGTCCGCGTCGCCCCCATTGCCGCCCTCGGGAGAGCCGAAATAGCTGAAAGCCATCATTGTTATATCGTCGAACTGCGGTGCGTCGCCGACGAAATCGTCGATCCACTCGCGCACGTTGCGAAGAAGCGCTTTCGGCGTCGCAGTCACGTTGTGGTTGAGCGATGCCAACATCCGTTTTTCGCCGAACAGTTCGTTCGAAGCGTCCGTCGCCTCCGGGACGCCGTCCGTATAAACGAACAAACTGTCGCCCGGATGAAGCTCGAACTCGTGCTCCTTGAACCTGACGCCCTCCATTGTCGCCACAGCGGGCGAATGGCGGTATTTCACAAGCTCGTATTCGCCTCCCGCGCGGCGGATCGCGGGATGCTCATGACCTGCGTTTGCGGCGATACCCCGCCCGGTCGATATTTCGATGATCGCGAGCCAGACGGTGACGAAGAGCTCCGCCTCGTTGCCCTCGCAAAGCTGTTCGTTGACGTTTTTGAGTATCTCCGCGGGACTCTCGCCGAGCTGGGCGCGGTTTTTGATAAGCGTCTTCGCGATGACCATAAAGAGCGCCGCCGGGACTCCCTTGCCCGAAACGTCCGCCATGACCAGCGCTATATGATCGTCGTCCACGAGGAAGAAATCGTAGAAATCGCCGCCGACCTCTTTAGCGGGATCCATAGATGCGTAAAGATCGAATTCTTTTCTGTCCGTGAAAGCCGGGAAGATCCGGCGCAGCATATCCGCCTGGATCTGAGTTGCGACGTTCAGCTCC
>JAEEGL011374769.1_pt1 | contig 13162 bp, 8 predicted proteins | sample 9134231 | NCBI WGS metagenome assembly JAEEGL01 (sample SAMN16246548, study PRJNA631951) | gut metagenome | biome: gut microbiome; feature: rumen; material: fiber-attached | host: Bos | place: Iran: Karaj | collected 2018-10
AATAAGTGCCACGAAACACACAGGATTGCAATTCTGTGCGTTTCGCGCATTTAATAAATATGAATCGCGCGCATTATTACGTGTGTGCGCGCAATGTTTCCGATTATTTTTTGCAGAAGAAAAAAATGTTTGTATATTTGTAGTGTGTGCGCACACATTACCTTTTGAATTACGGGAAAAAATGCACTACACCATATGAGAAAACTATCAGTCAAACTAGTCCTGGTATCCCTGCTGGCCCTTTTAGGGCCGGTTCTGAGCGCCCAGACCATGGTTACCGTGAGCGGAACCATCGTCGAAGCCGGAACGGGAGACCCTGTTATCGGTGCTTCGGTACTGGTTCAGGGAACCACAAACGGAGCAATTACCGATTTGGACGGGCATTTCTCGGTCACAGTCAAACGCGGGTCAACCCTTGTTGCCGGTTATCTTGGTTACAACGACTATGTCTTTGAAGCCGACAAGGACATCAAAGACCTTAAAATAGTTCTGGAAGAGTCCTCCGAATTCATCGAGGAAGTGGTGGTCGTAGGCTATGGCACTGTGAAGAAGGAAAACCTCACGGGCGCCGTGGACCAGGTGAGTTCGGATGTTTTCTCCGGCCGCACCATCGCCAACGCCACCCAGATGCTTCAGGGCGTAGTGCCCAACCTCAACATCGAACTGATTGACGGAAAGCCCGGCCGCAGTGCCGACTACAATATCCGCGGCGCCACCTCCATCGGCGCCGGCGGCTCCGCCCTCATCCTCATCGACGGTGTGGAAGGCGATCCGGTGAACCTGAACCCGGACGATATCGAGAGCGTCTCCGTACTCAAGGACGCAGCCTCCGCCGCGGTCTACGGTTCCCGTGCCCCTTACGGTGTAGTGCTCATTACAACCAAGAACCCTGTTGGCGAGGGCACGCCCAAGATTAATTACACCAGCAGTTTATCGATTATGGTCCCAACCGCCGTCCCCGACGTCGTTACGGACGGTTATGTCTATGCTGCGCTGTTCAACGAGGCCTACTACAACGTGTCCGGCAAATACCAGACCTCTATCAACAAGGTGCAGAACTTCTCCCGCCAATGGCTCGAGGAGTTCCGCCAGCGCAAACTTGCCGGCATCGAGCGCACAACCGAAATCGGCCCGGACGGTGAGTATGTCTACTACGGCAACACGGACTACTACGATTTCCTCTATAAGGATTATACGACCTCCCAGACCCACAACATCTCGGTCAGCGGCGGCTCCAAGAACGTGAATTACTATATTTCCGGCCGTTTCTACCAGTACGACGGACTGTTCAACCTTAACACCGACAAGTACCACACCATGAACCTGCGGGCTAAAGTGAACGCCAACCTTCGCCCCTGGCTCAAGATTACGGAGAATATCACCTTCAACAATGAGTTCTACCACATTCCTGCCGGTTCCAACAAACAGTCCTCCGGAAACTTCTGGACCGCCATCAATATGGCCGGCGCCGTCAGTTCCCCGATTTTCAACCCGGACGGAACCCTGACCATGGCCGGCGCCCACTCTGTGGGCGGTCTCGTGACCGGACAGAACTATAAAAACCGCACGGTCCGCAACTACCAGTCCACTACCGGCCTCAAGGCGAACTTCTTCGACAATACCTTCCGCCTGAACGCCGACTTCACCTATTCGAACCGTAACAAGAACGAACTCCAGAAGCGCACATGCGTCCCATACAGCACGTCGCCCGGCCAGATTACCTGGCTGGGTACGCCAGAGGTGGACGATTACCTGCAGGAATACTTCTCCCAGACGGACTACATCGCTGCCAACGCCTATGCGGAGTATGAAAATACCTTTGCCGACAAGCACTACTTCAAGGCAATGGCAGGATACAACTACGAACGAGAGAAGTGGAAAGGCGTATACGCCAAGCGTTACGACCTTCTCACCTACGATACGGACGCCATAAACCTGGCCGTTGGCGACGACATGAGTATTTCCTCCTCGGAAAGCCGCTGGCGTGTGGCCGGTTTTATGTTCCGTCTCAACTACACCTTCGACGAGCGTTATCTGCTTGAGGTGAACGGCCGTTACGACGGTTCCTCCAAGTTCCCGACCTATAGCCAGTGGGGCTTCTTCCCCTCGGCTTCGGCCGCCTGGCGCGTATCCAAGGAAAACTGGTGGAAAGTAGATCCCAAGTGGATTTCCAGCCTCAAGATCCGCGGTTCCTTCGGCGAACTTGGCAACGGTAGCGTCTCCACCTACGCCTTTATGGAGAAATTCAATTTCAGCACTATGGGTAAAGGTACGAGCGAATGGTGCCGCTCGCTGGACGGTGTCAGCGGTATGCGTTACACCTCGGTTCCCAGCCAGATTCCGGATAACCTCACCTGGGAGACCTCCCAGACCCTGGACGCAGGTCTGGACCTTAGTATGTTCAATGGTCGTATGGAGTTCGTCTTCGACTGGTACCAGCGCCGTACCTATAATATGTATACGACGGGTCCCACTCTTCCGGACACCTACGGCGCAGCCGCGCCTAAGGGGAACTACGCCGACATGCACACCAACGGCTGGGAACTCTCCATCTCATGGCACGACAGTTTCAAACTGGACAATTCTCCCTTTGACTACGGTCTTAAGTTCACCCTGGCGGACAGCCGCGCCTTCATCGACAAGTACTACAACCCCACCAAATCTATCCTTGACTATTACGAAGGATATGAGATTGGCGATGTCTGGGGCTGGCGCGTAGAAGGCCTGTTCCAGAACCAGGAGCAGATTGATACTTACTGGACGGATATCAATACCGGACTGCCCATCCCTTACCAGCAGACCCGTATCCGTATGCACGACGACGGTATCACCCGTCCCGGCCAGGTCATCTTCTCCGACCTCAACCACAACAATATGATCGATTCCGGTTCCGACACCGTGGACGACCCCGGTGACCAGACCATTATCGGTAATACGAGCCCCCGTTTCCCTTACTCTATCAACCTGGATGCAAGTTGGCACGGCTTCTACGCATCACTCTTCATCCAGGGTGTGGGCAAGCGCCTCTGGTGTCCCACCAAGGAAGGTCCGTTCTGGGGCCAGTACTGCCGCCCGTACGCCCAGGCCTACAAGTGGCAGCTTGACAACTGCTGGGATCCCGTTACCAATCCGGACGCCCTGCTCCCGGTCTATACCGGCTATTGCGGCATCTCCTGGCAGAATAAGCGTATCGACCGCTACATGATGGACGTCTCCTATGTCCGTATCAAGAACCTGCAGTTCGGTTACAACTTCCCCAAGAAGATTCTGGATAAGCTGAAGATGTCCCAACTCTCCATCTACTTCTCCGGAGAGAACCTCTGGACCTGGTCGCCACTTCACAAGTACACGAAGGACTTCGATGTAGTGACGGTCTGCTACGGCTCCGACACCGACATCACCAGTGAGCAGAACGGTGACGGTTACAACTATCCCACGATGAGCACCTTCAGTTTCGGGCTGCAAATTGGATTCTAAAAAGACGAAGCTATGAAAAACAAGGTTAAATATCTTCTGGCTACGCTTCTTGCTGGAGTGACGGCGGTTTCTTGCTCTATGGAAGAACCCCTCATCTCCACAACGGACAAGGCTACCATATTCAGTTCTGAAACCGGTATCAAGTCTTACTCCTGGTCTTTGTATTCCCTGATTCCTTCGCTGAACGATGTCTTCTATCTGGATGACTCCCACACGGATTATTGCGCCAGCAGAGGCTTCCGCGATTTCTACATGAACGGTACCTATAACCCTGAGCATACAACTTCCTGGAGTTGGAGCGGCCTGCGTCGGATCAACTACTTCTTGGATGCCATCCAGAGCGAGGACTGCACCGTGAGCGAGGATATCAAGGAGCACTACCTCGCGCTCGGCAAGTGGTTCCGCGCCTGGTACTACTACGAGAAATTATGTACTTACGGCGCTGTTCCCTGGTTCGAGCACCTGGTGAGCAGCACGGACGAGGCCACCCTCTACAAAGACCGTGACTCACGCGACGTTGTCGTGGACCATATGATCAAGGACCTGGACTATTGCTACAAGCACCTGAAAACAACCGAATCCGTAGGCAATTCCCTGGTGTCCAAATACGCGGCTCTGCTGCTCAAAGCCCGAATCTGCTTGTACGAGGCCTCCTGGAAGCGTTACCACAACCTTCCCAACGAGCTCTACACTGATGTGCAACTTTACCGCCTGGCCATCGACGCCTGCGATCTCATTATGAAATCCGGCAAGTTCTCCATCCACACCGATGCCGGTTCCAAGGGCGCATACCGCAGCCTCTGGTACAGCGAGGAGATTCAGGAGGATGAGGTCATCCTGGGCCTCTGCACCGACCCAGACTACGGTATCTACAACTCCGCCAACAGGCATTTCAACTCCAACTACGGTAACGGAGACTGTATGTCCCGGGCCTTTGCCTTTACTTACCTGAACACCAACGGCGAACCCTTCACGGACAAGGCCGCTTACAGCACCACGCTGTTCAAGGACGAGTTTACCGGCCGCGACCTCCGTTTCCGGCAGACCATCAAGTTTCCCGATTATGAAATGACCGGCGCAACGGCCCAGGACCTTGTTCCGGCCATTATCAGCCGCGAGGCCATTACCGGATACCAGATCATCAAGTTTGTCCTTGACGACGTCAAATACAACAAAAGTTCCATCGGCATCAATTCCATGCCGCTGATGCGCTACGCCGAGGTGCTCCTCACCTACGCGGAGGCAAAGGCCGAGTTGGGCGAAATTACCAATGCCGACTGGCAGAAGACCATCGGCAAGCTCCGCTCCAGGGCCGGAATCACCGGCGGGCTCAATGTCCTGCCCACCCGGATTGACCCGTATATGCAGACGGTATTCTATCCCGACGTGACGAATCCGGTCATTATGGAAATCCGCCGCGAGCGTGCCATCGAACTCTTTTTCGAGGGCTTCCGCCTCGACGACATCAACCGCTGGGCCGAAGGCCACCTGATCGAGGACATTCCCTGGACCGGCATCCACATCCCTGCGCTGGATGTTCCCGTGGATATCCGCGGCAAGGGCAAACAGGAATGCTACTTCTCGACGAGTGAACTCAAGGACGTTCCCCAGGCCTACAAGAACATCTACGTGCAGATTTTCCCGGAGGACTCGAAGGAGCAGGGCCTGAGGGCTCGCCCCAACCCTGACGGAGGTTACGACCTGGAGTGGGTGCTCGCCCTGCAGCGCGTCTGGTGGCCGGACGACAGGCAGTATCTTTATCCCGTTCCGCCCCAGGTTATCCGTGAATATGCGGACCGGGGATATACGCTTTCTCAGAACCCCGGATGGTAAAATTTAGGATCTTATGGCTATGAAACCCAAGATAAAAGCTATTCTGGCGTTTGTCGCCACTGCGCTGATGCTCCTTTCCTGCCACCAGAAAAGGGACTATGACTATTCCCGCTGGTATGCGGATCCCAACGGGGCAAGCAGCGGGCGCCCCATCAACGTGATGTCCTTCAACTGGAGGACCGAAACTTCGGGCGATCCCGGAGAACTAAGTTGGGCCAACCGCCGCAAGGCCGTTGCCGCGATGCTCAAGGCAAAGAGTCCCATCCTGATGGGCTGCCAAGAATGCCAGCCCAATCAGAAGGAGCAGATCCTTTCCGATGATCCGCGCTATGCCACCATCGGCGACAACCTCGGTTACGCGAAGGATGAGCCAGAGTGCGATGTCATCTTCTATTTGAAGGATTCTGTGGAGGTGCTTGCGCATAATACCTTCTTCCTGACCCCCACGCCGGATGTCTACAGCCATCTGCCACAGTCCAACCACTACCGCGTATGCACCTGGGGCAAGATGCGGCTCAAGGCCGACGACCGGGAGTTCTACCACTTCAATACGCACCTGGATTACCTTGAGACTGCCCAGCCTCCCCAGATGGACGTCCTGTTGCTCAAAATCAAGGAAATCAATACGGAGGGCCTGCCCATCTTCCTCACGGCCGACTGGAACGCCGAGGAGAATTCATACATCTTCGACGACATCAAGGACTACGGTTTCAAGAGCGCGCGCCTGCAGGCCGTCATCGGCGACTCCTACAAGACTTTCAACGGCTTCGGCTCCGGGTCCCAGACGCTTGACCATTGCTGGTATATGGGCTTCTCCGGGGTGAGCCGCTTCACCACCGTGCGTGACAAATATGCCGGTGTGCCGTACATCTCCGACCACTATCCCATCAACATTATCCTTAATTTCTGACCGATATGAGAAAAGTACTACGCTTTGTCCTCCTCCTTGCGGCAGCAGCAACGGCCTGCAGCAAGGCGCCGGTAGTGGAAGTGACTGCTTCTTTCAAACTTAACAAGGACGTGCTTCAGGTGGGTGAAGAACTGGTCATCGAGAACACTTCCGAGGTCAAGAACAATATCCTTGCCTTCTGCAAGTGGGAATATGGCAATGGCCAGGCCGGCCAGACCGTGTTCTACGGCCTGGAATTGGAAAATATTACCTTCGACGCTCCCGGCTTATATACCATCAGTCTTACCTCCTACGCCGAGCAGGGCGCCGGACAGGATACTTATTCCCGCGAGATAATGGTCATCGACGAGAACGATATTCCCTGGGCCGATTTCGAATGTCCCCAGAACATTAAAGTCGGACAGGAGGTGGAATTCAAGGACAAGTCCATAGACCGTATAGGCGGCATAAAAACCTGGAAATGGAACATAGGAGGCAAGACTTCCTCATTCGATTCCCCGCTGATCACTTTCGACGCTCCCGCGACAGGGGTCGAGGTAAGCCTCACCGTTACCGACGCCTTCGGCGCGAGTGACTCCGTCACCAAGACAATAGACATAACCCTGTAAGAGAGTATGAAGATGAAAAGATATATCTCGTTTTTACTGGTTCTGCTTCCGCTTCTGCCCTCCTGCCATAAGGAGGCTCCCGCAGAGGAGCCGCAGAAGGATACGGCCTTCGTCTCCATCCACTCTTTCGCCACCAAGGCCCAGATAGGCACCAACGCAATTCCCGCCTGGAGTGAGGGCGATGCCGTTTCCATACTGGGCGACGCCTCTGACACCCCCGCAGAGTTCACCCTGCGCTCCGGAGCCGGCTATTCGGTGGCCTCCTTCGAAGGCATCGCTCCTGCCGGTGAAAAATTCATAGTCTGCAGCCCTTCCGATGCCAGATGCGACGGGGAAGTCTTCCGTGGGAAGCTTTCCACCCAGGTCAAGCATTCCGTTCCCGTCCAGCCCCTCGGAGCTCTTCCGCTCTGGGGAGAAACCAGGGACCTCTCCTCGGTAAGCCTTGAGTGCCTCTGCGGCATACTCGGGGTCAATCTCAAGGGAAGCATCGCTCTCAAGTCCGTCACTCTGGATGCCGGGAAAGCCGTATCGGGAGAGTTTATGTACAACATAAAGGCGAAACTCTTCGCAATGATAGGCGGCGCAAACGTAATCAATATGGACGCATCGAAGGTCGAACTCCTTGAAAACAAGGCAATCCCCTTCCATTTCATCCTCCCTCCCGGAGAGTATGAAGATATAACGCTGACCATAGTCGATGCCGACGGCGAAACTTACTATATCACCGTCGACGACACCGTCCAGATTGACGCCGGGACTTTTACAAGCCTGTCCTATGACCTCAAAGATTTTTAACTGTAAAGCAACAATACAATGAACTGCATCCGTATTGCATCACTTCTGACCATCCCGGTCCTGCTTGCAATGGCAGGCTGCGAAAAGAAGCCTGCGGCCGAGAAACTCCCCGCACCTGTCCCGGTGCTGGCCTCGGCCGGAATCAACAACGCCACCTTTATGTGGGAGAAGGTAAACAACGCCGCCTCCTACCAGGTGGTGGTCAATGACAATGCCCCGCTTTCTACAGAGGGCACCACGATCACAATCCCGGACCTTAGTCCGTCCACTTCTTACACCCTCAAGGCTAAGGCCCTTGCCCCGGAAGGAAGCAGCGAGTGGCTTGATTCCGACTGGAGCGACCCTGTCACTTTCTCCACGGCCGGCAAGAAGGCTCTCTCCAAGCCCGTGCTCACGGTTTCGGACGTCATTTCCAGCGGCTTCAAAGTCTCCTGGAAGGCAGTTAGGAATGCGGGCTCCTATATATATAAGATAGGGGACGCTGCAGAGGTCGAAACAGAAGAGACTTCCTTTACGGCCGACGGCCTGAAGCATTCCACCAAGTATTTGGTGAAGGTAAAGGCCGTTCCCTCCGCCGCCCAGGCGGATTTCGCCGTAGACAGCGAATGGGCCGAAACGGAGGTTACGACCGAGGGCGTCGCTACCCTCGCGGCTCCCGTTCTGGCTTCTTCGGATATCCATACCAACGGCTTCACAATTTCCTGGGCCGCCGTTCCCGGAGCGGGCAAGTACAACTACAAACTGGACGGAGGCGCCCTCCAGAGCACGTCCAACACCTCCGTGGTGTTCAACTCACTCACCGCGCTTTCCAACCATACGGTCGAGGTCCAGTCCGCCCCTTCGGATGCGAACGCGAACAACTACGAACCCAGCACCTGGTCCAGCATCCAGGTAAAGACGCTCGACCTGGTGGTCCTCGCCGCGCCTCAGCTGAAAGTCTCCGACATAAAGGCCGATTCCTTCGTGGTCAGCTGGGCCGCAGTTCCCAATGCCGGCAAATATATGTGCTCCATAGGCGATGCGGCCGCTACGGCAACTACAGGCACTTCCATCACCTATACCGGCCTGACTGCGGAAACCGCTTACAGCGTAAAGGTCTATGCCGCGCCCGCTGACGCGCAGACCGGGACCTACAAGGCCGGTCCGGCCTCGTCCATCACGGTGACCACGAAGAGCGCCCCGAGTCCTGACGACAAGGGCGGCAACCTTTCCGATTTCACAGAAAAGCCCATCATCTAAAGAGCAGCGAGTATGAAAAAGTTTGCATATATTATCATAGCGGCCTGCGCAGCTGCACTTGCCTTTTCCTGTGCGAAAGAGATTGACACTACAGATGCGGGTAGCGACTCTTCGCTTTTGACCTTCACCGCAATTACGGGCCAAACCAAGACTGAGATCTCCGAAGGCCATACAGTGTGGTCAGAGGGCGACAAGATAAAAGTGTTCTATACAGGCGGCAGCGCCGTCGCGTCCATAAAGACCGGCGAAGGAAGCGCGAGCGCAACCTTCCAGGCCGCTGTTCCCGACGGAGACAGCTACTATGCCGTGTATCCTGCGGCCTTGGAGTCTTCGTCTTCCGCCGCCGGCGTAATAAGCATAGATATTCCCAAGGTCCAGAGCGGCATCTTTGGTGACGGCCACGTTGCAGTAGCCAAGGGAGTGGACAAGACCTTCAATTTCTCCAATTCCAACTCCTTCCTGAAGATTTCCCTTCCGAAGGCCGGATATACCCGCATAGTGGTTGAAAGCCCAGCAGGAGGACTCCTCAGCGGAACCCTGAGCGCCGATCTTACCGGCGACAGCCCTGCCATTACGCCAGGCTCCGGGGCCTACTCCTCGGTTGAGGCCGCTTCGCCTTCCGGTTTCCCTGCAGGGGATGTGTATCTCAGCGTTTTCGGCGAGGTTACCCATTCCGCAGGTCTCCTGGTGAAGTATTACGATGCCTCCGGACAGAAGGGCGGCTTCTATCTGAACAAGGAGGTTCAGACCGAACTTTCCGTGATCCACAGTTTCGGTGAAATGGACCTTTCCGGAGACTACTTCGTCTCCCTTGAGGGTGCGGGCAACAAAATGGGCCTGAACGAGGCCAATGCGATGGATCTGGACGCTTTCAAGGCCTTTATGACCAGTCCTGAAGACGATGCCAGTTTTGCCGCCTGGGCCACCAGCCTGAATGGCGCCACCATTCACCTGGCACCCGGAACCTACGACCTGGGGGATCCCCTGCTGCTCGCTTTCCCCGGCGTTTCGGATCCGATTAATATCAGCTTCGTGGGCAACAATGCCACCATCACAGGCAACGAAGAGCACCGGCTCCTGACCGTCGGCGCAAACGCGAAGGCCTCTTTCAAGAATATCCGCTTTGAGAACGGCCTCAGCTACGTGTCTTCAACTGCTCCAATAAAGATTCAGAATGGAGGGGAAGCGTCCTTCGAAGGCTGCGTCTTCAACAAGAACGCCAATAAAAAAGAAGACGGTAGCAGCTTCAATACCGGTGGTTGCATCTATGCGGATGGGGATACAGTGCTCTCCTTCGACAACTGCGAGTTCACCCAGAACAAGGGCTCTTACGGAGCAACGTTCCTTACAAAGGGACAAGCCACAATAAAGAACAGCCTTTTCCAATACAATAACGGCACTTGGCCGGGCAGCGCAGTGTATCTGGATAGCAGTGGAGCTGTTGTCGAGATGTTCAATTGTACCATTGCGGACAATACCGTTACTGCAGAGGATGGGAAGAAGCCCGACGGAGGTGCGATTGCCGTTGTCCACGGCGAATTGACGATGACCGATTGCTCCCTCCTCCGCAACAGTATTCCCGGCCGTCGTGGCGGCGCCCTCCGTGCAGCAAACTCGAGCCACGTAAAGTTGGTCAACTGCACGGTGAAAGACAATACCGCTGATTGGGGCGGCGCCATCAATCTCATCAACGATGCCACCGTTGAGATAGAGGGGGGCCTGTTTGAAGGGAATTATGCCAAGGGAGGCGGTTGCATCCTGACGAGTTCAGGCAACAATAGCCTCATTGTCAAAGATGCCCTGTTCAAGGGAAATTACCTGCCCAAGGGCGGCCGCTTCGGTGGTGCCATCCGGCACGAAAGCGAAGGTGACCTGACCATCCTGCGCACGAGGTTCGAAGGAAACTATACCGAATATAACGGTGAAGACGAATCCTTCGGCGGCGCGGTATCCGTTGCCTATGGCCAGGGAGATGCGAAGGTGACCATCTCCGACTGCAGCTTTATCGGTAACCATACCAAGTCCGGCGGCGGATCGGCCTTGAGCTATCAGTCCCATAATGTCGAAGGCTGTTCCGGCTGGATGAAGGTCAGCAACACGGTATTCCAGGACAATTACTGCGAATACAACGGAGAAAACAATCAAAACTATGGCCGCCACGCCGGCGCGGTACGTCTGGGACACGACGGTACGGACAGTTTCTTCGATAACTGCATCTTTATTAACAACTATACTGGCACATTGAACAAGGAGGTCAAGAGCGCCTATGGTGGTGCCATTACCTTCTATTCCGACGGTATGGGCTACTTTAACAACTGCCGTTTCGAGAACAACCGCGCCACGCGGGGCGGTGCCATCTCCGTCTGGAACTGCGTAGAGAGCGGTATCTTCCTGAACGGGTGCTCCTTCAGCGGGAACTGGATTTCCTACAAGAACGGCACGAGCATCTACTTCGAGAAGGCCAAATACTTCTGCATGAACAACTGCAGCTTTGCTGACAATACCTATACTCTGAACAATGGCGAGGACGACGGCAGCTGGGTGTACATTAACGGCAGTGTCGATGATGCTAACAACAAGATTCTCGAAGAATGCGTCATCAGCAACTGCTCACTCATCGGTTCCTGCCGTACCTCCGCCTCGCTCGACCCGCTCGCGGCCCAGGAACTCATCCACCTGAACAAGATTAAGGACGGAAATAAATACACCCTGATCAACAATATCCTGGTAGCGGGCAACGATCAGTATTCCTGGTGGGCCAACGACTCCGGCATCAACGGCTACTACAATGTCCTCACCAAGAAGGGCGGCAGCAGCAACTACAGCGGTTCCGGAGACGTGGAGGGCAAGTCCTCCGCCGACCTCGGTGCCCTTGCCTGGGATGCCACCAACCTCGTATGGACTTGGAACGGAACCCTCTCGGGCGGCTTCTCCGGTATTACCGCAAGCGCCTTTGCTTCCGCGTTGAACTCCGCCAGCCCTGATTTCAAGAACTGGCTGCAGGAAATAGGAGCATTGAACAAAGACCAGTTGGGGAATGACCGTGGAAGCAGTGCCTGGTGGCCGGGTGCATATCAGAAGTAATTTCACAAATTATTATAGTACTATGATAAAAAACGAAACACTAATCACATGCCGCAAAGGTGTTTACGAAAGCCCTTCCGCGGAAGTTATCTGCCTGGAGCAGATGATGACAGTATTGGCCAGCAACGGCGAAACACAAGATTACGTATCCAGTTCCATCTGGGAGCTGGGAGATGAAAATGAGTAAAAGTGTAAAGTTATGAAAAAGTTATTCAACGTATTCCTTTGCATTCTTTGCACCGTTACCTTCTTCTCCTGCCAGAAGGAGAATGAGCAGCCCGTGAATCCCGAGAACCAGGATATTCCCGAAGGCTACACCCTCCAGACATTCACCGCTGTCTGCGAGGCCACCAAGACCAGTCTCAGCGGCGGCAACACCGTCTGGAGCGATGGAGACCAAATCAATGTTTACTGGAATAACGGAGGCAGCATCAGCCAAGCGACTCTTCAGAGCGGCGCCGGCACCAATACGGCTACTTTCGCCGGACCTTATCCTGCAAATGTGACATTCTTTTGCGCCATCTATCCCACACTCGAGGCCAACGTTGAAGGTTCCACTATCAAACTTCCTTTCCCTCAGGACCAGGAAGGCACTTTCTCCGCCGGTAATATTGCCGTCGCAAAGGTTGCGGCCGATCACAGCATGTCCTTCAAGAACGTAAACTCGTTCCTGGTGTTCCAGCTGAAGAGCGGCTCTACGGTTACCAAGGTTCAGGTAACGAGTGTTGACGGCAGCGCCCTCGTAGGAACACTTCCTGTCATCCTCGGCGACGGTGACCCTACCTTCGACAGCATTGAAGATCCCAAGCCCACGGTCTCAATGAGCACAAACGGCCCTGGAACATACTACATGTCAATCCTTCCCGGTGTCACTCATGCAAAGGGCCTGAAGATGACCTACTATGATGGGGACACCGAAACTGGAGTATACTATCTCAACCGCAACATGACCATCGAGACGAACAAGATGTACACCCTTGGCGAGGTTGAGACCGATAGGAATTACTATGTTACCGTGTCCGGTGCTGGCAACCATACCGGTATGGACTGGGCCAACGCCTTCAGCAAGGAAGATATGTGGAAGCGCGTTACCCTCACTTCCACTCAAGAGGCTGATGCCTCCACCAAAGAAGCGAAGCTGGCAGCCATCGACGGCGCCACCTTCCACATGGGGCACGGATCTTATAACCTTGCTGCAAACCCCACGTTGTCGTTC
>JAEEGL012122269.1_pt1 | contig 13162 bp, 11 predicted proteins | sample 9134231 | NCBI WGS metagenome assembly JAEEGL01 (sample SAMN16246548, study PRJNA631951) | gut metagenome | biome: gut microbiome; feature: rumen; material: fiber-attached | host: Bos | place: Iran: Karaj | collected 2018-10
GGCGCAGCAGTCAATGTAGTCAGCACCGGCGTCGGCCTGCTGCTTCGCAACCTTCTTGATCCACTCTTCATCGCGCGCGGCAATGGCCTTGGCCATGGAGGGAATAGAACCATTGATCTTTTCGCCAATAATAATCATGGGGGTACTAAGCTCCTTTCAAATTCAACAATCTGAAAATTGTTATTTCTTATCAAATTGTATTATATCGCATAAGCTCGTTTCGCGCAAGTATTTGTTATGCGTTTCTGCCGCTTTTTGTGCATCGGCCGCACCAGGGCTCAAACCGGTCCTGAATGCCGCGCGGCGCGGCTTTTCGCCGTCTGCATTGTACCCCATCCCGCAAATGTTTGGAAATGCTAAATTCTATGCTTGTTATGCATTCAAATTATTGTTTACTTTTCCGCGAAAGTGTGTTATAAAAAGAACAAATAGTACCGTTTTCGGGAGATGCGCGTTTATGACTTTTAAGCAATTGGAATACTTTGCCGCCGTCGCGCGTACGCTGAGCTTCACGGAGGCCGCCAACGAGGTTTTCGTCAGCCAGCCGGCGCTGAGTCGGGGGATCGTCTCGCTGGAAAATGAGCTGGGCGTCTCACTGCTCAACCGCAACCATCACACGGTCTCTCTCACCCCCGCGGGCACGCTGCTGGCCTCGGAGCTGCCGGAGCTGCGCAAGGAGCTTGACCGGGTCATCACACTGGTACGCCAGACCGAGAACGGACTCATGGGCCGGCTGAACATCGGCGTACTCGAGGAGCAGCAGCTGGACGAAGTCATGCAGGTCACCTTCAACTACTTTGCCCAGAGCCTGCCGCTGGTGGAATTCATCCCGGTGCGCATGGACGGGCGCGAGCTGCTGGACGCGCTCAGCCGCAACCGGCTGGACATCATCTTCTCCATGGATTTCGGCCTGAGCGACAACCCCGATCTGGAGGTGCTGCAGCTGGACACCGTCCCCTTCTGCATGCTTGTTCCCCCCGACCACCGTATGGCAAGCAAGAATTCCTGCTCTCTCAGCGACTTTCAGCAGGATACCATTATCATCGATGAGGGGCAGAAGCTCACCGGCGAGGCGGCCTTTTTGCAGGGCTGCTTCCATCAGGCGGGGATCTCCCCCAACATCAAGATCGCATCCAACATCCATACCCGCCTGCTCTGGTCCGAGTCCGGCTTCGGCGTTTCGGTTTTCAACGCCTCGAACCGTGCCTGCAGCTCCACCAGCGTCCGGGCTGTCCCGCTGAATGACGTGCCCAACGCCCGGCTGGTGCTGGCGTGGAAAAAGGATTCTCAGAATCCCAGTCTCCGCATCTTCACGCACATCGCGGAATGCTGCCTGTAAAAGATCTGTGCAACAACAAAAAACCGTGCGGTCCCGATTGGGACCACACGGTTTTTTAGTAAGGTAAGATTACTCCTCGGCGCCGGCAAGCTCCTTGGCCTTGGTGGCCGCGGAAGCAGCGTCCGTGGTGTAAGCGTCCGCGCCGATCTCATCGGCGAACGCCTGGGTGATGGGAGCGCCGCCGACCATGATCTTGACCTGGCTCTTCAGGCCGGCATCGATCAGGGCCTTGACGGTGACGCGCATGGCCTCCATGGTGGTGGTCAGCAGGGCGGAAACGCCGACGACCTTGCAGTCGGGGTTCGCCTTGACGGCCTCGACAAACTTCTCGGCGGGAACATCGATACCCAGGTCGATGACCTCGAAGCCGGCGGCTTCGATCATCATGGCAACCAGGTTCTTGCCGATATCGTGCAGGTCACCAGCGACGGTGCCGATGACATACTTGCCGTACTTGGCAGTGCCGCCGCCGCCCAGCAGGGGCTTCAGCACGCCGACGCCGCGCTGCATGGTCTTGGCAGCAACCAGCATCTCGGGAACGTAGATCTCGTTTCTCTGGAACTTTCCGCCGACCTCGTCCATAGCCTCCATCATGGAATCCAGGACTTCCTGTGCGGTAGCGCCGTCATCAAGAGCTTCCTGAACAGTGCCTTCGATCTTCTTCAGCTTACCGCCGACGACCATATTTTTGACATCTTCGAGCATGATTCATTTCTCCCTTTAGTTAAAATTTTTGTTTTAATTCTTCGCAGTTAGCTTTCTGATGCGCCGGTCCCTCTCCCTAACAAGGACCGTGCATCACATCTGACGATTTTACGATAGCAGAAGTCGCTCGCTATGTCAACGAAACGGCCGCAAAGCTATAATGCATTTGTGTTATTACAAAGCGGTTCTCAAGAATTTTCGGTTATAACCGCTGCGCAGCCGCAGAATTCGTCAAATTGCCCTATGCCCTCAACCCGGTGCAAAGCGGGCAGTTTGGAAACATTACTCTCCTATTTGCATGATGATTCTTTCCCGAAATTGTAAACAATGACAAATGACTTTTCCTGCAAATCGTGATAAGCTAATCGTGGATTATGGCGGTCTGACCACCGCCGCTGTTCTTCGCAGAACGCTTTCCATCTTCCTATCCAGTATTACATAATTACATGTTTAAATATTACATGGCTGATCCGGCCATCGAAGTGAAAGGAGAAACCTGTCTATGCTCAGCAAAAGAGAGAATCTGTTGGAGACCATCCGCGGCGGAAAGCCCGATCGCTTTGTCAAGCAGTTTGAAGGCACCGCAATGGTCCCCGGCGATCCCGTAAACTTCTACGTCCGCGGCAACCGTCATCCCGGCATGGAGCCTCTTCTGGATAAGTGGGGCACCCGTATCCTCTGGCCCGCCGGCGAACCCGGCGCTGTCCCCGATCCCGCCGTGAAGCCTCTCCACGACATCACCGAGTGGAAGGATGTTGTGAAGATCCCCGATCTGATTGCCAACGCCGATGCGGAAGAGCTCTGGGCTCCCTATCTGGAGCGCGCCGCCGCCGTGAATCGCGACGAGGACTATTTCATGATGTTCGCTCCTACCGGCATCTTTGAGCGTCTGCATTTCATCCATGGCTTTGAGGACACCCTGATGGATTTCCTCATTGAGCCGGAGTTCATGGCCGATCTGTGCATGGCCATCGGTGAGTATCGCTATAACGGCTACAAGCTGATGGTGGAGCATGCGCACCCGGAGATGATGCTCGCCCACGACGACTGGGGCAGCAAGACCAGCCTCTTTGTCCCGCCCGACAGCTGGCGCGAGATCATGAAGCCCGCTTACAAGAAGGGCTACGATTACCTGCATGAGCAGGGCGTCATCATCATGCACCATGCCGACTCCTTCTGCGAGGAGATCGTTGAGGACATGATCGACCTGCACATCGACATCTGGCAGGGTGTTCTTCCTCAGAATGACATTGTCAAGCTGCAGAAGCAGATCAACGGCCGTATGTGTCTCATGGGCGGTATCGACGCCGCCATCGTCGACCGCGATGACTCCACCGAGGAGGAGATCCGCGCGGAGACCCGCCGTGTCTGCGAGACCTATGCAGTCAACGGCAGCTTCATCCCCTGCATCACCTACGGCGGTGCCGGCTGCATCCACCACAGCACCGATGTCTTCATTGACGACGAGATCGAGAAGTGCAGCAACGAGTTCTTCGGAAAGAAGTAATCCCCGATCGAATAGAGAAAAACGCCGCTTCCTGGAAGCGGCGTTTTTTCTCTGTCCGGGCGTCATTTCAGTGCAGATCCGCCGGTCCCTTCAGCCCAGGCGGGGTTCCCGAAGAGGACGGTCCCAGAAAATCTCCCCATCCATCGAGGCGGCCAGCGCGTCGACAGCGGGGCGGAGCGATTCCTCCAGCAGGATCTTTTCCCGCTTTTTTGAGCGGCGGCCCGCTGCGGCGTACAGCTCCTGCGACGCGAAAGCGTCATAACTGACGGCAAAGTCATTCTCCTCCTTATGGGGGAAAAAGGAAACACACGCCTCATAGCGGATGGTCCCGGCGTCGCTGGTGGCTGTGAGCGTCACGGCGGCGGCACGGCGCTCTACGCCGCTGAAGACGCAGCGGGCGGCGAAATATTGCTGATAGACGTCGATGACCTTCATTTTTCCGCCTCCCGTTCCCGAAGAATATCGTTCAGCGCGGAGACCTTCGCCTCGTACATTTTTCTATCCAGCGCCCGGAAGGTCCGGCGCTCCTCGTCGGAGATGTATTTGCCCATCTTCACCAGATACGCGTCTTCCACCTCCAGCAGCTCCACGCCCAGCTTCTCCCCTGCCGGGAGCAGCTTCACGCGAATGCGGCGGCGGTCCTCAGGGTCGATCTCACGGCAGACCAGTCCTCGCTTTTCAAGCCCGTCAAGAATGTTCGTCATGCTCTGGCGGAGGATCATCAGCTCGTCCGCGATCTGGGACGGTGTGGTGCTGCCGGGGTTCATCAGCAGATAGGAGAGCACCCGAAACACCGGAAAGCTCACGTCATAGGGCGCGAAGAGCAGCTCATGCCGCTTTTCTGTCTCCACGGTGTAGAGATAGCTTCTTTCCCGGTTGAGTGCCCGCTGCCGGACTTCCTCTGAGATCAGTTGTCTCTGTTTTTCCTTTCCCGCCATGCGTCTGTTCCGCCTTTCCTCCGATTGTCTGTTACATCCCGATAGTTTAGTATATCTTATGTTATCCAGAATTGCAAATATCAATTCTATGATAATTCCGGAGGCAAGCGCCCCGTTGCGAACCGAGTTCTCAGCGGGGCGCTTGCCTCCGGTCTTCCTGTTTCTGACCGTCAGACATTTTCGTAAAGCTCGCGGCTGTAGCAGTAGATCTCCGCCGCGGCGTTCCAGATCGTCTCCGGTGAAGCGGTCCGTACCGCCGGGAGAAAACCGCCGCCGGGAGCGAAAATGTCCAGCGAGCGGCGGAGCAGCGCGGTCAGCTCCTCCGGGGCATAGGCTTTGCCCGGCTCCATTTCCTCGATCCCGGTGTTGAAGCCGAGTCGATCTCCGTACAGTTCCTTATATTTCGGTGTATCGTTCACACGGCGCTGCAGCTGCATATAATCCGGGCCGAGGGCACAGAAGGCAGGCATGAACTTCTCTACCCGGCCGCAGCAGTGAAACTGATAGAGCTTGCCGAGGCCGTGGACATGGTCGATGATGCGCTTCGTCGGCTCAAAAAGCAGGTCCTCCATCATCTGCGGGGAAAAGAATGCGTCCTTCTCCGTGCCCCAGTCGTCGTGGACCGTGAACATATCCACAGGGTAGAGCGCGCTGAGCTTATCGATCCACCAGATCATCCAGTCGGCAAAGCGGTCGAAAAACGCGCCGCTGGCCTCCGGCTCGACAAACATGGCCTCCAGCGCCTCGGCAAAGCCGCCCAGCAGGTCGGCGAGCGCCTGGAACGGGCCGTGGTGGATGTCGATCTGGAGCGCACGCTCCGGGTCGTAGCTGTCTTTCAAAAACGCCGCGGCGGTCTCCGCGAGGTCCCACTCATGGAAGTCCGGAAAGGAGATCTGCTTCTCCCATTTGAGGATATCGTCGCAGACATGGGTCCCCGGCGTCATGCAGGCGCCGCCGGCGTTTTTGTCATAGGTCCAGTGGTTGCCGAAGGCATCCATGTAGGTATAGCGTGCGGCCGTCGCTCTGAAATCCGGTCCGAGCTGCAGGCCCTCCGGCCCGTGCGCCGCCAGATGGCACATGTGCCGCTCCTGCATGTCCGCCGACGGGAAGGGCACCCAGCGCGGGCAGTCCCGGCGCGCGGCGCGGTAAAAGTTCTCCCGGATGGGGATCGGGCGGTCAAATTCAGGCAGAAGCAGGTCCGGTCCGCCGAAGGGCTGCGCAACCTTCTTTGCCGCGCCTTCACCGAAGGCCGGCCGTTCCAGATTCATTCACTCAGATCCTTTCTGTCATCCCGCGCCGCGTCAGACATCGGCAACGTGCATGCGGTCTTTCATGTCGGTTTTTTCCTTTGGGCGGATGGCAATAAAATCACCCCGGGTGACCACGAGATCGCCCTGCATCTCGCGCAGTTCCTGCCAGTAACCGTCGCAGGGCTTATCCAGCGGGACCCCCTCGCCGATCAGCTCCCGGCGGATGCGCACACCGGGGATGTCGCGCGGGCGGAGCTTCTCATTCACCGCGATGGAGGCGGCAAGGCCGGCGGCGTGTCCTGTGCCCATGGCCGGCCCTATGATGCGCATGGCGCCGTTGGCATGAAATTCCGAGGAGCAGCAGCGCCCGGCGCAAAGCAGATTGTCCACATTCTGCGGAAGCAGGCAGCGGTATGGGATCTCACAGTAATCGCGCGGATTGGAACGGGCAGGCCGTCCCTCCGGGATGCCGAAGGGGTGCATATTGGCCTGGCAGCATGCTCCCTGCTCCCCGTCCTCCATGACGGCGGAACCCACCGGCTCGCGCAGGTGCATGTGCCGCTGGAAGACCCAGTAATCGCTGGTTGGGTGGTGCGCGTCGAACATCTCGGGGAAGCGGGCAATGCCGTCCTCGAACTTGACGCCGCCGCAGACGTCGCTGGATTTCAGCATGTATTCGCCGAAGATCCGCCGGCTGTCGCGTACGCCGGGCACCGAGCCCATGCCGACCAGACGGAGGTTCTCAAAGCCCGGAACGTGGTTTTTCAGGAAGGCGTGGAACTGCTTCATGAGTTGATGCTGCTCCAGGATCTGACGCGTGACGTCCTCCGGATCGGTGTTGTGGCAATAATAGCTGTGGAAGGAGAAGGTCACGAACGAGGCGTTGTCGTCCGGGGTGTTGGGAATGCGAACGCGGAAGAAATCGCCGTGGCGGTTGCAGACGTGACGGGCGATCTCGCCGCGGGCGATGGCCTCCTCCTCCAGGACATAGACCATCGGCAGCGGGTTCTCGACGCCCTTTGCGATCTGCTCGGCCCTCCAGGCCTCTGCCGCCGCAAGATACTTCGGCAGGTTGGCGCCCGCCCAGCGGGAACCCTGGGTCGTAGACTGGTTCAGCCCGGCGAAGTCCTGTCCGCCGACCTCGAACGGAACGCCGGCCATAGCGGCAACGTCGCCGTCGCCGGTGGCGTCAATGTAGATCTTTGCCCGGCAGCGCAGAAGTCCGGCTTTGGTATAGAAATAGACGCAGCTGATGTCGGCTCCGTCTGTCTCCACGCTGATGCAGGTGCAGTCATAGACGATACGGCTGCCCGCGGCAAAGAGCATATCCTCCAGAACGATCTTGCCGTACTCCGGCTCAAAGGAGGGGTTTCGGTAATAGTCCTTTCGGGGATCCTGCTTGCGCAGCTGACCCATCTCGTCCAGCCGTCTGGCAAACTCGAGGCAAATGCCCTCGATCCCGCCGGCAATCTGCGGAACATAGCCGTTGGTGGCAAGGCCGCCCAGCGTCGTCCCCTTCTCGAAAAGGATCGTGTGCATGCCGCGGCGTGCGGCCTCGATCGCGGCGGCGCAGCCGCCCGTGCCGCCGCCGATCACCGCAACGTCACAGAACAGGGTTTTGTATACCTCCTGCATATTGTCATCTCCTTTTGCTTGCGGTCACTGTTCCTTTTCCGCTTCCTCCGGCTGTGCCGCAGTGCCGGAGGTGTCGATGCTCCTGCCAAATACAAAAAAGCGCTGATAGAGAAATTCCGTGGTGAAATTCAGCACCATATTGATTGCCGTCACAAGGTATTCGTTCCAGCCGAGGCCGGTCAGGCGGTGCTCCAGCAATGTGGAAAGCGGAGTAAACACTGCGTAATAGCAGGCCACCTTCAGCATCGCAACGGGAACATTCGCCGCGCTTTTGAAGGTGAACTTGCGGTTGAGCGTGAAATTCCACAGCACGGAGAGCACCAGCGCAATGAGATAGCTCAGCCAGTATGGAAGATGCAGCAGCTCGTTGAGCAGGGCGAACGCGCCCATCTCAATAAGCCCCGCGCTGATGGAAAAGAGAGTAAACTTCACTACACGGACGAATTCCTTCATGTCTGTTTCAGCGTTTCCTCCCGATCTTTTTTCATAGTCTAGCACGATTCCACACGCTTCGCAAGTGGCAGGCGGCGATGATGACGATGATGGAGCCGGTGCCGAAAATGCCGAAGAGGCGGTACGGTGCCGCGGCGCCGACGGAGCCGCGGTCGGAGAGGATCGCGTATGGGCGCCTGCCGCGGAAGTCAGTCGCTTTTTCAGCCGCAAAAAGACGCTTGCGCTTTGCATCGTTTCCTGTTATAATCCGTTAATCCTCAGAAACACTGGACGAAACCGGAGCGAATCATGCCAGATATACTGTATTATTCTGAAGCCCTGAAGCAGGGCATGAAGCAGAAGCGCGCAGCCGTCGCCGCAGGCCAGTCCGGCACGCTCACGGCGCTGGATGAGCTCCTGGCCGGGCGCGAAACCAGGGGCGAGGCAGACGCCGGGCTTCTGCAGATCCCCATGGAGCTGATCGGCGGCGCCGTATCGGTCAGCCGTGCCGTGCTCTTTGCCCCGAACTATATGCCGCTGGCGCCGGAGGATTCCGAGTTCGCCGCCAAATGGATCCGTCTGTGCCAGGCGCATCTGGTCGAGGGGATCCGCGAACCCGTCAAAGCCTATGAGTATCTCAACCGCTACTATATCGCCGAGGGCAGCAAGCGCGTCAGCGTGCTGAAATTCTTCGACGCCGTCTCGATCCATGCCCAGGTCACGACGATCCTCCCCGCGCAGGACGGCAGCCCGGAGGTAGAGCTCTATAACGAACTGACGCATTTCCGCCGCCTCAGCGGGATCAACCGGATCGAGTTCAGCAGGCCGGGCGCCTGCCGGAGGCTCCAGCAGCTGCTGGGCAAGGCGCCGGACGAGGTCTGGACCGATGAAGACCGCAACGCTTTTCTCGCCGATTATTTCACCTTCCGCAGGGTCTATGAATCCGCGGGCGGCAAGCGTCTGCACGCCACGCCGGGCGATGCGCTGCTCGCCTATCTCGACATCTATGGCTACGCGCTTTTGCGCGGCTGCAGCGCGCAGGAGATCCGCAAAAACGTGTCGAAGGCGTGGGAGGACATCTCCCTGCAGGAGGCCGAGACGCCCATCGACGTCAAGCTGGTGCCGCCGGAGGAGAAAAAGCAGGGGCTGCTCACCAAGGTCCTCTCCGCGGCAGAACCGCGCGTATTGAAGGTAGCCTTCGTCCATGACGCCGCACCGGAGACCTCCAGCTGGACCCGGGGCCACGAGCGCGGCCGGGACTTTGTCGCCCGGCAGGCGGGAGATCAGCTGGAGACAGCCGCCTACTTCAACGCCCTCAGCGGCGACCCGCTGGATACCGTCGAGCGTGCCGTTGGCGACGGCTGCAGCGTCATCTTCACCACCTCTCCCCGGCTGCTGCCCGCGGCGCTGCGCGCAGCGGTGGAGCACCCGGAGGTCATGATCTTCAACTGCTCGCTGAACCAGTCCCACCGCTATATCCGCACCTACTACGCCCGGATGTATGAGGCCAAGTACGTCATCGGTGCCGTCGCCGGCGCACTTGCCGGCAGCGACGATGTGGGCTACCTCTGCGACTATCCGATCTTCGGCCAGATCGCCGGGATCAACGCCTTTGCGCTGGGTGTGCAGATGGTGAACCCCCGCGCCCGGGTCTGGCTGGAGTGGACGAGCGTGGGCGGCGCGGACGCCGCCATCGCCCGTCTTACCGGGCGCGGCATCCGTCTGATCTCCTCGCAGGACCTGTTTCGCCGCGGCGACGTGCGCCATGTCCCCGGGCTGAATCTCGTCACGGAGAGCGGCTCCGTCAATCTCGCGACGCCGCTGTGGCAGTGGGGCAGCTATTACACTGAGATCCTCCGCCGCGTGCGCAGCCGCAGCGTCGACGCGGAGTATCGCGGGAGCGCTCGGGCGCTCAATTACTACTGGGGCATGTCTGCCGGTGTCGTGGGGCTTCAGTGTTCGGACAAGCTGCCGCCTGCCACGCGGCGGCTGGCGGCGCTGCTACAGGAGAGCATCCGCAGCGGCGCGTGCAACCCCTTTCTCGGCCCGCTCTATACCCAGAGCGGCCGTGTGCTGGAAAACGACGCCCCGCTCACGCCGCAGCAGATCATCAATATGGATTATCTGATGGAAAACGTCATCGGCGCCATTCCCCGCTATGAGGACCTCAGCGAGATTGGCAAGGCAACGGTGGATCTGGTCGGCGTCGCCCCGGCCACGAAGGAGGGTGGGGGCTGAGCAAGTGCGGATCCGTGCGCTGTCCGATGAGAGAGTAAGGCATTGCACAGAGGCAGCTCTCTTCCCTGCTTTTCGCCGTGGAAACCACGTGATCGGAAAATGTTGCAACGCAAAGCAAGACTGCCGCGAAACAAAATGTTTCGCGGCAGTCTCACGCTGTCGGCAAAGTGTCGACAGCGTGAGCGGCAAAACCCGAAACATTGAAAAAAGTTCCGGATTTTGCATGATTAAACATTAAGAGGGAACTCCCGTCCCCTCTTAACAATCCCCCCATGCGTACTTTTACCTCGCCGCATGGGGTTGTCTACAGTCTTGCAAGGGTTGGAACAGCGCAAAGTCTGCCTCCGTTCTCCGTGAATCGATTCACGGGAAGAGATCATTCCCGGCTGCTAATCCCGCGGGATCGTTACGGTAACGATCGTTCCTCCGCCCAAGCGCGGAGCCGTATCCAGTGTTCCGCGGCACATGATTTCAAGACGCTCCCTCACGTTCGCAAGACCGATATGCGCTTCGGCATCCTCAGGCGCCGGCCCGATTCCCGGCCCGTCATCCTCGACCGTAATGACGGCGCAGCCGTTCTCCGCGCGGGAGCGGATCAGGATATGTCCTTGAGCCTGTCCGCTTCCCACGCCGTGCTTCACGGCGTTTTCCACGATCGGCTGGAGCGTCAGCGGCGGGAGGCGAAAGGCCAGATACTTCGTGTCGTATTCCACGCAGAGCCTGTCCCCGTATAGTATGGACTCCACTGCGATATACGCCTTCGTGTGGCGCAGCTCGTCCTCAAAGGAGGTGGGCTCGGTGGCTGCAATGGCGGTGAAGTTGGCCTGGAGATAGTCGGTGAAATCGCTCACGACACGTCCTGCGCGCTCCGGGTCATCCTTGCACAGCACGTAGATGGAGGTAAGCGTGTTATAGATAAAATGCGGACGGATCTGATTCATCATGGTCTGGATCCGCGCATCGCGAAGCTCTTCTTCCTTTTTTCGCAGCTCGCGCTCGCGGTTGATGGCCTCCCGGACGAAGGAAAAGCCGCCAAGGAAGAGATTGAGCATGATCCAGATCAGGAAGGCCGGCGCGCCGCGCATCGAGCCGGTAATGAGGTAAATCAGCAGATCGACGCCCAGCGTGAGGAAGAACGGCAGCAGCCAAAGAAGCTCGCTTCGGCCGGGTTTTTGACCGAACAGGGAAATCAGATGCAGCATCGCCATACCGATGCCGAACCAGATCAGCACTTCATGCAGTTCCGTAAGCCGCAGGATCTGAAGCAGGACAAGCAGGGCGGCGATCCCTGCGGACAAATAGAAGCAGAGCATTCCGATTCGGTTGTCTGCTTCTTTTCGCATCATCGTCAGGATCCGTAGAGACAGCACCAGCATCAGCAGATAACTCACCGCGCCGGTGAACCAGATTTCCTTATGGATGCCCAGATAATCCAGGAGCAGTGTCACGGTCGGCAGACCGCAGAGCTTCCACAGCCCAGCTGTGACCGTCACCGCTCCCAGCAGGAAGACCCGGCGCTTTTCCTTCCGGTCCAGCGGTGTGGCAAGCACCATGAGCGCAAGGAAAAGTCCCGCAGCGGCGGAAATCAGGCTCAGCACGAGCAGCAGTCCGTCCTGCGGCAGTTCCATCATGGTCAAAAGCGCGTCGCGCGTGATGATCAGAAACGTGGGCGTCTCGTCCCGAACGCTGTCATAGACCGGAGTCAGAGTCACACGCACCGTCTTTCCGGCATAAGCAGGGCGCATCGGCATGCTCGCCCAATAGTTTCCCGGCGTTTTCCCGATGTGGGGCGTGTCTACCTCGGAGAGATCAACGGCAAGCGAGCTGTCCTCGACGGAAAACTGCGCGATGGTGTGGCGGAGATAAAAGGTCAGCCGCGCGCCCGTCGTCGTGACGGTATTGGTCTCGGGAATTGTGAAGGTATAAGTCCTGCGGACGCCGGCATATTCCGGGATGGCTTCCTCAATCTCACTGTCCGGCTGCAGTATGAAAAAAGGCGTGAGCGCGTCCGCGTGGCGCACAAAGCCGGGATTCCGATGGATGAGCACGACCAGCAGTATGCAGATCAGGAGGACCGACGCGGTGATCAGCGCGGCGCAGCTCTCATTGCGAAACAGCCGTTTCTTCATGGTTTCAGCCCTCGCACAGGAAAGCGCAGATGCGCGATCTCATGCCGGATCTTTTCCGGTGTCAGCGGTTTGAGAACATAACCGCTGCAGTGGTCGGTCAGGGCGGCGTGCATATACTCCGTGTGGGAGGTCAGGAAAATGATGTTGATGTACGGGTCCAGCTTTGTCAGTTCTCGTGCCAGCGTGATCCCGTCATCCCCCGCAAGCTCAATGTCGAGAAACGCGACGGAAACGTGGCAAACGCGCGCAAAATCCAGCGCCTCCGCCGACGAGGAAAAGCCGCAGACCTCCGCGTCCGGAAGTTCCTCGCCCAGCATCCGCACGAAGCCGGACAGAATCACCTGCACGTCCTCCACAACGATGACCGAAGGCAATTCTTCCGAGCCTCGCAGTTCGTCCATCAGCACATAGGTTTCGATTTCAAGACAGCGCGCAAGCCGCGCCAGCATCCCGATGTCCGGAAGTCGTTTGCCCGCCTCCCAGTTCGCGACGGTGCTCCGGGACACTACCATCCGGTCGGCAAGCTGCAGCTGCGTTATGCCTCTTTGTTCCCTCAGTTCCCGGATCCTGTTTCCGAATGCCTCAGTCTGCATGGCGCACCTCCTCTCAACCTGCGTACCTGTGTAATTTTACCGTATCAGAAAAAAACGGTCAATATAATGTTTCATTCTGAAACACCCCATTGTTTCACGCGGAGTTTGTATCTAAAATAATTAATTAAAGTATATCTATGCAGTTTTGTCAGAACAGAGGAGGAAGAGGAGATGAAGCAGATCGGAAGAAAAACACTCGGCGTTTTTCTTGCGCTGGTCATGGTGTTTGGGCTGCTTCCGGCAGTTACGCTTCCGGCACGCGCGGCCGACACCGCGTTACCGACAAGCGGCGGAACGCTGAGCGGCGGCACATATTACCTGAATGCGAATACAGTATTGACCAATAACCTCACAATAAGCGGAACGGTTACTCTTTATCTGAACGGCTACGTTTTA
>JAEEGL013546015.1_pt1 | contig 13162 bp, 11 predicted proteins | sample 9134231 | NCBI WGS metagenome assembly JAEEGL01 (sample SAMN16246548, study PRJNA631951) | gut metagenome | biome: gut microbiome; feature: rumen; material: fiber-attached | host: Bos | place: Iran: Karaj | collected 2018-10
CTGAATTCTTAAGTGGAAGATAGTATGCATACCACTTCTGACCACCGATCTCAAAGTTCTTTGCAAGGTATTCGTTACCTTTTCTAAGTACTTCATCTGATACAATTTCAGAAGCTCTTGTTCCTTCCATTCTCTTTCCGGTTTCAGTATCGGTAAGAGATGTGATGTAGCGGGTGTTTCCATAAAATACTGTGTAGTGCATTCCAGTCTTGTTGTGAAGCTCATCAAGCTGCTTCTGGAAATCATCGTGGATAGCAACGCCGCCCTTTAAAAGCTGACCGTCCTCAGATAATGACCAGTCACCTTCGTACTGGTGGGTGATCTCATCCTCAATAAGTGTGGCTGCTGCATGCAGACCTTCTGAGAATGATGTAAGATATGCGCTCTGGATGTGATTAAATCCGATAAGTCCTACACATGCTGCCATGAGAAGTGCGAGCGATGACGCAATAAGAATAATTGTGCGGACCATGTTTCTACTTTTTTTACTCATAAAAAACCTTTCTGATTGCCTCCTGCAATCTACAAACAAAAAAAGCACAGGACCATGTCCCATGCTTTATATCTTGAACAATCAAAATGCAACTGGCTGACATGTAAAAGTCCCTATAGCTTTGCGCCACAGGCTTTCGCCTGCTTTGCTAAATATTGAACAAGAGTGCATTATATTTGAGAACTGCAATAAGTGCAATAGCGTTCAACATTTATACATAATTTTCTATAACATTGACCATTTGCAATTATAAAATTTTTATAAAATTTAGTTAATGTGCACAACAGTTTCAGGTTAGGATTTTGATGATGGTAACATCAAGTTTTTCATAAAGATCGATAATATTACCATTTGTAAGCTTAACCTTGGGCCTTGAAAGGTATTTCTCATTGTTCTCGTAAACAACGCCCTGCTTACCAGTTGATAGAAGTACATTGCTGCCCAAAGGATAAGGCGCTACGTACTGCACAAATACATTAACAACATCAATATCAAACATTATTCCGCTGTTAGCCATAAGGTATTCCATGGCATCTGCGGGATTCATGGCATCCTTGTAGGAACGCTTTCCTGTCAGGGCGTCATAGACATCAGCCACATGGATGATCCTGGCAAATCTGTGGATGTTTCTTCCGGTGATGCCTCTTGGATATCCGGAGCCGTCCCAGTTTTCATGGTGAGAGTAAACTGCGCTCTTTATTACTGAAGGAATCTCATCGCCGTCTTTTTCCTTTTCGCGAAGGCGCCTGAGGCCATATTCAGGGTGTCTTTTTATCTCTTCATATTCTTCCTTGGTGAGCTTGGCAGGCTTATTCAGGATCTCGATTGGAATGTCACATTTACCAATGTCATGTAAAAGAGCTGCCTGGGAGAGCTTCTCAAGCTCTGCGTTTTTAAGCCCCATTCCTATACCGATGATAACTGATAAAAGATCTACGTTAACGCTATGTACGTAGGTGTAGTTGTCATAACTGCTAAGGTTAATGGTCTCAACAATAAGGGACTCGGAAGCCTGTACCTCGTTGACAATCTTGTTGGCAAGGAACAGACAAGCATCAATATCAAGTTTTTTAAGTTTGTTGATGGCAGCAATCCTTGTCTCGTCAGAGATCAGCTGATTTGCCTTTACCACGTCACCTTCATCAAATATGTACAGACCGTCATAACCAAGCTTAACTATCCTGTCTATGTAAGACTGGGAAAGAGACGTATTGCCCTTAAGCAGGATCTGCTCGTGATTGTCATATATATTGCTGGCCAGGATCATACCGGGCCTTAAGTCATTCTTGCTTACGTATCTCATAGGTTCTCCATTTCAATGGGGCCAGCAATGCAGTCATGGCTGGCGATTCCGTTAACAATGAAGTTCCTTGTGGTTGTTATAACCTCGTACAGGTCATCACTCTTTGTCTCAGAAATGCTCACAACGCTTATGTTGTCAAGGCGTCTGTTTCTGATACTGAGGTTTTCAACATTTGCTTTTGCAACCGGATTGAAAATAGTGTAAAACCTGATCAGCTCTGTAGCGCCACCAATAAGTGACACTTCCATGCGCTCACTGTTATAGGAATATTCAAATTCGTATTGTTCCATACCCTTTGAAAGGAGCTCAAGATACTCCTTCTTAGGGCTGGTTATAGTCTTTAAATTAGGATCAACTGTGGTGTCAGAGTCGTAGACACCAGCAACAAAGCCTCTTACAAACTCAGCTTCATCTTTGTACTTTTTGAATCTCTCAGAGAACTTTAAAAGATCCTTGTAAGGAACAGATATTTTTTTGGTCCTGAAGTATTCGTTGGTGTACTTGTCATGTGCGAACACATCAGAAATAGTGGCATTTATATCAAAGTATGTAAGGTAGTTGTAAACACGGTTTGCAACTACGCTGTTTTCCAAAACGTAATCAGCACATTCACCTGTCTTAAGGCTTGAGAGGTTTCTTGCATAGATTTCCATGCTGATCAAATAACCAGCCATATACTGCCTGGTCTCTTTGTATTTATCATCAATGCTCTTGGAAAAGCCAAACATCTTCCTGTCTTTTTCAAGGAAGATCACGTTTTCTTTGATAGAACCATTGTTATGTGAAAACTGCCAGCCGGATAAAGTAAGCCACTGATGCTCAGGGCTGCAGATAAGAACTCTCTCATCAGCTAAAAGAATCTTTACCACTTTGCTTCTCTTTTTGTTGACTTCAAGAACAGTACCTTTTGTGTATTTAAGATCTTCTCCGTCGTAGCGCACGGAGTAGATGCTGTCGCCGATTTTTAGATCACGTACCTTCCTGGTGGTGTTGTCATAAAGAAGTACATCCATATTGCCATCAATGCAGTCGAAATATCTGTTCATGAGATTATCCTTTCTGTTCGAAAACAATAGGTTATTAATATAGTAACATATCCTGCCCACTGTCAATGTGTATTTTGCGTGAATTTAAATATTGATTTGACGCAATGACAATTGTACGTGTTTGAATGATAATGAATACATCTAAAAACGTATAATACCTGTCACTTGTTACATGAGGGGAGAGCAATGAGAGACATAGAATATCTGCGTTTATTATCCAAGGAATTTCCTAATTCAAGAAAGGCTGCGGCTGAGATCATCAACCTTCGGGCCATCTGTGCGCTTCCTAAGGGCACGGAATATTTCTTTTCCGACATCCATGGAGAATATGAGGCGTTTTCGCATCTGCTCAGGAGTTCTTCAGGTATCATAAGGGCCAAGATCGAAGAGACCTTTGGTGATCAGATGACAGAGGCTGATCAGCTAAGGCTTGCAAACCTTATTTACTACCCGAGAGAAGTGATCAGTAACATAAGGCATGATGAGAGCGTTTCCACAAAAGAGCTTTCGGAGCACCAGAAGATAACCATTAACCGCCTGATCTCCATCTGCCGCGTGGTAAGCAGTAAGTACACAAGGAGCAAGGTCCGTAAAAAGATGCCTGCTGACTATGCCTATGCCATTGACGAGCTTCTTCATCTTGACGTCAATGACCCCAATAAAAAGCTGTATTACAACGAGATTGTAAATGGCATAATAGAGATCGATTTTGCTGATGAATTCATAATCGCTCTCTGTGAGCTGATCCAGAACCTGACAATTGATTCTCTTCATATAATAGGAGACATCTTTGACAGAGGCGCCCGCCCTGACCTTGTTATGGAGGAGATCATGAATTTCCATGACGTTGACATACAGTGGGGCAACCACGATGTGGACTGGATGGGAGCTGCCTGCGGAAACACTGCCTGTATCGCCAATGTCCTCAGGATCGGAACAAGCTACAACTGCTTCGATGCCCTGGAGGATGGCTATGGCATCAACCTTCGCCCTCTTTCCATGTTCGCAGCAGAAGTCTACAGAGATGATCCATGTGAGTGTTTTAAGCCACATCTTCTTGATGAGAATAAATACGATTCAGTTAACCCTGAGCTTGCTGCCAAGATGTGCAAAGCCATCAGCATCATACAGCTTAAGCTCGAGGGGCAGCTCATCAAAAAACACCCTGAGTATGACCTTGAAAAAAGGCTCCTTTTAGACAAGATAAACTACGACACCTTCGAGGTTGAGATAGATGGTAAGCTCTACAAGCTGGCGGACACCAATTTCCCCACAATAGACCCTGCTGACCCTTATGCCCTGACTGAGGGTGAAGAGGAGCTTATGAGGACTCTTCGCTTTAGCTTTATCCACTCACAGCTTCTAATAAAGCACGTGCAGTTTCTGTATTCCCACGGTGCCATGTACAGGATTGTCAACGGCAATCTTTTGTATCACGGCTGCATCCCAATGGATGACAACGGCAATTTCATTCCCATGACCACAAGGGATGGAAGCTTTTCGGGAAAAGAGCTTATGGACTACCTAAACGGCAAGATCCACGACGCATTTTTCCTTGATATGAGGGATACTCCTGAGAAAAAGCAGGATGCTGTGGACCTTATGTGGTATCTGTGGTGCGGCCCTAAGTCTCCTCTTTTTGGAAAAGACAAAATAACAACCTTCGAGCATCTCTTTTTACGCAGTGAAAAAGAGCTGTGCAAAGAGAACTTCAACCCATATTATAAATATTCTGCAATGGAGCCCTACGCAGATAAGATATTGAGGGAGTTTGGCCTTGATCCTGACTGGGCACACATTATAAATGGTCACGTTCCGGTAAAAGCAGGAAAGGGAGAGCACCCTGTAAAGGCTGGTGGCAAGCTCTACATTATAGATGGCGGAATTTCCAAGGCTTATCACGAGCAGACGGGAATTGCAGGCTATACCCTTATTTTCAACTCCCATCACCTGGCACTTGCAGCACACAAGCCTTTTGTGATGGGTCAGGAAAATACCCCCACGATCCAGCTTACAGAAAAGACGAAAAAGAGGATCCTGGTTCGTGACACTGATATAGGAAAGGGACTACAGAGGCAGATCGATGATCTTAAGGATCTTTTAAAAGCCTTTGAAAGCGGCGCAATCAGAGAGAAGTAAAGCTGTTTATAAAAAGATTATTTGACGCAGGAATATTTACTATTTACAATACTTTCAAGAATGGAATTATGTCGTTTATAAAATAACTATATTTCACATACTTTGAAAGGACACAATAGTATGGATTCAAATGGATTAAATGCAGAACAGCAGGCTCTTCTTGCGAGCATAATGGGTAAGTCTTCACAGGCCGGTGGCGGCGGTGGATTCAGTCCTTCCATGGTTCAGCCCCAGGCTCCTGCAGCAGCGGCAGCCCCTGCGGCGGCAGATTCAGGCAAGATGCTCAGCCAGGCAGAAATTGATGCACTTATCGCTTCAATGGGCAAGTAAATACGGCGTTTGGTGAAAGAATAACCAAGACCTCCTGACATTTCAGGAGGTCTTTTTTGTCGAATTATTGTTCATTAAATTACCTTATCTTAAATTTTAAGTTATGCTAAAATCTTTAAATAATTTTTAAAGCAATAAGGCAGAGGGGGACTTTATGGGCAAAATAATCAGTTGGGGACTAAAGAAGATCGGCTTTTTCAGACTATCTATCCAGAAGCAGATTTTCCTTGCGCTGGTCTGGCTGTCTGTGCTTATGTCAGTCATTCTTGGAATTGTCGTGTACAGCGTATCCAGAAAGACCATTGAGAAGCAGTATAATCGCGCTCATGCCAACTCACTGGGAGTTGCCAGTGAGATCGTAAAACTAAACCTTCGGTCCGATGTGGCGCAGGCAAGATCTCTTTTGTCATCATCAGTATTTCTAAATAATCTGGTCAAAGAAAATCCTGACAGCAAATCATTTTCAGCCTTTGCAAACAGTGAGATACAGGACCAGCTTCTGCATATCATCTCATCCAACACTGAAATAAGGGATCTTCTTGTGGTCAACTGCGCAGGAAACATAGCCTTTGTGAGCCAGAACGACCTCAATAAAAGACAGGTGATCCATTACTATCAGTCGGATGACATTCTAAAAGAGCCCTGGATCGCCATGGCGGAGGAAGCAAAGGGAAAAGAGATCTTTTTCTCCGACAATATCATCTTTGAGGATCAGAATGAGACATTCTCCCTGGTAAAAGAAATCATAGAACCCGTCAATTACACAAAGATTGGATTCCTTGTAATGAACATTAGAAAAGAGGATTCCTTCTCCAAAGTCTTCGGTGCAAAGGATGAGGGCTATGGAACGGACTTTGACCTTATCATTGCGCCAGATCCCCAGATAGAAGGAAGATATCAGCTGGTGTACTCGTCAGTTGTGATGAACATAAGGCAGTTTAAAGAGATCACGGATGCCTATTACAAGGATGGGGGCTCAGGAAACGGATATCTTTTCACCTCAGCACACAACAATCTAAGCGGCTGGGATATAGTGAACGTTATTTCCAAAAAAGAGCTGGCGTCCCAGAGTAATTACATAACTTTTTCTGCGCTGATAATTGGCCTTGTGCTCATTGCAATAAGTCTGCCTCTTTCATATTCCATATCAGGATATATCACAAGACCGCTGTATGTCCTTGAGGAAAACATCCTTAGCCTTGGAGAAGGAAAATACCACGTAGACGCAGAGTTTGACGACAGTGAGACAGGAAGGATAGGCCAGAAGTTCAAGGATGTGGTCAACAACAACCTTGAGCTTGAAAACAAGCTGATCCAGACAAATCTAAAGGAGCGTGAAGCGGAGCTTTTGTTGATGCAGTCCCAGATAAATCCCCACTATCTGTATAACACCCTTGATACCCTGTACATGATGGCAATAATCAAGAATGAGGATGAGATCGCAGAATTTGTCCAGGCCCTGTCTGAAAACTTCAGGCTCAGCCTTAACAAGGGCAATAAGCTCATTATGGTACAGGATGAAGTGAACCGTATAAGAGCCTATATGAAGATCCAAAACTACAGGTTTGAGAACAGATACTCGCTTCAGATAAACATTGGAGCAGATCTTTTGAGGGAGAGGATACTTACCTTCATATTGCAGCCACTTGTTGAGAATGCAGTTTTCCACGGGCTTGAGCCCAGGGCAGAGAAGGGAACTGTTAGGATCACAGGAGAGATGACTGACAGAATGATACAGTTCGTTGTAGAAGACGATGGCGTAGGGATCCAGGACATGAACCTTCTGGAAAATGGCTACGGAGTAAGGAATATCAAGGAGAGGATAAAGCTCTTTTACGGTGAAAAATATGAGCCGGTATTTGAAAATACAGGCTGTGGAACCAGGGTGACCATTGTGGTTCCAAAACTAACCCCTGAACAGATCATGATGGGAAACAAAAAAGACGATAAATTGGCAAATGGAGCGGTGATCATATGAAAAGAATGGTAATTGTAGATGACGAAAGACTGGTCATTGAGGGCATAAAGGCAATCATTAAAAGGATTGAAGCTGATGTAGAAGTGGTGGGCTCTGCCCAGGATGGCATGCAGGCCCAGAGGGTGATAAAGAATCTGAACCCGGATATTGTGATCACTGATATCAGGATCCCTTATCTTGACGGACTTTCACTTATAGAGGAGTGCAAAGAGTACTGCCCGGACACAGTGTTTATCATCATCAGCGGATTTCAGGAATTTGAATATGCAAGAAAGGCAATAAGACTTGATGTTCTCGACTATATAACCAAGCCTGTAACCATCGATAAATTAAAGGCTGTGCTTGAGTGCGCAGACAAAAAGCTTGGAAGAGAAGAGACTGAAACCTCTGCTGAGAAAGAGATAGAAAAGCCCAAGCCAGACAGTGGTCACAAGGCTATAGACACAATAGTTGAATACATTGAAAAGAACTACAGCAAAGATGTGGGGCTCACGGAGCTCTCTGAACTGGTGGGGATGAACCCCGCCTATCTTAGTGCTCTTTTCAAAGAGACTCTGGGAAAAACCTATATCAAATATCTTACGGGTCTGAGGGTGGAAAAGGCCTGTCAGTTTTTAAAGGAAGGAAACAAGGTATCTGCAGTTGCCTCCATGGTAGGTATCAGCGATGTCCACTATTTTGGGGAGATCTTCAAGAAGTATAAGGGCATGACTCCCAGAGAATACAGGGATTCCGAAGGATGATATAAAAATAAACTAAATCTAAAAAAAATAACCATAATATAAAAAATGTCCCCTATTTGGAAAAATTCGCAGGGTGTATCTTACATATTGTAATCAGTTCGGAGGTACGGACTAAAACAAAAATGTAAGAAAATGGAGGGTTGTATGAGAAAGAAGATTTTGGCTACATTACTTAGCACAGCAATGGTAATTGGCTCACTGGCAGGCTGCGGATCAGCTGCTACAGAGACAGCTACTACTGATCAGGGAAGCAGCGCAGCTACAGAGGAAAAGAAAGAAGAAGCAGCTCCTGCAGAGACAGCTACAGAAACAGCTGCTGCATCAGATTTTTCTGGTGAAGACCCACAGCTTGCAAAGGACTTCCATATCCTTTCTATCTGGGCAGAGGACAATGACAACGGTGTTCTTATCAACAGCATCTGTAAGGCATATCAGGAAGTAAATCCTAACTTTACATATGAGTATGAACTTGTTTCATCAGGCGATCTTAGACAGAAGGTTGCTACACTTGTAGCTTCTAATGACCTTCCTGACATGTTCGTATATGAGTCAGGTAAGCCAATCGTTGATCTGATCGAAGGTGGTCAGGTTACTGATATCGGAGCTTTACTTGCAGAGGTTGGTTCAACTGATTATGTAACACCATCAGCTACATCACTTCTTCAGACACTTTCAGGAACAGATACTATCTATGATCTTCCTCTTGGACTTAACGTTGAGGGATTCTGGTACAACAAGGCTCTCTTCGAGCAGGCAGGAATAGCTAAGGCTCCAGAGACATGGGATGAGTTCGAAGAAGATCTTCAGAAACTCAGCGATGCAGGCATTCAGCCTCTCTCATGTGGTGCTGCAGATAAGTGGGGCGCTACACGTCTTATCAACGCTTACACAGTAAGAACTCTTGGCGCAGATGCAATGAAGAACGCTGCAGAAGGAAACACAAGCTACACAGACGAAGGTTATGTAGCTGCAGCTGCAAAGATCCAGGAGTGGGCTGACAAGGGATACTTCGGCGAAGGCGTTAATACAGTAGACATGAACACAGCGGGCTCAATGCTCATGACTGGTAAGGCAGCTATTTTCTACAACGGTTCATGGTTTGCATCAAATCTTAACGACACATCTACAAACGCAGCAGGCGAGGATGGTATTGGCTACTTCAACATCCCTGTAGCAGATGCTTCTGTATCACCTATCGATTCATATTCAATGAACTGTGGTAACATCCTTTGCCTTAGCCAGGCTAAGACAGACGAAGCAACCAAGTGGTTCATCAAGTACTTCGTTGAGCACATTGGCGACGTTGCAATGGAGACTCAGGGCTCTATCAAGGGTTACACATATTCAAAACAGCCTTCTGATATGACAGGCTACACAAAGCTTGTTCTTGACGAGATTGGAAAGGCACAGAGCGCATTTACATGGTATGAAGCAACAATGAATTCTGAAGTTTCAGACGCAGCACAGAACAACGTTCAGATGCTGTTCTCAGGAGAGATGACTCCAGAAGATTACATGCAGTCAATCCAGGATGCGGCAGACATGTCAAACTGATCTAAATATCAATAATACTTTAAAGGATACAAGCGAGCGGTTTTCTTACATCGCTCGCTTGTTTTACGAAAAGGAAGAGAAGGCGGATGAAAAAAGTACTTGAAAATAAGGGAGCTATAGCAGTATTTGTTGTCCCGGCGATCATACTTTATTCAATAATTGTGGTACTGCCGGTTCTATGGTCTTTCTATTACTCATTCTTTTCCGGATCTCCCGGACTTAAGTGGGAATTCTCCGGAGTCAAAAACTACATAAAGCTATTTTCGGATAAGAACTTTCTTAACTCATTACTGGTTAATTTAAAATACATTGGAATTGTCATGGTAGGCCAGGTTGGCGGCGGACTTTTAATGGCGCTGATGTTCAAGTTCTGGCTCAAGAGATTTAAAAATGTGGTAAGGACCATCGTGTTTTTCCCTGTTGTTCTTCCTACAGTTGCTGTTGGTCAGCTGTTTGCCAAAATCTATGAGATCCAGCCAAACTATGGACTTTTAAATTCACTGCTTGCAGCACTGGGACTTACAGGTCTGGTACAGCCCTGGATCGGCCAGGCATCTACAGCACTTGGAGCCTTGGAAGCCATGGATATCTGGACTGGAATAGGCTTCCATTCCATCATCCTTTATGGAGCGCTCCTGGATATTCCTGATGATGTCATTGAAGCAGGAAGGATAGACGGCTGCAACGGATGGAATCTTTTCACCAAGATCCTTGCTCCACTACTTCGCCCCATGATCATCACATGCATGGTATTTAGTTTCTCAGGAACAGTAAAGCTGTTTGAGTCAGCTCTGGCTCTTACAAGCGGAGGACCTGGAAATGCAACAAGGTCACTTTCCATGTACATGTACTCAGTGGCTTTCACCTATAACAAGGTGGGATACGGCTCGGTTATCGCGATCTTTATTTTCCTTCTCTGCATAGCCGGATCCAAGATCATCAACCTGTTTGATAAAAAAGAAAGTTACTACTAATGGGAGGAAATGTGATGTCTGAAAAAACAAGACAAAATGTGGGAAGCATTTTGATAAAGATAATTATTCTTTTGATCTGTATCGTGGATATTTACCCCATCATCTGGATGCTCACAGCTTCATTCAAGCAGCAGTACGAGTGGTCAGCTCATCCTGCATATGCGCTCCCTGATGGAATCTACTGGAAAAACTATGTTGATGCCTGGACAAGAGGACACATGTCCACCTTCTTTAAGAACTCTCTTGTTTACACCTTGGTATCACTGGTATTTATCGTATTCTTCTCGGTTACTGTGGGCTTTGCAGTTACCAAGATGCAGTGGAAGGGCAGAAAAGCAGTTGCAGATTATTTCCAGCTGGGGATCATGGTACCGGTTGCCACAGCACTTATCCCGCTGTTTCAGATCTACAACAAGACAGGTCTCTACAACAAGTCAGGTTCACTTATCGTTTCCTATGTAGCCTTTGGACTTTCTCTTTCTATCTACCTTGTCACAGGGTATCTGAGGTCCTTCCCTGATGAGATCATGGAGGCAGCAGTAATAGATGGATGCGGCATCTACAAACTGATGTATTACGTTGTACTTCCTCTTATGAAAAACGCTATTGTTACAGTTCTTGTACTTCAGTTCTTCTTTAAGTGGAATGACCTTTTGTTCTCCATGACCTTTGTTTCAAGCACAGAGCTTAAGACAGTACAGACCGGACTTATGTATTTCTCTGATGAGTTTGGAGCCAAGAACTGGGGCGCCATATTTGCCTCTGTATCAATGAGCATACTTCCAATGCTCCTTCTTTACACCATCCTCAACAAGACGATCATTGAAGGAATGACTGCCGGTGCTGTCAAGGGATAAAGGGTAGAACAATGGTAAAAAACGACTACGACATTGTGTTTTCATATATTGAAAAAAATGTGGAAGGGATGCTCAAAAAACCTGTCGGATTTATTAAATACCCTTTCACAGACCCAGGTTCTGTCTATGATGGCAACGTCTGGGACTGGGACACCTACTGGTGCAGCTACGGGCTTCTTCCCATAAGAGACAAGGTTCAGGGGGGAAAACTGGCAGACAGAATAGTTGAGCACTGTAAAGGTAATGTCCTGAATTTCCTGGACTGGCAGCTGGATGATGGCTACATACCAATGATGATCGAAAACGGAGAGTGGTCTGAGCCATACCTTAATATCCAGCACAAAAAGGGATATCTGATGAATATGCACAAACCATTTTTGTGCCAGCAGATTGATCTTATCAGCAGGCAGATTGGGGACTACCAGTGGATCAGTGAGTATCTTCCACAGATCGACAGATACTTCGAGTGCTATTACAACAACTATTTTGACTATAACAGCGAGCTGTTCGTCTGGCGAGATGACATCATGATCGGAATGGACAATGATCCGGCTTCATTTGGAAGACCTAAGTCCTCCACAGCCAATATCTTCCTTAACAGTTTCATGATCATGGAGATGGAAGCCGGAGCAGAGATATTTGAAAAATGCGGCAAAAAAGAAAAAGCAGCTCTTTTAAAAAACGACAGGGATTCTCTGGAAGATGCCATCCACAGAGAATGTTTTGATCACAGGGATCAGTTCTTTTACTCGGTGGATGTTGATGTATGTACCAGGCACTATGACTGGTTCCACAAGGGACTTGGAGTATTTTGGAAAAGTCTACCCATAAGGATTGCAACCTGGTCCGGATTTTTGCCAATGCTGGCAGGAATTGCCACAAACGACGAGGCAAAAGCCTTAAGGATGCACTATCACGACAAGAATGCTTTTACAAGTAATTACGGCATCTGCACCCTTGGCAAAAACGAGAAGATGTTCAATCTTGAGGCCACCAACAATCCATCAAACTGGCTTGGTCCGATCTGGCTTGTGGCCAACTACTGTGTGTTCAAGGGAATGCTCAAATATGGCTTTCTGGTTGAGGCTGCAGATATGTGCAAAAAGAGCCTTGGACTACTAGCAGGTGATATTGAGACCTATGGATGTATGCATGAGTATTACGATCCCTTTACAGGAGAGCCGGTCATGAACGGAGGGTTTATCAACTGGAACATTCTGGCTATCAACATGGCAAGGGAACTGGCAGAGGTAAAAGGAGAAGAGGTATGAAGATTGGAGTTGTTTATACAAGTACAACACCGGAGCTTATAGAGGATGTAAACAGAGAGATCAAAAGTGTTCTCGGAGATGATATAGAGATCTATGCCCAGGAGGATCCTTCTATCCTTGCAGAAGTCAGGGATGCGGGATATGTCACACAGCCTCCTGCAGCAAGGCTTATCACTATGTTCATGAAGGCTGCAGAAAATAACTGCGAGGCAGTACTAAACGCATGCTCTTCTGTGGGAGAAGTGGCAGATTGCGTTCAGAGTGCTGCAGCATATTTAGGAATGCCCATCGTGAGGATCGATGAGGAAATGTGTCGGGATGCAGCAAGAAAAGGCAGCAGGATAGGAGTTATGGCGACGCTTCCAACAACACTGATCCCCACATGCAACACCATAGAAAGAGTTGCAAGAGAATGTAACCGGCACGTGACCATAAAGTAGTGTCGTGAGGAACAAGCAGAAGGAGCAAAGCAAG
>JAEEGL014853539.1_pt1 | contig 13162 bp, 13 predicted proteins | sample 9134231 | NCBI WGS metagenome assembly JAEEGL01 (sample SAMN16246548, study PRJNA631951) | gut metagenome | biome: gut microbiome; feature: rumen; material: fiber-attached | host: Bos | place: Iran: Karaj | collected 2018-10
CAGCGCGTTGAAGTTGTCATTGAGGTTGACGCCGCGGGCATTGGCCTTCCAGCGGGTCAGATAGTTATCGAAATCGAGGGACGTACGTTCCATCGCGACATCATTGGCATAGGCCTGCTGCAGTATGGAGACGAGGCCCTGGTTGCGGAGGCCGGCTATGCCGTACTGGCTGATAGCCACCCCGTCCGGGTTGATCATGGGCACGAAATGCAGGCATACGTCCTGCAGCCAGGCCGAAAGCCGCTGCCCGTCGAAACAGCCGTTGGAGGCAAACGCCACGATATATTCAATCTGTTTCATGACAAGATTGGCAGTGATGTGCTCGCGGCCGTGGATTGCGCCGGTGATCAGGATATGGGTCGGTGCGTTCTGGTTTCCCACGATGACCTCCTCAATATTGCGGCCGTCCACCGTGGCGCCCAGGCTGTGGTGCGTCATATATGCCCCATAGCGCTGCTGCAGCTGGCCGAGGTCATTCATCATAAAGTCATAGCTGTATTTGTCGGCATTTTTGACAATCGGATTGGAAACCTCCAGCGCGCAGGAATCAACGCAGCCTGCAGGAATCGCGGCAGAGACCGAAAGCGCACCCTGGGCCGTCCCGCCGGTTTCCTTATAATCTGACCAGTCGGGCGAACTGGTGTCAACATTTCCGCCGGTACCGCCAGTGCCGGGACCGACACCGGACCAGATGCCGGCTGTCGCATAGCCGGCGGAACTTCCTGCTGCAGGTCCGGTTCCGAAAGATCTCCCTCCGCTGTCGACAACCGCATAGCCCGCGGAATTTCCAACTGCTGCATAGCCTGCAGATCCGGAGGCCGCAGATCCGGCCCCGGCGTTGGTTTCCCCGCTGACAGCCGCGGTATTGCCGGCGGAACTTCCGGCTGCAGGTCCGGCCCCGGAAATAATGCCCCCGCTGCCGACAACGGCATAACCTGAGGCGCTGTTGGCGGCCGCATCGCCATTGGAGCCGCCCGCGGAAGCATTGTCTGCCGCCTCGCTGTTTTCCGCTGCAGGAATTGTCACCGCACTGTTTTCCACGGCAGGACTTGCCACCGCGTTATTTTCCGCGGCAGGGCTTACCACCGTGTTATTTTCCGCGGCGGGGCTTACTACCACGTTTCCGTCGGAACTGCTGCTTTCTGTACTGATGCTGCCCGGCGCGCTGCCGATCACTACGCTGTCGGCGTAAGCCGCGACCTGCCCGGACGCGGAGCTGCATGCGAAGACCGTGCCCGCAAGCAGCACAGCCGCAGTTCTGAAAACTTTTCTGTTCACTCGTCTGTTCATTCGTTTAATCATATTTTTCTCTGTATACGGGCAGCCTGCACAGCTGCATGATACCAAAAACAGTTCCTTTTACTGCATTAGGATACCATTCGATTCCCCGTGAAACAATAAACAGGACTTTAATCTTTCTTTACATTTTAACTTTGCAGCAATGCGCACGGAACCGTGGAAGAGAAGGAATGAGGCGCTTCATGACGGAGCCGCCCTTGCCGTTTCAGGCCTGAAGCTCTATAATAAAATCACGTAATGATAAAAACGTTGAATGAAAAAATCGGCAAAATGTAATATTAAACGGAGGAACACTATATGTTTGAAAATCTTGATGCAATGATGAAGCTTCGCAGGGCCTGGGGGACATTTTCCGGAAACCATCCCAGATTCGCGCAGTTTCTGACAGCGGTGGGCCAGGATAAGGTAACGGAGGGCACAGTGATCGGTATTACGGTGACCTATCCGGACGGACATGTACTGGATACCAATATGAAGGTCCAGCAGTCTGACCTGGAACTGCTGGAAAGCCTGAAAACACTGGCAAAGAAATAAAAATCCGATATGTTCTATGCAACAGGGATGTCCACAGATTTTGGCTGTTTGCGGCTGCTGTCGGATGCGGAAATGCTGCTTGGCGCGGAACTCGGCGGATTGTCTTTGGACCGTGAAGGACAGGAAAGCCTGAAAGCCGGTGAAATGCAGGAAGCGGAGAGAATGCTGCTCCTTAGAAAAAAGAAGCGGAGTTTTCTGGAAAATGCTGTATTAGAGGCAGTATGGATTTCCGCTGACGACGCGGAAGATATTGCGCCACTGAAGACCGCGCTGTCCTGGTACCGCGCGTATTTTTCCGGTGAACAGCCTGATCCGTATGCTGTCCCGCTCCGGCTGTGCGGCAGCCCTTTCCAGGAAGAAGTCTGGGAAATCGTGCGCGGTATTCCTTACGGACAGGTACTTTCCTATGGCGAAATCGCCCATGTCATTGCTGCCCGCCGCGGCATTCCCCGCATGGCGGCACAGGCGGTGGGAGGAGCTGTGGGTAAGAATCATTTCAGTATATTGATTCCCTGCCACAGGGTCCTGGGCGCGGATGGCACCATGGTCGGATATGGCTGTGCGCCCGGAAGCCTGGAACAAAAGCGGGCGCTGCTTTTGCATGAGGGCGTCCTGTGGGCGCCGGACGCCCCGGAATAGAATACCTCAGACGGAGCCACGTCCGGACAAGGGGGCGCTGAGCTGTACAGAAATAGTGTCAATCTGAATTGTTATCCATAAAAAATGAATCGAACGGCATTTGCCTGCCCGCGAGCGGAGTCCGAGAGACTACAGGCTCGAGGCGGAGCGGAAGGGGTACCGGTCGATTCATTTTTTTGGATTGTTTTTGTAATTAAGCAGTATTTTCTGTTCAGCACAACCGCTTCTGCCGGACCGGATCAGTGCTCCGTGCCCAGGAGTCCAAGCTCAGCTGCAAAGGGACGCATGCCTTCGATACAGATGGCGGCTACATCCTTGATATCCATGCCCAGCATTTCACATCCCTTGAGGATCGTACCGCGGTCGCATTTCTCCGCAAAGCGCTTATCCTTGAATTTCTTCATGAAGCTTTTGACTTCCAGATCAGTAAGCCCGTTGGGACGCATACGTGCGCAGGCTCCGACGATGCCGGTCAGCTCGTCCACGGTGAAGAGACTCTTTTCCATGTTGGTCAAGGGCTCCACATCCGTGCAGATCCCATAGCCGTGGGAGAGAATGGCGCGGACCTCCTCTTCGGTCAGCCCGGCGGCCAGAAGCGGTTCTGCGGTGTGCTGCAGGTGCTCTTCCGGGTACTGCTCATAATCATAATCGTGCAGAAAACCGATAGCCTGCCAGTGCTCCTTATCCTCCCCGAAATGTTCGGCCATGGCGCCCATGGCTGCGGAAACGCTGAGGGCGTGGGTGATCAGATGGGGCTCATGCACCATGGTGGCATTCAGTTCTTTGGCTCTTTCCAGTGTCAGCATAATTACTTCCTTTCTGACGTTTACATATTTCTTATACAGACGTTTCTCTGTCCTGTACCTGCCCTCCGCACCGGCAGCGCGCCTTTGTCACGAAGGCTCCTGCCTCAGCATAAGACGGTGCTTTCCGCCGATCATTTTGGTGGAATCCCGAACCTGTCTGTGGTATCATATATAAGATCCCAAACATCATAGCATATCCTGCGGGAAATGATAAGCCCGGAGGTGAAAGGAGCGATAAAAATGCAGAAGATAGTTTGCCTGCTGCGGCTTACGGATGAAGAAAAGGAACAGTTCAGGGCAGCGGCAGGTGAGAATGAAATCATTTTTACCAAGAACAGCCGGTATGAGAACATAATGCCGGTGGACGAAGATCTGGTAAAAGACGCGGATGTCATCATGGGATGGATTCCGGCCGCTTTGCTTCCGGCTGCCAAAAACCTTAAATGGATGCAGGCCCAGAGTTCCGGCGTGGATCATTATATGAAACCGGGCCTCCTTAGGGAAGGGGCAATGCTGAGTTCGGCTACCGGCGCCTATGGGCTATCCGTGGCGGAACACATGTTTGCCATGATGTTGGGAATCATGAAAAACCTGCCGGCCTACCGCGATCTTCAGCATAAGCATCAGTGGGATGACCTGGGTCCGGTCAAATCCCCGAAGGGCCAGAACATCCTGATCCTTGGCACCGGGGATCTGGGATCCACCTTCGCGGGATACTGCAAGGCGTTCGGAGCACATACCATAGGCGTGCGTAGAGATCCGTCCAAGCCCGCTGCAGGCATTGATGAGATGCACGGCATGGAAGAACTGGACCGGCTGATTCCGGAGGCAGATGTTGTATGCTGCCTTCTCCCCCATGTGGATGAGCTGGTGCATTTCTTTGATTACAACAGGCTGAAATCCATTAAGGCGGACGCCATTTTCCTGAATACGAGCCGCGGCGCCCTCTGCGATAATGAAGCACTGGCCAGAGTTCTTTCTGAAGGCCATCTCTGGGGCGCAGCCATCGATACGCCGGAGCAGGAACCCATGCCGGAAGACGCGCCGCTGTGGGCGGAAGACAAGGCATTCGTAACTCCGCACATTGCCGGCGGGGACCATTTGGACGACACCCTGCGCAAGGTGGCGGCGATCTGCCTGGATAATCTGAAGAGATATCTTGCAGGGGAGCCCATCCGCAACCGGAAGGTATAAACCCGGTGCTTTCACATGAAAGTATATAAAACCGGCATACCCAGAATAATCATAAGCGCGCGGAAAGCCGGCTCCGGCATTTCCCGCAAACCGAAAAGATAAGGAGGAGATTACAATGCAGAATCCCATCGCAACCATCACTATGGAATATGGTTCTGAAATCAAACTGGAGCTGTATCCCGATGTTGCGCCCAATACGGTCAACAACTTTATCAGTCTGGCGAATAAAGGCTTTTACGACGGGCTCATTTTCCACAGAGTCATCAGAGGATTCATGATCCAGGGCGGAGACCCCTACGGCACCGGTATGGGCGGCCCCGGCTACCAGATTAAGGGTGAATTTTCCCAGAATGGCTTCCAGAATGACCTGCATCACAGCCGCGGCGTCATTTCCATGGCCAGGGCAATGGATCCGGACAGCGCCGGCAGCCAGTTCTTTATTATGCACCAGGATGCGCCTCATCTGGACGGCGCGTATGCCGCGTTCGGCATGGTTACCGAGGGCATGGACGTGGTGGATTCCATCGCGGAATGTGATACGGACTGGAGCGACCGCCCCAGGGAGGACCAGCAGATCGAAACGATCCGTGTGGAAACCTTTGGAGAAACTTATCCGGAACCTGAAAAAGCTTAATACAGAGAGGGAAGAAAAATGGTTGATCTCAGGGCAGCAATGGGCACGGGCCCGCTGACATTACAGGATATCAAAGACGCGCAGGAGAGGATTAAACCGTATATCGTACATACGCCGCTGCTCCGTGTCAGGGATTTTGACGAACTGGCAGGCTGCGAGGTATATATCAAGCCGGAAATGTTCCAGGTGAGCGGAGCGTTCAAGGCCAGAGGCGCATTCAATAAGATTCTGAGCCTGACGGAAGAAGAGAAGAAAAAAGGAATTATTTTCAGTTCTTCGGGAAATCATGCAGGTGCCTGCGCCTATGCCGGACAGGTGCTGGGAGTGGATTCCTACGCGGTTATGCCGAGGGATACGCCGAAGGCAAAGGTGGAGAACTGCACCAAGCGCGGCGGGCATGCGATTCTCTGGGACAGGGACTATCAATCCCGTATGAAGAAGATCGCGGAAGAAATCGAGAAGAACGGCTATGTGCTGGCGCACGGCTTTGAGGACTACAAAGTCATGGCCGGACAGGGAACTCTGGCGCTGGAAATTCTGGAGGACCTGCCGGATGTACAGACCGTAATTGTGCCCATCGGCGGCGGAGGTCTGATTTCGGGAGTAGCAACTGCCGTTAAGGAATCCAATCCGGAGATCCGGGTGATCGGCGTACAGGCAGCCAACAGCTGCGGCGTCTACATGTCCATGCAGAAGGGCGAACCCACAACGGTCACTTCAGAACCGAGTATTGCAGACGGAATCAACAGTAACGGCGCGGCGCAGAATCCCTGGCCCATCATTAAAAAATATGTGGATGAAGTGGTGATTGTCAGCGAGGAAGCGATTGCGGAAGCGGTGAAGCAGATCGGCCAGAGAGCGCATCTCGTAGCGGAGCCCACTTCGGCGGTGACTATTGCCGCGCTGATGGAACATAAGATCGATGTGAAACCGGACGAAAAGGTAGCGGCACTGCTGACCTCCGGCAATTACGACATCGACCTGGTGGGCAGATTCTTCAAGGGAGAATATGTGGAGCCCACCTTGGAATGATTCCTGTATTTGCGGATAAAAAAGACCGGTGCACAGGCGCGGACTGAGGCGCCGGAGTCCCCGGCCGGAAGGTTGTTAAGGTTTTCGTAAGTATTTGTAAGGAGAATCCGATGGATTCTCCTTTTTCTTTATGATAAAAATAAAGGCAAAGCGGTCATTTTCTGATACCGCAGGGCAAATCCTTCCATGTGCGCCGGGAGGCGCATCGCTTATTCGTCGGGAGACGCGTAGAAAGGCGGATATATTCCCCAGGTTCGACAATATGAAAAAAGGATCCTTTTTCAGTAACTACTGGTTTATTATTTGTATGCTTGTAGCTATCGTTGCAGGCACCATTCTCGGTCTGAACTGGCCCGGAGCTACGGTTCTTGCACCGCTGGGCGACCTCTTCATCAACATGATGTTCTGCGTCGTTGTACCCATGGTGTTTGTTTCCATTTCTTCCGCGATTGCCAACATGAAGACGGCAGGGCGGGCAGGCAAGCTGATGATGACCACGGTGGTAAGCTTTTTGATCACAGCGGCGATTGCGGCAGTCATCATGTATGTGATTGTCCGTATCATCAACATTGTCCCCGCGGATTTCAGCATTGACGTCATGGTATCCGAGACGGAAGACACGACTGTGGCGAGCACCGGCGACCTGCTGGTCAACTTCTTTACCAAGCCGGACTTCCATGAGCTGCTTTCCCGCAGAGCGATGCTGCCCCTGATTATCGCAGCAATCATTTTCGGCTTCGGCGTGCAGATGGCGGGCGGTCCTTCCACAATGACTGCAAAGATCCTGGATGACCTCAGCAACTGCATCATGAAGACCGTTAAGATCATTACCTACTATGCTCCCATCGGTTTCTTCGGTTTCTTCGCATCCCTGGCGGCTACCTACGGCCCGGAGCTGATCGGCGGTTACGGTAAGACCCTGGTGGTATACTATGTGACCTGCTTCGTTTACATGTTTATCTTCTTCCCGATTTATGCGGAGTTCGGCGGCGGCAAGGGCGGCGCAAAAGTCATGTTTGCACACCTGTTCCGTCCGGCGGCAGTATCCTTCGGTACCTGCTCCTCTGTTGCGACAATTCCTACCAATATTGAAGTAGCCAAGGAAACCGGTATTTCCAAGGACGTTTCTGATATCGTCCTGCCCATGGGCGCAACCATGCACATGGACGGTTCCGCCATGTCCGCCATTGTCAAGGTAGCCTTCCTGTTCGGTATTTCCGGCATGCCCTTTGACACCGGCAAGGCGATCCTGGCCATTCTGGTGGCGGTCTTCTCATCCGTGGCCATGTCCGGTATCCCGGGCGGCGGCGGTGTCGGCGAGCTGGTCCTCTGCACCATGTTCTTCAACAGTTCACCGGAGCAGCTGGCAGTAGCCTATACCCTGGCCCTGGCTATCGGCAACCTTGTGGACCCGCCTGCAACCATGGTCAATGCTGCCGGCGACTATGTCGTTTCCTTCATCGTTTCCCGTTATGTGGACGGCAAGGACTGGCTGCAGAAGCAGCTGAATAAGGCGGCGTAAGAGTAATCCGTAAAAAGCTTCGTAAAAAGCGGATAACCGGATAAGAATAACAGAAAAGGACAAATATCCATTTAGTTTACATAAAACAGGAAAATGCTACCGGATGGCCGATATTTTAACCATTCGGTAGCATTTTTTTATATTATGTGAACTAAATATAGGTAAAATGCTGCCGAACGGCATTCTTTTTTAATGGTTTGGCAGTAAAAATGGTTGACATAAATTGAAAAAATGCTACCAACCCTGGATAAAATGAAGCGGCTGGTAGCATTTGCTCGTTTTATGTAAACCAATGAAGTATATTGCCATGAATTTTCTGTCGAAAGACCTTACTTCGTTGTTCTGTCACACGGACAGATCTTCGTCCGTAATTTCCCCTTTAGCCACAATGTTGGTGGGGCCGGTAAGGTAGATCTGCACATCGGGATTTGTCAGGATGTCCACGATCAGCTCACCGCCGGTCATTTGAAAGCGGATCTGGTTTCCGCTGGCCCGCTGCTCCAGTGTCAGGACGGCGGCGAGAGAGCCGGTGCCGGTGCCGCAGGCATAAGTGAAGTCTTCCACGCCGCGCTCAAAGGTACGTTCAAAGACCAGATCTTCGCCAAGAATCTCAAAAAAATTCACATTGGCGCCCTTCGGCAGGTCTGGATGGAAACGAAGCGCGCGGCCAAGCTCGCGGAGTACATTCTCATCCGCGTCCTTCAGGTGAGGCCGGGAATCGGAAGATGCGCTGTTTCCGCCCGGTTCCGAAGCGCCGTTTCCGTCCGGTGCCGAAGCGCCGGCGGCGGGAGACTTAGCGCAGATCCGTGCCACATCATCTTTGTATTCCACAGTGATATGGGGAATGCCGGGGTCTCCCAGCAGTACATAGCCGCATTCAACGCTGAGCGTTTCCGGAATTGAGCCGGCAGGAAGCCTGTCCGCTGCGGCGGCAAGAGCCGGGATACCGTGAGGGTCCAGTTTCAGGATTTTCTTTAGTTCAATCAGGCTGGGATCGTTCAGGCGGATCCGGTAAAGGCGCTGGGAAATGCGCTGACCGGTTACGATACCTGCCGTTGCCTGGATGCTCTGCAGCTCCGGATGGGCGGCATCACGGCCGAGCCCGTTCTCATAGCAATACCGGCAGATGCAGCGTGCGCCGTTGCCGCACATTTCCCCAAGGCTGCCGTCGGAATTATAAAACAGCATGCGGATATCCGCGTCCATTCCTGCCTCCGGGCGCTCCACGACCATCATGCCGTCCGCCCCCAGGGAGAGATGGCGTTCGCAGAGCGTCCTTGCGATCTGCGGAAGCTTTTCCTGAGGAATCTGTTCTTCGATGTTGTTGATCAGGATAAAATCATTTCCCGCGCCGTTCATTTTCCAGAATTTCATTTGCATTTCCCTTTCGCTGATATCTTAAACACACATTTTGCTGCCGGGAGCGTTTTCCCCCGGAGACAAAGCATATTACAGTCAGTATATCATTCTTTTTCTCATATGTCCCGATCTGGGACTGTTCCGGTACCTATTTCTCAGAAACCTTCCCTTTTTCTGACGCGCGTGCAGAGCCAGTAGGAAAAGAGAATGGTGGGAATGTCCGCCAGTACCTGGGTCCAGGCAATGCCCATGACGCCCATAAGGGCGTTCAGCAGAATCAGCATGGGGATATTGAACACCAGCTGCCGCACTACGGCCATCAGCAGGGACTGCTTCCCATACCCGAGCGCCTGCATGAAATGCACGCTGCTGTAGCAAAGGAACATCAGCGGGGGCGCCAGGCAGCGGACCCGCAGGAAGGCGGTGCCGTAACGGACGGTTTCCGGCTCCTCGATAAATGCCTGTACAATTTGCGGCGCGAAAACACTGTAGGCAATGAGGCAGGCGAAGGCGATCACCAGGCCGCAGCGTCTTCCGAAGCGGAAGATTTCAATCATGCGCTGATGGTTTTTGGCGGCGAAGTTATAAGCAATGAGCGGAACCATGCCGATGCTGATGCCGATGCCGATATTGGAGGGCAGGCGTTCTGCTTTCAGGACAATGCCCATGGCGGCAAGCTGGATATCCCCGTGGCCTGCGGCAAGGCGGTAAATGACGATGTTGGAAAGATCATACAGCAGGGTGGAAAGCGCAGCGGGAATTCCGACAGAAAATACGGACAGCGCGGAATCACGGGCCGGCAGGCCTGCGCGAAGATCTGCAGACAATACAGTATGTCCTTCCAGCTTTTTAAAAATCAGTATGAAATAAACCAGAGCAGCTGCGTTGCTGAGAAATGTGGCAACAGCGGCGCCCGTCACCTGCATGCCGTCAGGCAGCAGGACAAACATGAAAAGCGGATCCAGTCCGATGTTCAGGAGACACCCCATGGCCAGGCCAAAGGAGGCATAGCGCGCATAGCCGATGCTCCGGAGAATGGAAGACATCGTGTTGGAAAGCACACAGGGAAGGCTGCCGAGAATAATCACATAAAAAATATACTGGCGGGCATAAGGCAGAGTATTGGAGCTGGCTCCGAGAAATGTAAGGAAAGGATCCCTGAAGAGAAAACACAACAAGGAGAAAAGCAGCGCCGCTGCAGCGGAAAGCCAGAGCGAAAAGGCACAGACCCGGGAGGCTTCGGCATGGTCCCGCCTTCCGAGAAGACGGGAAATCAGAGTGCCGCCGCCGGTACCGAACAGGTTGGCCATGACCAGGTCCATCATGAAAATAGTGAAGCATAAGGAACAGGCGCCAACCATATAAGGATTGTTGGTGCGCCCGATGAACCAGGTGTCAGCCAGATTGTAGAGCAGCGTAATCAGCTGGCTGATTACCGTAGGAACAGCCAGAGTCAGCATTGCCCTTGGGACGGGGACATTTTCAAAAATATCCTTCCGGTCCGTCTGTTTGTCTGAAGCAGATAATTTCATAGTTTCATTCTACTCTGAATTCCCTGAAAAAACAGTCAGAAAATAGCTTGAGACCTTTGTTTTTTTGAAAAACAAAAAGAATTATGGAAACCTATTTACATCTTACGTAAGATGTATTATAATTTCAAAATACGGAGGAATTCCATGGGAAGACAAAAGAAAAACGCCGATGGCGGCGTCGGATTTGACTCGATCAGTTATCGTAATGATTTTATCCGGCTGCATTACGACAGGATTACACTTGCCGTAAAGAAGGGCAAAAAAGAAGCGTGGGTCAGCGCCGCGAGAGAGCAGGCCCTGAGCCTGAGTGAGTATATCACGAGACGGGTAGACGGAGAGATCTGAAAGGAAATCACAGGAGTAGAAGATGGAATATTCAATTGCATTTCGTGAGAAAAACGGCAGGGGATATACGGATAATTGCCCTTATATTGTGATGCCGCCGTTCGGGGACCTGAACAGCTGCCAGAGGGATGCGGACGCCATGATTAAGGCGGGATACCAGGATGTGACAGTTTTCAAAGTTATGTCGTCCCTGGAGAATCTTCTGAAAACAGCTACAGTAGCCTGGGACTATGTAAAGCGCAATAAGGTGCGCTGCGCCGGGGCAGGCGTGGATATCTACAGATACGGAAGGATCAGAAGATCCCTTTAAAATAAACATTGACAAAAGACGCAGGGGCGTGTTAATATACAGATTGCTGCGGGTGTAGTTCAATGGTAGAATGACAGCCTTCCAAGCTGTATACGGGGGTTCGATTCCCCTCACCCGCTCTCCGAGTCCCAGGAATACTTCCTGGGACTCTTCGCGTTTTGCGGGGAATCGAACCTGCGGTTCGTCTCGCGCCTGCGCGCTCGGTCCGCGCTAAACGGGCGCCACCGGCGCCCAGCGCCCCCTCACACGCTTAAAAAAAGACTCATAGCAATTGTGCTGTGAGTCTTTTTTTGTGCCGTGCAAACCTTTATGCAAACGCAGGCCATTATTGCCTATAATGCATGGACCTGAGTGATAAAATCAGAATACGAGTTCTTTCGTTACCAGCCGGTCGCCTTCCGCAAAACCGAACCCGGCCAGGGCCTGCTCCAAAGACGTATTTTCCGCGGCAAAGGTGCAGATCAGCTTGGGGCGGTTCTCCAGCAGGGCTTTTGCGGCTGCGAAACGGAGGCATTCCCCGATATCTCCCGCAGCCAGGGCTACGTTCAGTTTCTTGTCGTGCTCAAACCGGGTACCTACGATCGTGAAGGAACCGGTGACCGGATCCTCAAAACACTTACCCTCGTCCGCAAGGGCGCCGATATTCGCCTTGTTGATACGGTAGAAGGTGCGGTTGAGTACCACGTAATCATGATACATCTCCTTCAGGGGCCGGACCAGTTCCCAGGCCCGCTGCCAGTCCACCGGATGAAAATGAGTTTTCCGGAAAATGCTGACGGCGGACAGCATATTCGCCGTGCCCCTGTCCGAAGCCTCAAGGCCGGAAGCATTTTCGCAGGTTTTGCAGGCGAGAGCATTTTCAATATCCGTGAGCACATACTCTTTTTGAGGATAAGTCGACTTCAGACCGTAGAGTTCCGCCAGCCCCGCGCTGACCGCGTTGCTGTGGCCTGTGAACATTCCCAGGCCCTTCAGCCCATGCTTTTTGGCAAACCGCAGCCATTCCTGATAGATCAGCTTGCCTGCGCCCCTGCCCTGATAAGAAGGACGTACCCGCAGGCACTCCAGCCAGCCGGTACGGTCAGGAAGGACCTGCAGATGGCCAATGCCGATCATATAGTCTCCTTCATATACGCAGACCATATCGCCTTCCGTAGTCATGAATTGATTCCAGGCGTCCTCTGCATAGCGGTGATGAGGGAATACTTCCGCCTCCACATCTGCGACGGCTGCCATATCTTCATAAGAAGCGATTTTAAACGTAAACTCCATGCTGGACCTCCATTCTATTTCTTGTGTTGGTCATCCGTGCCTGCATGCAGGCTTTTATGCAAATCTGTTACGGCCGTTTTGCCCCGCAGACCTTGCAGAAATTCCCGTCATTCTCTGTTCCGCACATTTTGCAGGTCCATGAACCGGAAGATGTATGGGAGGAAGCAGGCTTCGCCTTCTTCGCGTTCATATAATAATAATTGATCAGAGATATCACAGGACGATTCATTAGGCTTACAGCCAGACGCGGAGGCATACCGGCTTCATCGGCTATCGCCTTGATGGCTTCGGCCTTTTTTTTATCATCGCTTCCGTATAGTTCGTCCTGATATTGCTTTTCAAGCTTCTCAACTTTTTTCAGCCAATCGTCAGCCTCTCGTTGATCCGCATCTGCAGATTTTGCGCTACTGTAATTATATATTTCCATTCCTTCTCACCTTATCCGATACGTCCTTCCGCTTCCTCAGCCTTATGATTTCCGGTCATGTTTCCCTTAGCAGTATATCATCCATAAAATGGACATACAATTACTATGGCAATAAACCTGTCAGTTATAAAAAACCAGCCATGCCCGCATATAACCAGGTGCGCTGCCTGTATCCCATATGTATCGGAAATGTCCCATAGGAAGAATTATACTGGGAGAATAATGATTGAACAGACAGCAGCTGTCTGAAATACAAG
>JAEEGL015435585.1_pt1 | contig 13162 bp, 13 predicted proteins | sample 9134231 | NCBI WGS metagenome assembly JAEEGL01 (sample SAMN16246548, study PRJNA631951) | gut metagenome | biome: gut microbiome; feature: rumen; material: fiber-attached | host: Bos | place: Iran: Karaj | collected 2018-10
AGTTTTCCTTCAAATGTTTTCATTATATTTCCTCCTTTTTCAAATTTATATTATTTATAGTCAAGCATATGTCCCATTTTTTTCTGTTTTGTCTTGAGGTAGAACAAATCATGTTCGTTTGCGTCAATCTGGATGGGAACTCTTTCAATAATTTCCATTCCGTAGTCCTCAAGCTGATAGATCTTATCAGGATTGTTTGTGAGAAGTCTAAGTGTCTTTGCTCCCAGATCCTTCAGAATCTGCGCGCCTATGAAATATTCACGCATATCTCCTCTGAAGCCCAGAGCTATGTTTGCTTCAAGCGTATCCAGACCCTGATCCTGAAGCTCGTATGCTTTAAGTTTATTAATAAGACCGATTCCTCTGCCTTCCTGGCGCATATAAAGAAGAATTCCTCTGCCTTCTTTTTCTATCATCTGCATTGCTGTCTGAAGCTGATCGCCGCAGTCGCATCTGCATGAACCAAAAGCGTCTCCTGTAAGGCATTCTGAATGAACTCTGCAAAGAAGATTCTGTCCGTCGCCGATGTTGCCTTTAACAAGAGCTATATGATGTTCGCCGTTCAGTTTGTTTATGTATCCGTAAATCTTGAAATCGCCGTATTTTGTAGGAAGATCCGCCTCGGATACTCTCTGGACAAGTTTATCAAATTTCTTGCGGTAGTCCTGAATAGCTTTTATTGTGGTGAATTTCAGATTCCATTTCTTCGCAAGCTCAATAAGCTCGGGAGTACGCATCATGGTTCCATCGTCACGCATAATCTCGCAGCAAAGACCGCATTCTTTAAGTCCCGCAAGACGCATAAGGTCTACCGTAGCCTCTGTGTGTCCGTTACGCTCAAGAACTCCGTTGGGTTTTGCAAGTAGAGGAAACATATGGCCGGGACGTCTGAAATCTTCGGGTTTTGAGTCCTCTTCCACACATTTCATTGCCGTAATGCTTCTTTCAGCCGCTGAAATACCTGTTGTTGTACTTACATGGTCGATAGATACGGTGAAAGCTGTTTCGTGGTTATCAGTATTGTTTGTAACCATCTGAGGGAATCTCAGTTTTCTGCAGAGTTCTCCGCTCATGGGCATACAGATAAGACCTTTTCCGTGCATTGCCATGAAGTTTACATTCTGTGTTGTGGCAAACTCAGCCGCGCATATGAAATCGCCTTCATTTTCTCTGTCCTCATCGTCTGTTACCAGAATTATTTTACCTTGCTTTAAATCTTCCAAAGCTTCGTCAACTGTATTAAATTCAAACATTTTTATTCCTCCTTAAAATCCATATTTCATAAGAAATTCTTTAGTTATGCTGCTTTCCTTTTTATCAAAATGAAGAAGATGATCCACATATTTCCCTATGCAGTCATTTTCAAGATTTACTATGTCGCCAACTCTTTTGGATAAAAGCGTAGTCTCCGCCGCAGTATGAGGAATTATGGAAACACTGAAATTCCCTTTTGCGACCTTTGCCACCGTAAGACTTATTCCGTCAATGGCAATGGAGCCTTTTTCGATAATATATCTCAGTATGCTGTCCGCGGCGTTTATTGTGTACCATGTGGCTATATCATCCTTTTGGATTTTTATTATGTTTCCCGTTCCGTCAATGTGTCCGGAAACTATATGCCCGCCAAAACGTCCGTATGCCGGCATGGCTCTTTCCAGATTAACTCTGCTTCCCGAAAAAAGACTTCCCAGAGACGAACGGTTAAGGGTCTCGTGCATAACGTCGGCTGTAAATTCCTTGTCCGTCATGGATGTTACCGTAAGGCATACGCCGTTTACCGCTATGCTGTCGCCGATTGCCGCGTCCTCAAGGACTTTTTTGGCGGAAACAGTTAAAACCGAAGAATGAGCTCCTCTTTTTATGCTTTTTATTTTTCCTACTTCTTCAACTATTCCCGTAAACATTTAATCACATCGCTTTCCAGTAGAATGTCGTCTCCTATGACGGTTATTTTGGGCGGAGTCAGCATATATGCGTCGTCCGGGCTTTCCACACCCATTCCGGACACGGGAGATTTTCCCGTTCCGCCGAAAATCTTCGGAGCAATATAGGCATGGACCTTGTTTACGATCCCCGATTCCAGCGCGGAATAGTTCAGGACCGCTCCGCCTTCCAGAATCAGGCTGTCTATTGCCATTTCTCCCAGTTTTTCCATAAGAAATTCCAGATCTATATGTCCGTCCTTCAAAGGAGTCTCTATTATCTCAAAGCCTTTATCAATGTAAAGCTTTTTCTTTTCTCCGTCCGGAGACGCCGTCGCTATTATGGTGCGGATCTCCTTCGCTGTCCGGGCGATCTGTGAATCCAGAGGAGTCCTTAAATTAGAGTCGCATATTATCCTTATGGGATTTCTCCCGTTTTCAATGCGGCATGTGAGCTGAGGGTCATCGGCGATAACCGTTCCAACTCCTACCATTATAGACGCGTATTTATTTCTGTCCTCATGGACCCTTCTTCTTGCGGCCTCGCCGGTTATCCACTGGGATTTTCCTGAATATGTGGCGATCTTGCCGTCAAGGGTCATAGCGTATTTCATTATTACAAAAGGCTTTTTAGTTTGTATATAGTGGAAGAAATGCTGGTTTATCTCATCGCATTCTTCCTTCAAAACTCCTGTGGTCACTTCAATTCCATGGTCTCTGAGAATTTGCACGCCTTTTCCCGCAACCAGAGGATTGGGATCCGATGAACCTACGAAAACTCTCTTAAATCCGCCTCTTATGACCGCATCAGTGCACGGCGGATTCTTTCCGTAATGGCAGCAGGGCTCCAATGTCACATATATGTCTGCGCCTTCTGTTGATTCCGCGCAGGAATTGATTGCGTTCACCTCCGCGTGAGGCTGTCCGTAGGCTTCATGATAGCCTTGACCTATTATTCTGCCGTCTTTAACAATAACGGCTCCCACAAGGGGATTGGGATTAACATGACCGGCGCCTTTTTTCGCCAGCTCCAATGCCATCCTCATATAGTTTTCCATTTCCATAGGCAATCCTCCCGATTCTTTTTTCGTTCCTTTTCCGGGCAAACAAAAAACGCGCCCGAACCGAATTTCCCAATTTTTTGGGATTTTATCAGGGCACGCTAACAAAAACACGATATCATTGTAATTCCGGAAGATTTCCGCGTTTAAAACACATCCGCCTGTTATTGGATGCAGATAAAACCGGCTTCTCCGGTTCATTTTTAATAATGCCTTTAACAAAAAAATCTGAAACGCATAAATACATTTCAGAGCACACAAACGAACACGAAAAAGACGATATTAAAGCAAAAGCAAAAATTTCCGCCAAATATCACATTCAGATTCTTCTTCCATCCAGACTTTAACTGTCGGTTCCGGAATCACACCGGATCTGCATTACGCTCGCGGACTTTACCGCCGATCGGGAATTTCACCCTGCCCTGAAGAATAAATATTAACTTTTGACTTAATTATAAATCAATTTTGAAATTTGTCAATATCCCTTTTTGAGCAAACTTATTCCAAAGCAGTCTGTTTTTTCAAATTGCAGAATATAAACATACCCAAAAAGTTATCCTTAAGAAACTCTGACGCCTTAAAACACAAGCGCTCGCGGCTTGTCCACCAAAAATCCTAAGCTCGGATTATTTGCTTTATACTGACTCTTCCCGCAAATTTGTTTTTTAAAAAAAATTCAGGGAAATTCTGCCCATCTAATATTGGAATTGCCGGAGCAGCTGCGCTTTATAATGAAAAAATAATGATGAAACAGCGGATTATTCATTAATATCCGTTTTTACAATTCAAAAGGCTCAGACAGATAATATTAATTCTAAAATGAAAAAATATATTTTTTGATATTTAATATTAAATAATAATTATTATCATTTAGGCTAAAAAACTGTGTGTTATGTCTATATATTTGACTTGATCCTCAAAATATTATGTGACTTTAATATAATTTTAATCCACATTTTTATCCACTTTTAACATATATTGCACAATATATCCATTTGCGCCCGCTTTTTGGATTGTATAATATTTCTTGCAAATTACAAAAAATCTGTTATAATAAAATCAAGTTAAGAAACTTAAGTAAAAAAGCAAAACGGAAATATAAATATAATAATTAAAGGAGGAAAATAAAATGAGTAAAGTTTTTGTTATGTATTCAGCTTTAAACGATGGCACAGCCAAAATCGCAGAGGAAGTAAAAAACAAAGCGGAAGCAAAGGGCGCAGAAGTTATTTTTTATAATCTCGATGACAAAGGACAGGAAAAGCACTGCATGGGATGCCAGGAATGTAAAGAAATTATGAGCAACGAATTCGGCTGCCCTCTTAAAGATTTTGTATATGATGTATATGCCCACGCTCTCGCAGCAGATACTATCATCAGCGTTACATCCATTGCTGATACATGTATGTTCGGAACACAGAAATATAAAAACGTTATCAACCGTCTTCTGGTTTCACTCCATAAATTCAATGATCAGCCCAAACCTTACTCTTTAATCAAAGGAAGAGGATATTTCACAATCGGTACATATGACGACAACGAAGCAAATGTTGATATGTTCAAAATGATAACAGAAAAATACGGAACACATTTTGAATCAGGCAAATCAGACGTTATCGTTTGCAAAGCAGGCGACCTTTCAGCAGCTAACCAGATCGTTGAGGAAGCATTTGCCTAAAATTAAGTGCTCACGCCAAAGTTTTTTAAATAGATGAACAAAAGAGAAAATGCCGGCGCCTGTTATATGTGCGCCGGTCATTTATTCAAAATCCAATACTTTTATTTTTCGGTATTTCTTCTTAAAAACAATTGCCAAGAACAAAATACCATAGTTTCTCCTGAAAAATCTCCCGCGCGCCATCTTCAGTCTTATGCGGGAGATTTTTTTCTGTTTATTTAATTGTTAGCGGAAGATGCGTTAAGGCAGTATCTCATGATTACGGATGCCGCCTGAGCACGGCTTGCTCCTTTTCCGGGATTTATGTCCGCATTCTCAACTCCGCTCATAAGGCCTTCGCTTATAGCCCATTTAATAGCAGGAAGAGCCCACTCCGAAGCGCTGGCCAAATCATTGTAATCCAGAAGATTTACATCATAGCTGTGAGTAAAATCAAAACCTTTATATCCGGCATACCGCCAGATAATAGCAAACATTTGTTCACGGGTTACCGGGTCGTCAGGTCCGAAGCTTTCCGCATCGTATCCGCCGACTATATTTTGTGACGCGGCCCATCTGACAGCCTCCGTATACCACCAGTCGCTTTTCACATCCTTGAATGTCATGGCGTAATTTACCACAGGCTCTTTTTCCATTCTCCAAAGTATGGTGACTATCATTCCTCTGCTCAATCCTTCATCGGGAGCAAATTTGTTATCGCCGACTCCGCTCATAACCGAGTTGGTATATGCCCATTTAACTGCATCCGCATACCATGCGTCGGGAGCCACATCCGTAAACACACTTCCTGTATCAGGCACTTCGATATCGGTGCTGTCGGGATTTGTGGGATTATCAGGATTCGCTGCAATGCCTCCCGTTTCTTCCAGAAGCTTAACAAATTCGGGAATATTTACTACTCCGTATCCATAATACTCATCCCAGCCTTCTTCACCCTTATCAGTTACACTGCCTCTGAGTAATGTTCTGAATCCTTCCGTATCAATATCGGGATTTTTCTGCTTTGCCATTGCCGCCATTGCCACTACAATAGGCACCGCAAAGGAACCGCCGGAGTCTTTTCTATAACCATTTACATCCTTAAAATCAGGTCCGTAAATATCCGTTCCCGGCGCAGAAACATATACGCTCATATTGTGCTGGGAATATCTTGATATTCCACCGGTTTTATCCGTCCATGCCACGCCTGTCACACAGTCAAAAGCAGCCGGATAATAAAGAGTCTTTCTGCCTTTATTGCCGGCAGGAGCAACAAGTATGATTCCTTTATCCGTCGCTTCCTTTAAAACAGGCTCCAAAGCGGCCATTGATCTGCCCATTCCGCCTATGCTCATGTTTATAACGTCAACATCCTGTTCAATAGCATATCCTATCGCGGAAATCACCGCGTCCACCGTTCCGCTGCCCATATTGTCATCATTCTTTTCTTTAGAGAAACAGCGAAGAGCCAGAATGGATACATCCGGAGTCAGACCTACTGCTCCCAAACCGTTGTTCTGACGGGCAGCCAGTATTCCGCATATGAGAGTTCCGTGACCCATATCATCGACAAAATCCGATGTATCCTGATGTCCTTCTTCTCCAAGGAAGTTTCTTCCTGTTATATTCGCTCCTACAAGGTCTTCGTGCTGAAGATTTACCCCGGAGTCAATAACAGCAACCTTCACCCCTTTTCCCGTGTATCCGTTCTTCCACGCGTCTTCGATTCCGATAGGATCCAGATACCACTGCTTATCCAGATAAGGGTCGTTAAAGTCTATGCTCTCCAGCTCCAGACGGCTGTTTTCAAAAACTCCTTCCACATCCCGGGAATCCGCAACAAAGTCCAGATCATCCGCGGTATAATAGTTTTCCGCATAAGGTATAGGCGAAAGGCCTTCTGCGGGCTCGGCTCCGTCCTTCAGGATAACTATATACGCGTCTTCTCCCTCATTTTCAGCCGCAGCGGCTGTACAAACACTTCCAAGGGCAATAAGAGCGCTCATTATAAACGCAAATATTTTTTTCCAATTCATAGCATTTCCCCCATAACACACTAAATTACGCATAATATAATATATCAAATCTATATTTTAGTCAATTTTATCTCTGTTTTGGAAACAGCCTCAAGCCACTTTCTTTTAAAAATTCCCGCAGGACTTTTTACTATCCAGATACTGGACGCTTCCCAAAGAGAAAACGCTCCGACAGTAGAGATCAATTCTCTGGCAAAAACCGGAAGCTCAGGCGGCGCGTATATTCTTATTCCTATCAACACTGCTCCTACGAAAAACATCCATATCTGCTTAATCAAATTTTTCTGTCTTTCATTGAGGAGCACCATAAACTCACCGTCTATGTAATGCCTTAAAGCAGCATTAAGCTTATCCAAATCGATATCCTCGCCGGAAATAATATTCAGCACCAGTTTGTCCTTCCAGTGCTTTTCTCTGTACCTCTGATTTATGTATGAAGCCACATCATCGCTGATTACAGTCTCATCCACATCAAAAGGATTATATAAATCGGCTTCAGATTGAATTTTCAGTTTTATTTCATGAATACCCATAACTTCACTCTTTTTTATGTCTGCAAAACCGTCCGAATCCTGCTTCCGCTGTATATTTATTGCGAAGCAGTACTTTAGAATAATTATATCCTTATACTTCATATTTTTCAACCAAAAACCAAATCTTGCCAGCCATAATTTCAATTTAAAAAACAGCTCCAGATATTTACTGAAGCTGTTCAATATATTCCTCAAGACAAAATCCATTTGCGTACATTTCCTCAGCCGCTTCCCTTCCCACATAGCGGTAGTGCCAAGGTTCATTTTCTATACCGGTTTTTTTGACTTTGTCCCTTGGGTATCTGTTTATAAAACCATATTTGTATGAGTTTTCCGCAAGCCATTCATAAACCTCGTATTTTGAGGAAATCTGTGTGTCAGCATTTATATCAACGGCAATCCCCAGCTGGTGCTCGCTTGTTCCGGGGACTGCGACCCATTCGCCCGCAAGTTCTTCAGCCTTTTCATCCGAATATCCGTCTTTGCGGTATTCTTCGATCTTCTCATTGAGAAGCGTCCGCTGTGTTTCATCGGTTCTGTATCCGGCAGCGACAAAAAGTCCCAGTCCGGCAGCTCTTGCGTCATCAAACATGGCCTGAAGCTCCGGATAAATCCTTTCATCCACCTGCTCGCCGTTGGAAAGAGTTATTAAATTAACCTCATAATCTTTCGGTATTTTGTTCGCTCTGTTTACAAGTATAAGATTCCAGGCAAGTTCACTGTTGTTTACCGAAATCATTTCTCTCGGCTTGGAGTATCCGTAAAACTTAACCCCGAAAATCAATATGGCAAGGACAAGAACAAACAAAACTGCCGATATGTTTCTTTTTTTCATTTTAAGAACCCTTCTTTCCGGCAAAATAATAAAGCCTCAATCCATACATATATTGTATCAGAAAGAGACTTTTTATTTATTATTATAAACCTTAAAAATATTTAATTTTAACCGGCATTTCTTTTAAAAATCTTACAAATTCATGACACTTCCTGTTTATCCTTCTCCCTGTCCTTGAAGATTTTAAATCCCAGTTCATTGTGCATAAGCATAATGATGGGCATACCGAACAAAACAGGGAAAATAAATGTATTTGCCACCACAGTTAACGCAAAAAGCTTAGCATCCACTTCCGGATATATAATCGCCACAGAAGGAGTTATTATAGCCGCTTCCAATACGGCAGCGATAAACGAAATCACTAAAAATGTGAGTATTTCCCTGCCCTTCCTAAGACTAAACGGCTTTTTCGATATTTTATTATAATATTTATATATAAAATACGGTCCGACAAAATTCGCAATCAAGCCTGCTATTGAGGACCAGCGGATACTGTCGCTTACAAAATCCATGAACAAATTCCCGAACACAAATACAAGGCACCCCGGAATCCCGAAGAAAATACCAAATACCGGAACCAGCATATTAACCGGACGAACATCCGTAAATCCCGGAATGATTTCCAGCGCCTTAAAAGGAAATGCCAGAATTAAATATATAATTATTAACATTATAACCGTTTTTTTCCGTTTCATAATGTCACCTCTATTCCGATACCGGAATATTTCCTTCCTGCCTTTTTCCGAATACAAGAACCTCCACCATAGTACCCACAACAATAAGCACAAGACCTATAATTATTTTTGGGGTAATATCCACCGGATCTATGAGCGTTGCCGGCACGACCGCTCCAAGAACAACCGAAAATACAACCTGCAGAGAATAGATTATTGTAGCATTGGCCGCTGTAGTCCTTTTCTGAGCAAAAATATTGACAGTCTGAGCAAATGTTATACTGAAATATGCGTATATAGCCAGACTTGCTATGGTTATTCCCGTCCACTGTATCGCTCCGAATGTATTGTGCTGAAAGCCAAACCAGATACCAAAGCTTATAATACCGACAAATAAAGATATTAATGTTGAAATTACAACGGGATCATACTCTTTGGCATATTTATTGAGCAGACATATAAATAAAACCCTGAGAGTACAGCCTATTATTATAATAATAAAACCCGGAATCTGACCTCTTCCTATTAATCCGACTATTGCAAAAAGAATACCGCAGAAAATCAATCCGGAAGAAATCCATGTCTTCTTCTCCACCGTCTCTTTTCTCGCAATCAGCACAAATGGCAGCACTACAGATGTAAGACATATCAAAAACGCGCCTGATGACACATCAAAATACTTCCAGCCGATCTTAAAAAGCACATTATAGCCACAGTTCAGACCGCTCAGGCCGAAACAAAGAAGAATCAGTTTCTTGGATTGCGCATTAAAGCCCTTTTTAATTCGTTCGGAAAACAGAAACCACAGGAAGCCGCCTCCTATTAACGAGGTAATACAGGTCATTGCAAAGGGCACGACATCACCCGGTACGCACGCGGCCATTATCACTTCTGCTGACCAGCAGAACGTTACCAGAAGCAGGCATAAATTCGCCTGAAAACGATTCATACAGCTTCACCTCCGGTACTGGGCTCGGATAATCTTTTCTTTTTCCCAAAATCCGCGATTTCAACAAGATTTCCCACAACAACAAATATAAGACCCAGTATTATTCTGGGTGTCACCTTTACAGGATCTATCAGCATTGACGGCACGACCGCTCCGAGGATGATTGAAAATACGATTTCAACCGAATAAATGACAGTAGCATTGGAAACCGTTGTTCTGCGCTGCGCAAAAATGTTGACGGTCTGAGCAAAAGCGATAATAAAATATGAGTAGACCGCAAGACTGGCTATAGTTGTTCCTTCCCATTCTATCGCGCCGAATGTATTGCGCTGAATAACAGACCAGAGGACGAAAGCTATAACGCCTACAAACAATGATATAAATGTGGAAATTACAACGGGATCATACTCTTTTACATATTTATTGAGCATACACGTAAATACGACTCTCATGGCGCATCCTATTATAATGAGTATAAGCCCCGGCATCTGTCCTCTGACGACCACTCCCGCAATTGCGCAGAGAACCCCGCAGAAAATCAGCGCCGATGAAAGCCATGTCTTTTTATCCACCGATTCTCTCCTGACAATTAATACAAATGGCATTACAACAGCTGTAAAACATATCAAAAACGCGCCTGATGACACATCAAAATACTTCCATCCAGTCATGAAAAGAACGTTATAGACACAGTTAAGCGCGCTCAGGCCGAAACAGTATAAAATCTGCTTTTTGGACTGCGCATCAATGCACTTTTTAATCCTTCCGCGAAACAGGAACCACAAAAGACAGCCGCCTATTAAAGATGTAATGCTTGTCAATGCAAAAGGCACAACATCTTCAGGCACGCACGCGGTAATTATTACCTCTGCGGACCAGCAGAAGGTCACCAGAATCAGACATATATTAGCCTGGAAACGGTTCATAAGGCTTCACCTCCGGCATTGGGCTCAGATAAAACGATTTTTTCCATTAAGCCGGAACACATATATGTATTTTTATAAAAAATCCCATAGAAATTCATTTGAAATTCTCCCGAGAAATTAACATCATACCAACTTTTAAAGCAAATATATAAAAAATATTAAACCTTAAAAAGGAAAAATTCAAGCATATTCGGGAAATATGTTGATTTCACACAAAAACAGCCGAAATGCCTTTTGGCAAATCGGCTGCTCCTTGTAAAAACACAGGCATAATTTAGCGGCTTTTAATCTGCATATGCTTATAAGTATGGCAAATTACAGGAATCAGCGCCGCAATGATAATAATATATATAACCGCTCCCATTTGAAATACATCTAAATAACTCCCTCTTATTTTGAACAGCCTGTATTCCATAAATGTATAGATATTAAGAAATCCTGTCGGGCGAATTTCCCAGAGTCTGGAAATCAACCCCTGATTATTGGGAATACTAAACAGGCATATAAAAAATATTGCGAATTGAACAGCTATAACTGCCATGCTTTTGCCTGACAAACGAGACAAGAACATGGTAAACACGGCAAAAACAACTGACATTACCAGAGACAGCCATATGAGCAATGTAAATGCCTGCCCCACGGTAATATTCCATGCCGTGTACGGAGCTATCATAATCAGAGGAGCATTCCACCCGCCGATTCCATAAGTACCCAGACAAACCGCCATATTAATTCCAATAATAAGAACCATTTCCACAGCAGCCACTGTGATTCCGGCCCACAGCTTCGCAAGACATACCGGGGTTCTGCCATTTTTCGCGCTGAGAATCACGGCATCTGTACGAAATGCGTTCTCTTCGCTGAATGTACCGGCAAGACTTACGCTTATAAGCAGAAACGCAAACCAGATATATATTACGAAGGGATCTGCAAACTCATTCCATCCTGCGGCATATTCATAAGTTATATCCGAACCCGAACTGCTAAACTTCTGAATCCAAAACGCCTTTTCTTCCTCTGTAACTCCTTCATTTTCAAATGTATAATCCAAATTATCCCTTACCATCCGATAATACTCACCGGCTGTGCATTCCATTATTTTTTTATTGGGATCGTCCGCGTCTCCGAACTGATTGTAAAGCTTTGTCATAAAATCCTCATATCCCAGCTTTCGGGCCGCAAACCATATCCCCGGATAGGTATCCGATTTATTTCGTCCTTTATAAGGCAAATCTTCCTTATCCGCAAGAAAAGCTCTAATATCATTTCTCATTTTGTTCAGAAGAGAATCATCTATCTTTTTTCCTGAAATACTTTCGCTTGTATTTTTCTGTATCCGAATCGCTTCATATACGGACATTGATGTTCCATCAGGAAAAACTATATTGTTTTCTCCGATAATCGGCAAAACATTTGAGATAAACATGACTATGCCGATTGCCAGCATAATCCAGACAATTTTTTTCATCAGGATTTTCTTAAGCTCCATTTTATAAAGTGTTCCTGTGTTGCTCATTTCTAAACCTCCCTGTCGAATTCCCTGAGATAGAATTCTTCCAAATCCATGCCGATCTCGTCACATTCGCCGTCATATATGAACTGTCCGTCCTTCATCATAAGTATACGGTCGGCAATATGCTCCACATCCGATACTATATGTGTGGATAATATAACAATGCTGTCTTTTCCAAGCTCTGCAATAAGATTTCGGAATCTCACTCTTTCCTTCGGGTCCAGTCCGGCTGTTGGTTCATCCAGAATAAGTATTTTCGGGTCATTAAGCACCGCCTGGGCTATGCCAAGCCTTTGCTTCATGCCTCCTGAATAGGTTTTGATTTTTTTATCCGCAGCATTTTCCAGATTTACGATTTGCAGAAGCTCATCGCATTTTCTTTTTGCCGTTTTCTTGTCCAGACCTTTCAGAGCCGCCATATACATCAGGAAATCTCTCCCCCTGAAATCAGGGTAATACCCAAAGTCCTGCGGCAGATACCCCAATATATCCCTGTACATTTCTTCAGAAACATCAAGCTGAGAGCCATTTTTGAATGTCACTGTTCCGCTCGTGGGTTTCAGTATCCCGCAAATCATCCGCATAAGTGTGGTTTTTCCCGCTCCATTTGCTCCAATAAGGCCGATAACTCCCGGTTTTAATCTGGCAGACACTCTGTCCACTGCGGTTTTATTGCTGTATTGCTTTGTCAGTCTGTCTAACACAAGTTCCATATCGTTTTCTCACTCTCTTTCACATATATCATACATTCTTTGGCGATTCCCAATACCACCGCAATGGTAATCACAACAACTGCCGCCGCAGGCATTACCTCCTGCAGACGTATATTTCTGATAACAGCCGGCAAAACGCAAGAAATCATACAAACAGCAATGATACCGAAAATACTTTCTCTTCCGTGCCATTTTCTGGAAATTGCAACTCCGCCATATACATTAATCAGGTAAGGAATCGCTATGGTAAGGAGTATTTCTCCTGTTCCCGCCTGAAGCACGCCTGCCTGCCAGAAGCATACGCAAATAAGTACAATCAAACTGAATATTCCCAGAATCATCA
>JAEEGL016505864.1_pt1 | contig 13162 bp, 18 predicted proteins | sample 9134231 | NCBI WGS metagenome assembly JAEEGL01 (sample SAMN16246548, study PRJNA631951) | gut metagenome | biome: gut microbiome; feature: rumen; material: fiber-attached | host: Bos | place: Iran: Karaj | collected 2018-10
ATGAAAATATAATTGGTGTATATAATATAGAGCGTGACGCGCCGGATATGTGGAAGATGGTTTGGAATCACGAGATTCAATCTCTATTTCAAATGGAAAAACAATCTGGTATAGCAGGTATTGCACTTTTGAAACCGACATCAGTAGACGACTTAGCGACTTTGAATTCTGTTATTCGTTTGATGGCGCAAGAGAAAGGCGGCGAAATGCCAACAAATAAGCTCGCGCGATTTAAAGCGAATCCAGAACTGTGGGATAAAGAGATGGAGAATTGGGGATTAAATAGCGATGAACGCGCAATTCTTCATAAAGAACTTGATACATCTTATGGTATTTGTGAATCACAAGAGGGATTCATGCAGTTAGTGCAAACTCCAGAGTGCGGTGGATTTGATTTGACATGGGCGGATAGATTACGTAAAAGTATTGCAAAGAAGAATCCAAAAGAGTTCGATCAACTTACGGAAGAATATTATCAAAATATAAAAGATAAGAATTTAAGTCGAAATCTTTGTGATTATGTATGGAAAGTTCTTGTTGCATATAGCCGCGGTTATGGGTTCAACAAATCTCATACTCTTGCATATAGTCTTATCGCTCTTCAAGAAATGAATCTTGCATATAAATATCCTATTATCTTTTGGAACTGCGCGTGTTTAATTAATGACGCAGGTGGAGACGAAACAACAGATGATGAAGAAAGTAACTTTGAGGAACCGGTGGAAGTTTCTTGGAACAATGAAATAGAAGATTTTATATTAGATTCAGAAGACGAAGATGATGATGATGACGACGAAGAAGAAGTAAAAGATAAAAAGAAAAAGAAAGCTAAGAAAATTAATTATGGTAAGATAAGTAGCGCGATTGGTAAGATGAAAATGGAAGGAATTAATATTTCTCCGCCGGATATAAATAAATCTATATTTACGTTTTCACCTGACCCAGAGAAAAATATTATTCGTTATGGATTTAGTGGAATAACTGGATTGGGTGATGATGCAATTAGAGAAATAATTAATAATCGTCCATATACTTCAATAAGTGATTTAATCTCTAAAGTAAAACTCAAGAAGCCGCAAGTAATAAATCTTATTAAGGCTGGCGCATTTGATGAATTTGGAGATAGGTATAGTTTAATGGAATCTTATATTGGAACTATTTGTGACGCGAAAAAGCGTATAACTTTGCAGAATATGCAGATGATGATTAATTTTAATATGATTCCGGAAAAATATAACTTCCAAGTTAAAGTATTTAATTTTAATAAATATTTAAAGAAGTGCAAGTTTGATAATAAATTTTATTTCTTAGATGAATTTAGTTTTCCTTTTTATGAGGAAAATTTTGATATGGATTTATTAGAAAATAGAGATAATATTTTCTTTCTTTCAATATTAAAGTGGGATAATATTTATCAAAAGCAAATGGATATTATTCGTCCGTGGATAAAGAAAAATGCGGATGAATTATTAAAAACTTTAAATGGATATTTAATGGGCGAAACTTGGAATAAGTATTGCTTAGGTTCTATCTCTAAATGGGAAATGGACAGTACATCTTGTTACTTCCACGCGCATGAACTTAGTAAAGTAGATTATGATTGGTATGGATTTGATGACTTCTTTGAATTGCCATTAACTCCAGAGATAGAAAATCAAATAAGAATTAAAAATAAATTAATTCCTATTTTTAGATTGAGTAGAATTTGCGGCACGGTTCTCGATAGAGATAAAAATAAAAAGAATGTAACATTATTAACTCCAAGTGGAGTAGTAACAGTTAAAATTTATGGCGACGCATTTTCTCATTATGACAAACAGGTGTCTGAGCGCGGCGCAGATGGGAAGAAGCATGTGGTTGAAAAGTCATGGTTCCATAGAGGAAATAAAATAATTGTAACCGGTATTCGTCAAGAAGATGGGTTCTTGGCTAAGAAATATAGCCGAACTCCATTTCATTTAGTAGAACTCATAACTAATATTAATGAAGATGGAACTATTGAATCTCGCGGTGAGCGCATGGAGGTTACAGAACATTGATAATTGGTTTATGGGATGCAGATTTTATGAAATATAAGTAGCCAGTTTTTAATTTAGAACTTATGAAACTGGCTACTTATTACAAATAGAAACGAGATATAGTTAAATTAGCACCAGTTTTAGACCCATATAAATATACGAAGTTTATTTTTCGTAAAGACTGGGATGATGGAGATTATCCAAAAGAAATTTTTTTAGACAATGTAACCTATGGCGGCCGCGCCTTCGGAGGAGAATATAAGCCTTTAGACTTAGACATAGAGCGCGCAGTACCAGATACTTATCTATACCAAGCTTTTAGTAAAGAATTTCATGGTATGCAGCTAAGTTATTTTAATATGATGTAGAATTCTGCGCATATTAGACTTTCTTTAGATGGGAAAACAATTTGGAAAGATTATACTAAAAGTTTAGCTTTTACAAATAAGACTCATAGTTTTTTCTTTCATGACTATGATTTAAATAAAATAAAGAATAGTGCAGAAGAAATTAAATAGATAATTGAAAGTGACGGAAGTAAAATAAGCCGATTTATTGGTATGAAATTTCCTGTTTAGGTTAGTAATGGGAATGACTTAGCGCGATGGCTTACATTACCTGGCGCGCAGATATATTATTCAATTCAATATAACGGGCTTATGGACGATGAAACCTTTAAGATATTTCTTAATGGCAGTAAAATATAGAGCCGTAACTTAGACTATATCGTAACTGCTTCACTATCCGGAGAAGATGATTTTATAAAGAACGGACTACCGATAATTTATAAATAGCTCTTAATTTCATAGATGCATAAGAAAAGAATTCTACTTAAATATGAAGACGATTTTTTCTAGGATAAAAGATGGGAAGATTTAATTGAATATTTGAATGAATATAATTAGGCAGATACTAGACGAAAAATATCAAAAACATTATTTTATTATACTAGTCATATTTTAGACAAATAGAGTATATATAAGCCTAGATTTTCGCGCGATTATATAGCAGAACTTTTTCAAATGGTAAGAGAAAAAAATTACGAAGTATTTAAAATGTTTTATGAAAATACAGGAGGAGACTTTGATGGGTCCAGTAGAAATACAGATTAGAATAAAGAAAAATAATGAATTAATTGAGCGTTATTTAAATCCCAGTTAGTTCGTTTTAAATAATGAAGTAAGAAAATTACTTAAAGAAAATGAAGAACTTTAGAAGCAATGCCCGCACCAATTTGTAGATGGATATTGCGTTTTTTGTCTTATGGAGGAACCAAAAGGAAATGATTAAACTTTACAGTACACATTGTCCGAAGTGTAAGGTATTAACTCTTAAACTTACGCAGAAGAATATTAATTTTGAAGTAATAGATGATATAGACGCAATGTTGAAGATGGGCATTAAGAGCGCGCCGATGCTTGACGTAGACGGAGAATTACTTGACTTTGCAAAAGCGCTTGCTTGGGTAAGGGAGCAATAATGTATGAATATTAATATTAGACTTGATAAGAACTTTACAACTCAATTTAATAAACTTCAAGAAAAATACGGAGAAGAATTTGCGCGTCTTAATGGATTAAGCGATGAACAACTTTCTTATACCGATTTTATCTCTAACTTTATTGAATCTGAAACTGTAGCCGATGCTTCTGTAGATAGTAATGCTAATGTAGGCCATAAAGATATTGTAACATTACTTAACGAAATGCCTAAGCCGCATAGAAAGCTCCTTGCTCTCCGTAAAATTTATTACGAAATGAATAAGACTTATGGCTTTAAGATTGCCAACGATTGGCTTGAGAAGGAATGGAGCCGCGCCCTGTATATGCATGATGCGGATACATCTACATTTAAACCTTATTGTTATGCTTATGACCTTAGAGATTTAGCTGAAAGAGGACTTTTTTTCCTTGAAGGTTTTAATGCGGAGCCACCCAAGCACTTAGGCACATTTATTGACTTTGTAAAAGAGTTTATTAGTTATAACGCTAATCGTACTTCTGGCGCGTGCGGCTTACCTAATCTTATTCCTTATATGTACTATTTTTGGAGTCGTGATATAAAGAACAATTATTATACTCGCGACCCAGAAAGTTATGCAAAACAACATATTCAACGCTTTATTTACGCCGTTAACTAGCCTTGTGTGCGCGATGGCATGCAAAGCGCATTCACTAATACTTCTATTTTTGACCATGAATATCTTATCGCTTTATTCGGCGGTTCTACTTTCCCAGACGGGGCATTTATGGTAGATGAAATCGAAGGTATCATGGATTTCCAAAAGTTATTTATGGAAGTAATGAGTGAAATTCGTGAGCATAATATGTTTACTTTCCCAGTTAATACTATTTCTCTTTTAAAAGTAAATGGCGAATTTAAAGATGAAGAGTTCGCGCGCTGGGCATGTGAACATAATATGAAGTGGAGCGATAGCAATATTTTTGCAGATAGTAGCGTTAACTCTCTTTCTAATTGCTGCAGATTAAAGAGTAATATCGAAGATTTGGGATATTTTAATAGTATTGGTGGCGCCGCTCTTCGTGTAGGTAGCGTAAAAGTCTCTACTATTAATCTCGCGCGTATCGCGTATGAGAATAAAACAGAGCGAGAGTATCTAAAGGCACTCCAAGAAATTACCGAATTAGACCTTAAAGCTCTTGATTGCGTTCGTCATATCATTCAGCGCAATATTGAAAAAGGACTCCTTCCCAATTATTGTGATGGTTTAATTGATATTAATACACAATATAATACTATTGGAGTTCTCGGTGTATATGAAACTATGCGCGCATTTGGGTATACAAGAATAGATGAATTTGGTAATACCTATTATACAGAAGACGCATATAAATTCGGAGAAAAAATCTTTAAAGTAATTCATAATACTAAAGACCTCTTTAATATTGACAAAGATTATAAGATTAATCTTGAAGCTGTCCCAGCGGAGCAGGCCGCCGTTAAAATGCAAAAAGCAGATGAAATGCTTTATCCTGAAGTAGTAATTAAGGACTTGCCGCTTTATGGCAATCAATTCCTTCCTCTTGGTATTAAAGCTACGCTTCAAGAACGAGTTCGTATCGCAAGCACTTTTGATAATTATTGTAATGGTGGTTCTATTCTTCATGTAAATATTGAAGCTCCTTTTAATAATTTTGATCAAGCCTGGAAGATGTTAAACTATATTACTGATGCCGGGGTCACATATTTTGCTTTCACAACTAAAATACAAGCTTGTAAAAACAACCACGCTTTCTTTGGAAAGATTTGTCCAGTATGCGGTGAACCTGTAGCTACAGAATACAGTCGTATAGTAGGATTTTATACTCCAGTTCGTACTTATTCAAAAGAACGAAAGGCTGAATGGCAAATGAGAGAATGGGAGAATGTAAACAATGAAAGTTAAAGGCATTGACGAATGTGATTTTATTAATTACAAAAAACCGTCTATGTTTATAACTTTTCCTACTTGTAGTTTTAAATGTGGTGAGATGAACTGTCAAAACAGTTCTCTCGCCCATGCAGAAGACATTGAAATATCTAAAGAAAGTATTTGTGAAAGATATATTAAAAATTAGATTACAGAGGCTTTTGTTTTTGGCGGTTTAGAACCATTTGATAGCTTTATGGATTTAATTAGTTTAATTGACTGTATTAGAAATAAATATAATATAGAAGATGATATAGTAATTTATACTGGATATACAAAAGAAGAACTAGAGAAGGGCTAGTTTGGAAAAGATAATGAAATATTAAGAGTTAATTATAAATATTTAATAGATACTTATAAAAATATTATAATTAAATTTGGACGTTATTATCCAAATCAAAACCCACATTTTGATGATATACTTGGAGTAAAACTTATAAGTGATAATCAATATGCGGAGAAAGTATCTTAAAATTTGACATATAATTAATTCTATGCTATAATATAAATAGTGGAGTGAGTATGGAATAGATGAATTTTGGTGTTGCACCTTCTCGTTTTGATTTACGAGATTATAAATTAAAAATCAAGAAAGGAATTGCTACAGCAACATACTACCCAGAACAATTTGAATTAAAAATGCCTAAAATTAAAATGCAAGGAAAAGTTGGTAGTTGTGTAGCTCATTCACTCGCAACAGTAATTGAATATTATAATTTGTAGGAAACAAATGAATATAAAGAAATGAGTACAGCCTATATTTATGGCAATCGTAGAAATAGTAGTTGGAAAAAACCTGGCATGCGTACTAGAGATGCTCTTAAAAATGCTTGTGAGTATGGTGATATTGAAAAAGCTTTGTTACCAGATAATATTGAAGTTCCAAATGCAATTACTTATTTTGAAAAAGAAGGCGCGAAATATAAAGAATAGGGAAAAGTTAATAGAATTAAAAAATTCTTCAAAATTGATTCTGAAAACGCGCTAAAAGAATATTTAATGAGTACTGGGCCAGCACTAGTAATTATGAAATATTATAATGGAAGTATAATAGAATTACCTGGGTAGACGATTAAAGCAAAAGGTAATAGTTATGAATTACATTGCGTCGTGTGCTATGGCTGGAATAAATATGGATGGAAAATACAAAATTCTTGGGGATTCGCTTGGGGACGCAGAGGTATTGCAATATAGCCTTATGAAAATAAATTCGTTGAAATGTGGGGCCTCGTTGACGAAGAAAATAGTATAAGTAAAAATACTGAAGTAGTTGCACCATATAGCGGTTCTATGGGAAATACAATCGCCAAAGGAATTAATGCAGTATTAAATTTTATTACTGGAAGGAAATAATGTAATGATTAAGGTAGAAAATATAGAAATTTTTAATTTTATTGGAGCTATGAGAGGATTGCGAAATCCAATGAATAGTTGGGCAAAAAATGACACAATAGAAATTATGGGACATTTAGAACCACCTTTATATAGCTCTAATACTAATTAGCCCATAATTGGCCCCAATGATTTACAACTCGCGCAACGTATGCTAGGTGGCGGCGCCGAAGAGTCTAAGTTTATGCGGCAGATAATGATATGTATGGATATAGACGCACCGTTATTATTTTGGAAAGAATTCGATACTTACAAAGTAGGTACAACTGCTAATTCATGTAGTACAATGCATAAGCTTACAAGCGAAGAAATCAGCGCAAAAAACTTTTCATTCATTAAACCAGAAGAATTTGAAGACCAATATAATCAGTATTTTATTAAAACCGCACAAGAAGAAATTATTCAATATTGTGAAATTCTTCGTAAGGTATATAATAAAACAAAAGATAAACGCATATGGCGCGCGCTCATAGAAATCTTGCCTGAAGGATGGAATCAGCGCCGTACTTGGACTGCTAACTACTAGGTTTTAAGAAATATTTATTTTCAACGCAGAAATCATAAATTAGATGAATGGAGAGAGTTCTGTAAGATAATTGAAGAATTACCTTACGGAAAAGAACTAATTTGTTACGAAAAAGCGAAAAAGGAGTAAATTATTATGACAATTAATTACAAAGATAGAATATATATTCATCATCCAGATGGAAAATTTACAGAAGAACAACTAAGAAAAGCACTCGATGCAGTATATGAAATAGGAAAACAAGATGGATATAATGATGGATATGAGGCAGGAAAAAAGAATTCTTTTACTATAACTTACCCATCTTATCCATGGACCGGCCCATATTATACCGAGTGGTGGAAATCTCCTTGGTATGTAACCACTACAGCACCCAATAAAATTAATATTACTCCAACGAGTATTACTACAGCCACTAGCACCAATCCGCCTTCTGTAACTACTGCTACAACCAATGCGAATAGGGAGTTTAAATATAATGGAACAGAAAGATAAAATTGAAATTCCGGAAATAAAAGTAGAAACCGAAAATGAAACTATTGAAGTCAATCCATTAGAGGACGCTTTTAAAGCTATCGCGCAAGTAATGGTACCAGAAGGTGCTGAATAGGATATGACTGAAATGTTTGGTGCGCTTTTAGCCATGCCAGACGAAGAGTTCTCCGCACTCGCGCCGGTTCTAATGGACGAAGTTAATAGGTCTTTAAATAACCCTGCAGATAGAATTACCTTAGTAGCAGCTATGGCTTCGCAAGGCTACAATGGAGAAGATTTAACCGAAACTTTTGATGAAATTTGTAAGGAAATAGACAACCAACTTACAGAATTATCTTAGGTAAAAAAGGATTGGCTTAAACAATTAATGGGCGCGACTATAAATGCGATTAATGAAACAGAAGGTATATCTAAGCGATTTGTTCGTATCCCATATGAAAAGTGCCATGAAGATGCAAAAGAACCAACCTACGCGCATGTCTCTGATTCGGGAATGGATGTGTATGCTCTTGAAGATATTACTCTCGCGCCCGGTGAGCAGAAAATTATTCCAATCGGTATAAAAGTTGCGCTGCCCGCCGGATACGAATTACAAGTACGTCCAAAGAGCGGTCTTAGCGCAAAGACTAAATTGAGAATTGCTAATACTCCTGGCACTATCGACGCAGGTTATCGAGATGAGATTGGAGTTATAATCGAGAACGTAGAACCTCCTATTCGTTCTATTGCTATTGATTTCGCGGAGTCCCCTAATGACCCAATCCCAGTTGGAGCAATTGAGTTCGGAAAGTCTTATACGATTGGAAAAGGCCAAAAGTTCGCGCAGTTAGTATTATCCGAAGTTCCTAAAGCTGTTTTATACGAAGTAGAGAAAGTAGGTGAAATTGGCGAAGACCGCGGAGGCGGATTCGGCAGCACCGGGAAGTTCTAATATGGCTTCCATAAATCTTACTACTATCTAGGAGTAGCTTCCAGAGGGTTGGAAAGTAATATCTACACAATATAAAAACCTAGATACTGAAATGGAATTTGAGTGTGCGGCCGGCCATAAAGTTTTCTCTACTTGGAAGAAGATACGAGCACGTGCTGAATGTCCTATATGTAAAGAGAAAGCGCCGCTTGTAGATACTACTATAATTCCTAAAAAGAAAGGAGTCTATCGTACTATTGGTATAGACCAAGCGACGCATATAAGCGGTTATTCTGTTTATGATGGGAAAGAGCTCATTAAATTTGGCACTTTTACAGTAAATGAAACGAATGAAATAGAGCGTGATAATATAATAAAAATGTGGTTATGCTCTATTATAAATAATTGGCAACCAGATGTAATCGGTCTTGAAGGTATTCAGCTTCAGCAAAACGCCGCTCGTGGTATTGGGGTCACTACCTTTGAAACTTTAGCGCGGTTACAGGGTATACTTATGGAAGCTTGTTATGAGCAAAAAGTGCCATTTGTAATATGTCCAACGAATACATGGCGCGCGCACTGTAAAGTTAAAGGTTAGACCCGTGAAGCTAAAAAGAATTCAATGAGATAGTTAGCGCGAGAATGGCATAGTGTTAACGTAACTGAAGATGAAGCAGATGCAATTGGAATTGGTAAATATGTTGCCGAAACATACGCCCTAACACATCAACTTCAAAGTTGGGAATAAAAAAGAAGAGGTTATAAAGCCTCTTCTTTTTATATTTAAAAGTTCTTAATTTTTTCCTTCATTTCCATACTCCAACTTTCTATATGGTCTTTCATTAAATCTTTAATCATACTCTTATCATCTTTAACTGCATCCATAAACATTTTCTTTGATTCGGGATATGTTCTTTCTAATCTATCATTAGCAGAAGCAATTAAGAACTTGGCAGCTTCAGGCTCACTGTCCTTTAGCTCATATGCCCACTCAATCCACATACCAGCATCTTTTAAATCATCCATCATTTTTTTATATAACGCTTTACACTTTAACATAATTAATCAATATAAAATACTACAACATTTGGTGTAGTAAAGGTCGCATCCGCACCAGTGGTTTTAAAAGTTAAAATTCCAGTATTATCAATAGAGCAACAAGATGGACGAATTCTTACGATTGTAGAAAAAGCTAAATTAACATCTGTAGTATTAGTTGCAGAAAGCGCGCTGGCTGTCGCGCCAGGTATTTCATCATCTTCATTAAATAACTAAACCGTTATCGGCGCAGTTTCAGTCGCTTCTGTGGCTGTAGCGATACTACTAAAAGAAATAAAGTAATAACCAGGTCTATTTAATACCACAGCGGGCGAACCAGCTAAATGCTAAGCACTACAACTGGTCGCCACCCTGTTGGTATCAAAAGTTATGTTAGACCCGGTAGTTAACGCCTAAGGCGCCAAACTAACAATATCTAACATATTTTAGTCCCTCCTATTAAGCGTTTAATGCCTTACATCGTGGTGCTGCCGCAGCCGCAACCATTTGTATATCCGTAAGGATTAATAGAAGCATAAGGGGAAGTAGTAAGATATGCTGGACGAGAAATAGGCCGCAGAGTATCAATAAGGTCCGCAGTCTACTGTTGCTGACTAATTTGGAAATTAGCAGCCTGGAGAGCCCGGTCACGGTCTTCAAGCTTATCTCGTAATTCCTGAATAGTATTCTGAGTAATAAGAGCGCGAGTTGCCTCACCTTCTGCATGAATAGCAGTAGTAACTTCACAAGTGTTCTTATAAGCCTCAGCCTTCACACTATCAATATTGCGCTCGATGCCGCAGTTAGCAAGCTACTGAGCATAACGATTCTCAGCAATCTGCTGACCTAAGCCGCAGAAACCATCAAGCATATCGTAACGAATGTTGCCCCAAGAATCAGTAGCAACACGTTCAAAATTAGAAAGTTCACCCGCAAGTTCACCGAAATTACGGAACATATCCTGGCTATTATTAGCTTCATATAATGCAGAACGAGTTAAAGAACCTTCAACAGAGGGGCTATTACCACCGTAATTGCCTCCCCAACCACCAAATAAGCCACCGCCGCCAAGCAGCGCAAGCCACACCAAGTAAATAAAGGGGTTATCCCATTGAGTACTAGCCCCACCATCTTTCGTTAAAGCCATTACATCGGCCGCAGAAAGTCCATTTTCCATATTAAGTTTTGTCCTCCCAATTTATTATATATAAAACTTCGGCGCCAAGTTTTATCTTATATTATAAAGAATGAATTATCTCCATTCCTTTTTGTATATCTTCTTCTGAAATTCCTTGAAGTCGCGCTCTCTGCGCTAATTGATTAAGTAATCCGTCGTTTAAATTATGCGCGAGTACCTTAAACTTCTCCGGGTCTAATTTAGGCTACTGCTACTGCGCATACGGCGCGCGCATTAGAGGTTTATTATTATAAAAGTTCATTTAATTTTCCTCCTAACTCATCAAGTCGTTTTCCCAATGCTCCGATTTTGGATAACAAAAAGTCCTCAGAAGACTTTTGGTCAACTGAGGACTAGACATTGTTATCCTTTTTTTCATACGGAGCAATACTATAAACCATAAAGTTCGGTGTGCCATTTTGCATAGATTTAACATACATTAAACCTTCGTTTAAACAAAGTGCAACCGAAAGTCCACTATTCATTGGAACATTTGCTACTTCCAATGAACTACCAATCAAATACACATTTCCATGCGGTTGAAGGAAAAAAGCATTTGGCTGGTACTACATAGGTAAACCATAGTTTGCTGCCATATTTAGTTGTCCTCCCATTTGTCTTACATTTATAAGTAAGATTAATGTAATGGGAGTATAAAAAGTTGGGAATTTTTTAAAAGTTTAATTAATAGACTTTAATCCAAATACGTCCATTAACATCTACTTCTTCGTCTTTTTCTCCCCACTTCTCATATTCTGGAACCGCACTTATAGTACCAATCGCACAGTATCCAAAATTCTTATATTCTTCATCTGTCATAATACTAACTGTACCATTCGGACCACTACATACAGGACGTCCGATAGCTTCTCTCGCAGCCTCTCTACCTTCATAGATATAAGCTAATACTCGCCCAGATACTGCTACTGGAGTTTTACATTTTTCTGTTTTACCAATCGCAAAGCCGAATGTATCTGAAACTATATGCGCCGCGCGCTACATGCGAGAAGTAGATAATCTTAACGAATCATCTCCATTCTCAATCACACATTGACCAGGTTTACTATCTTCTAAAGTATTCCTATATTCAGCATAGTCATTCCAAACCGCGCCATATAATTTCATTCCAGTATGAGCTTCACCATCAGAACCTCGATAAATAATCCATTTTGAACTGGATGTATAAGTGCTAGCAGTTGGCGCGTAACCATCTGAATAAACACCATGATTCTAGTGTCCCGAACCAACTAAAAGTTTTACTAATAAATTATTATTAGTAGTATCTTGCGCAATAACAGCTGGCTAAGACGCTGTTGATACTGTTAAAGCACCAGTCATCGTATCTCCAGCTTTATGAATAGTAGCAAGCGCGCTCCTCCAAGCTGCCGGACTAGAAACACTAACCGCCATGCTACCAGAAGTCGCATTTTGCTTTAATACTAAATAATTAGTTAAATTATTTCCATTAGAATCCCTATGTCTCGCTGCTAAAGTCAATAAACTTGTACCAGATGTATCTTGACCGCATTGTACATAAGCAGTTGTTTTATCATTCTAATCACAAAAATATATAGTACTATATGTTGCTGCAGTTAAAGAAGTAGCCATGTTATCCATCGCACCACTTCTAAGCTCAAACCAAGGACTAGCACTTTTATTAATAAGCAAATTACCAGTTAAAGTGCCACCAGATAATTTCAAATAAGTTGTATTAATTACATTGCCATCACTATCTTTTGTAGCTTTTCCACTAATATTAGCATTAACAGTATTAGTAAAACTAACATTACCACTTTCATTAACCTACATAGCAATAGTATCAGTTGAAGAATCATTTGCTATTAATTGTAAATAATTATTAGGACTAGTGCCTGTTCCTTTGTAAGCTAATTTATAATGGTTTGAAAAGGTACCAGCTACCCCCGCGGCATGACCCACCTAAAATAACAAAACGTCTGCATTATATGAACGTAATGCTATCATTGGTTCGGTACTAGTAGCAGTATAATAACGATTAAGTGTGCCTGTCATGGTATCACCAACTTTATTAACTGCGCCAATTCCTTCACACCACGCCGCGGGATGCGTCACAGATACTCCTACTGTTTCATCAGCATAAGCTCTTAATGTTATCGTATTATCAACATTTTTATCATTCTTAGTATTGCGACGTCTA
>JAEEGL010992244.1_pt1 | contig 13161 bp, 9 predicted proteins | sample 9134231 | NCBI WGS metagenome assembly JAEEGL01 (sample SAMN16246548, study PRJNA631951) | gut metagenome | biome: gut microbiome; feature: rumen; material: fiber-attached | host: Bos | place: Iran: Karaj | collected 2018-10
CTGAAGCCTCTTTCATCCATCATCGCCACAAAAGGCATGGTGCCGCAGCCATTGAGCGGTGTATAGACCATCGGAACATCCAGGTCGAGTTCATCCTCCCCTTTATGGATCGCTAAAGAAATGACATGATCGATATAAGCCTGATCATAGCTTTCATCGAGAATATAGATTCTGCCCTTGGACAGTTCTTCGGCGAAGTCGACTTCCTCCACCTCAAACGGATCGATCTTTTCGATTTCCTCCAGCATGCCATCGGCGACATCGCTTGAGACCTGGCAGCCATCCTCCCAATAAGCCTTATAGCCGTTATAGTCCTTCGGATTATGGGAAGCGGTGATATTGATGCCGGCCTGCGTCTTGAGATAACCGACCATGTAGGCCAGCTCCGGCGTCGCTCTGAGATCTTTGAAGATATAGGTCTTGATGCCATTGTGCGCTAAGATCGCTGCTGTGTGCAGGCAGAATTCCCGCGACATATGCCGGCAGTCATGGGCTATGACCACGCCCTTTTCCATCGCCTGGCTGCCAAAGCGTTTGATGTAGTTGGCGATACCCTGCGTGGCTCTGCCGACCATGTAGTAGTTCATGCAGTTGGTTCCGGCCTTGACCTTGCCTCTTAAACCAGCTGTACCGAAAGTGATATTCTGATAGAATCTTTCTTCGATCTCTTTATCGTCATATTTGATATCCAGCAGTTCCTGATAAAGCGGATCATCCTTATCCATCTTTTGGAGCCACTCTTCATATCTGTCTCTAGCGTTCATTGATTATACCTTCCTTTTATCTACTTCTATTTTAATATTATTCCCGTCAATATAAGAAACATTAATTGACCTGTCTTCTGTTTTATAATGGATACAGATGAATTTCTACGAACGCACAAGCTCTGCTTTACCAAACCTGACCTCTGGCGAACAGGAGATTTTCAATTATGTCATCAAGAATCTCCATGTGGTCAAAAACCTCTCCATCAGAAAACTGGCCGAGAGATGTTTTGTTTCCACGACCACCCTGTTCCGTTTTGTGAAAAAACTCGGCTATGAAAGCTATAACGAGTTTATCGATGATGTCAGGGAGACGGAGTTTGAATCAAGAAAGATCGAAATACCCAACATCGTCGCCAATGACAACTACCGCGATTCCTATCTCAAGAATATGATCGAAGCGGTCAAGGTCATCACCGATGAAAAGATCGAATTATTTGACAAGCTGATGTCCCGCAATCCGGATATCTTTATTCTTGCGGAAGGCTTAAGCAGCGAGGTGGCAGGATACGTCAAGCGTCTGCTTGTCTCCTGCGGCTACAATGTCGAAGTGCCAGTCGAAGAATATGAGTTCAAGTCGGTTCTGAAGAAGATCAAAAGAGATGATGTGCTGTTAGTCCTTTCCTATAACGGAAACAACCGTTCCGTTATTCATAACATCGAAAGGATCTTTGCGATCTCCACCCCAAAGATCATCTCGATCACGAGATCTGACAACAATGCGATACAGAACATGTCAGATCTGAATTTCTATGTCTTTGCGGATGAGATCGAATATGAAGGCGAAGACATCACTTCAAGGATCGGCATGATTGCGATCATTGAGACTCTGATGTATAAGAGGATCGTTACAGTCAGTTCTCCTGGAACAATGTTACCTAAAATGTAACATTGTGCAAAAAGTGTTCCAGGCGTTTCTTTTACAGGCCATTTTATTGTAGGGCGTTACAGTAAAATGGTATTTTTTATTTAGGAGTTATGGCGATCAGACAATGAGCAGATATCTTAAAACAGCTTTTTTATTCAGTTTTAAGTAAACGCTTACATCTGATCATCTGGAAAGGAATTAATTTATCTATGGCAAAAAGAATTGAAGGTACTACTCCTAGAGAAGATGGCTTCCGCTGGCCGGGTGAATTTGAACCTCAATCACAGATCTGGATGATCTGGCCGGAAAGACCGGATGTCTGGCGCGATGGCGGCAAACCTGCTCAGGAGGCCTACAAAAATGTTGCGGTTGCAATCTCACAGTTTACCCCGGTAACGATGCTGGTATCGGCTGAACAGTACGCCCATGCGCGCAATGTCTTACCGCCTGAGATCAGGGTCATCGAAATGTCCAACAACGACGCCTGGTTCCGTGATACCGGTCCAACATTCATCAAGAACGACAAGACTGGCGAGATCAGAGCCTGTGACTGGGCATTCAATGCCTATGGCGGCTTCTATGACGGACTCTACTTCCCATGGGACAAGGATGATGCTTTAGCTCAGAAAGTCTGCGACATCGAAGGTATCGATACCTATCGCACAGCTGACTTTGTGCTTGAAGGCGGCTCGATCCATGGCGATGGCGAAGGCACGATGCTGACAACGGAGATGTGTCTTTTATCACCGGGAAGAAATCCTCATCTCACTAAAGAAGAGATCGAAAAGAAGATGTCTGATTATCTTTCCATCGATAAGGTCATCTGGATCAAGGATGGCATCGACCCGGAAGAAACGACTGGCCACGTCGATGATGTCGCCTGCTTCGCAAGACCGGGTGAAGTCATCTGCATCTGGACTGATGATCCGGACAATTCATTCTATCAGCAGTGTCACGATGCCTATGAGACTTTGTCCAACGCTACAGACGCGAAAGGCCGCAAGCTCAAGGTCCACAAGCTGACGATGCCTAAGAAAGATGTCACCATCGGCAAGAACTTCACGATCGATTATGTCGAAGGATCTTTGCCTAGAGAAGAAGGCGATATCTGCATCGCATCCTATCTGAACTTCTTAATCACCAATGACGGTGTCATCTGTCCGCAATACGAAGATGAATATGACGAACTGGCAATCAGACAGCTGCAGGAGATCTTCCCTGACAAAAAGGTTGTCGGTGTCAACTCGCGAGAAGTTGTTTACGGCGGCGGTAATATCCACTGCATCACGCAGCAGCAGCCTAAATAAATAAGAAAGGTATAAATATATGAACAACAACAAAGTTTCCCTGACCAAGACCGTCTTGTTCACCGTGTGTTCAATTCTGGTTTTGGACTCCTTCGTGGCTCCAACGATCATCGGTGTCTCCTCGATCACCATCTGGATCATCTCAGCCATCTTCTTCTTCCTGCCTTATGGCTTAATGTCAGCTGAACTGGGTTCGACTTATCCTGATGATGGCGGTATCGTTTCCTGGGTCCAGAGAGCCTTTGGCGAATTCTGGGGCGTCATGGAAGGCTGGATGTACTGGATCAATGTCGCCTTCTGGATGCCGGCTGTCTTCACAGCTTTCTCCGGCTGGCTCGTCTTGGCTATCTGGCCGGATATGCCGGTCTTCTTACAGGCAGCAATCGCCATCGCCATGTGCTGGGTCATCGTCTATATCGGTGTCAAAGGTATCGATCTCTCGGTAGAAGTCGCTTCCATCATGGCTTACCTCAAGATGGGTATCTTAGTTTTATTAGGTGTCTTAGGTATCGTCTATGGCATCAAGAACGGATTTGCGAATGATTTCTCTTTTGAAAACTGGATCCCGACCGTTTCCGATATCATCAACCCGCAGGATGGCGGCTACTTCGCCGTAATCGTCTATAACCTTCTGGGCTTTGAACTCATCGGATCGATCGGTTCCCAGATCGAAGATGCCAAGCATACCGTACCAAAGATGACGATCATTGCCGGTATTGCGATCGTGGCAATCTATTGCTTCGGCTCATTCGGCGTCTTGGCAGCGATCCCGGCCGATTCAATCGATGAAGTCGATGGTTTCGTCTATGCCTTAAAGGAACTGTGCACGGTCTTTGGTCCTTTAGCCAATATCGTCTTCTACATCGTTATCTTCGGTGCAATCTTAACCTTAGTCGCCAACATGATCACCTGGACATTAGGCGGCAACGAATCCTTCATGGCTGCCGACCTCGACAAGCGTTCCAAGTTCTTAGGTCACAGACATCCGAAATACGGCACTGCTGATAATCTGTACTATGTCATGGGCGTCATCTCGAGCTTACTGCTGGTACTCAACTATACACTTTCAGGAAATGCGAATGAAGTCTTCTGGACGATCTTCGCCTTCTCTTCCATCGTGTTCATGCTCTGCTACCTGCTGATGTTCCCGGCTGCTCTCAAACTGAAATTTACTGATAATACACCACGCGTCTATGAAGTACCGGGCGGCAAGGCCGGCATGGTCATTATCTTTATCTTATGTATGTTCTCGGTTGGTATCGCCACCTTCTCACTGCTCGATCTTGATCCGAGCGGCTATGGCTTCTGGATGCAGTGGATCGGTCTGATCTTGACATTCGGTGTCGGTATCTACTTATATTTCGCAGGCAAGAAAAAATAAGAAAGGTGAATATGAAAAAAGATTTTTTAACAGTTAACGATTTCACAAAAGAAGAATTACTGGAGATCATTGAGGTCTCGAGAGCGATAAAGAAATCCATCAAGGAAGGCTACTATCCGCCTTTAATGAAAAACATGACGCTGGCCATGATCTTCCAGCAGTCATCCACAAGAACCCGCTGCTCCTTTGAAACAGCGATGACGCAGATGGGCGGTCATGCGCAATACCTCGGTCCGGGCATGATCCAATTAGGCGGACATGAAACGATCGGTGATACCGGTAAAGTATTAAGCGGCTTAGTCGATATCATCATGGCGCGAGTCATCGAACACAAGACGGTCGTCGATCTGGCTAATGCGACGACGATCCCGGTTATCAACGCTATGTCAGATTACACCCACCCGACACAGGCTATCGCCGATGTCATCACGATGATGGAGAACCTGCCGGCCGGCAAGCGCTTCGAAGACTGCAAGGTCGTCTTCTGCGGTGACTTCACCCAGGTTGCAGCCTCGCTTGGCTTCATCTGTACTAAACTTGGTGCCAATTTCGTCTTCTATGGACCGCTCAACAACCCAAAGACGCAGCCATTCACGGATAAGCACAGAAAGATCTTTGAAGAAAACTGCAAAGTCTCCGGCGGTACCTGGAAAGTTACCGAAGACGAAAAAGATGTTGAAGGTGCTGACTTCTTCTATACCGATGTCTGGTATGGCTTATACGAAGCAGAACTCTCCAAAGAAGAAAGAACGCAGATCTTCAAGAAATATCAGGTCAACAGACAGCTGATGGATAAAGGTGCTTTAGGCTGCAAGTTCTTGCACTGCCTGCCTTGCACAAGAGGCGAAGATGTCACTGATGAAGTTGCAGACTCTGCCTCATCACTGTGCTGGGAAGAAGCCTGGAACCGTCTGACAGCCATGAGAGGCCTGCTGGTCTACTTCACCAAGAACAGAAGACAGTACAGCGAAACACATAAGCAGGCTGCCAAAGAAGATCTTGATGCCGTGTTAGAGAAATACGGTTACGATCTGTACTGATATGAATAAAAGATTAGTCATTGCCCTGGGCGGAAACGCCCTGGGCAATACCCCCAGGGAACAGCTCGAACTGGTCAAAAAGACAGCCTCCACGATCGTTGATCTAGTGGAAGAAGGATATGATGTCGTCGTCGGACACGGCAACGGTCCGCAGGTCGGCATGGTCAATCTGGCCTTCGAGAATTCCCACAATAAAGGCGGCGGCACACCCGAGATGCCTTTCCCGGAATGCGGTGCCATGACCCAGGGTTACATCGGCTATCATCTGCAGCAGTCCATCGGCAAAGAGCTGAAGCAGCGGCGCATCAACAAAGCGGTAGCGACGATCATCACCCAGGTCGAAGTGGATAAAGCAGATAAAGCCTTTGAAAATCCAACCAAACCGATCGGTTCCTTCTACAGCAAGCAAGACGCCGATCGCATCGCAGCTGAAACCGGCTATACCTTTGTGGAAGATGCCGGCCGAGGCTATCGCCGTGTTGTGCCTTCACCAAAACCGGTCTCGATCATTGAATTAAAGACAGTGGAAACGCTCCTTAATGAAGGTACGATCGTCATCACCGTCGGCGGCGGAGGCATCCCGGTGATTAAAAACGCTGCTTACTTTGAAGGTGTGGCGGCTGTCATCGATAAGGACCGTGCCAGTGCCAAACTCGCTCTTGATCTCAAGGCGGATATGCTGGTGATCCTGACCGCAGTCGATAAAGTCTCACTCAACTTCAACAAGCCTGATCAGATCGATCTTGATGAGATGTCGCTTGAAGAAGCAGAAAAATACATTCAGGAAGGACAGTTTGCCAAAGGAAGCATGCTTCCAAAAGTGGAATCGTGCATTGAGTATGTATCCCATACACCTGATGGCAAAGCCCTGATCACTTCTTTGGAAAAGGCCAAGGAAGCTCTGCAGGGCAAGACCGGTACGATCATTCACCGATAATTTTTGCAGATATGAAACAAAGAGAAAAAATAACTGAAGAATTCATTGAACTGATGAAAGATCCTGAGCTGAAAGCTCTCATGGAAAAAGCGCTTGCTCAGGCTCGTAAACAGAACCCCGATCACATAAGCAATCCCGCTTTCAATCTGGAAGAACTTTATGATTTCATTGACTGGTCATGCCGCTGCATGCCCTGGGACTGTATCGATACGAGCCGCTACTCATCGCTGTATGACAGAGTAGATCAGTCTATCAATTACTTCTGGTTCATCTTCGGACAATACCTGGATGAGCTGAAAGAATATGATTACTACCTGCCGACCCTTGAATACCACGAACCGATCGCATCCTGGATCAAGAAATATTCGATCGACTGGGGAAAGTATCTTTCCAGTGAAGAATCATGGAATGATGAACAGTTTGAAAAACAGTTCACCGATGGTTCCTTCGGCATGGATAAAGGCTGGTATTCACCAGTCAATATCTGGCACAGCTACAACGAATTCTTCTCCCGCCATCTGATCGATCCATCAGTCAGACCGATCGGCCAGGCTGAACTGGTATCACCGGCTGATTCAAGACCGGAAGGCTTCTTTGCGATCAAGGCTGATGGCTATATCGATGATGAAGGTGTACAGCTCAAAGGTCACCGCTTCTATACCATTGACGACCTGCTGCACAAAAAGGAATATAACTCCTTATTCCACAACGGCACCTTGACGCACACTTTCTTAAGTGTCCGCGACTATCATCGCTATCACTTCCCGATCGATGGGAAGATCATCGATATGTATAAGATCGATGCCTTCAACGCTGTCGGCGGTCATACCCATTATGATCCGCAGAATAAGTGCTATGCCTTTATCTGTTCGGATTCCTCCTGGCAGGCGCGGGAGACCAGAGACTGTGTCATCCTCGATACAGCTTTCGGTTATGTCGCCTGTCTGCCGATCGGCATGTCTCAGGTCTGTTCCTGCAACTTTGAGGAAAACCTGAAGATCGGCGATACTGTCAGAAAAGGTGATCCGATGGGTTACTTCTTATTTGGCGGCAGCGACTTTGTCATGGTGTTTGAAAGCAAGGTCGAAGTAATACCGATCGCCAGAAGAAATGAGCACATCTTCATGGGTGAAGATTATGCTCATCTGAAACTCAGATAAACATCATACTCCAGCCCCGCTAAGGTGGGGCTTTTTTTGTGCCCGATTTATAAGGACCATTTTACATTGCTAAAACCGTAGGTTTTATCGAATGTAAGATATTATAATAAATCTGTTAAGAGAAGGTGGAGAATATGAACAACAATAATAAGGAAAATAAACAGGTACAAGCCACAAAAGATATCCGGCGTGTATCAGCTAAAAAAGTACTCTTAAGGGCAGCTGTTCTGACTGTTATTTCCGGGCTGATCCTGTTTATTACGATGATCGGCGTTTTCTATATGAAACTGTCTTCCGGAATGATCCGGCAGCTTGATATCTTAAATGAAGCTATCGACAGTGCAGTCGATGCTCCTGAAGATGCCTGGAACAGCAGTGCGGAGTATTATTCCGATGTCATCCTTTTCCTCGCTCATTATCAGAAGAACACTGCTTGTGATGACAAGGCTTTGCTGGAATTCGGCAAAAGTCATTATCCGGAAATGGATTTCCTTATCCTGAGCAGCGATGAAAAAGAAACTGACAGTGCCGATTTTTATCAGACGAACAATATCGGCTGGAAGCAGATACAGGATCTGCTTAAGGATCGTGACGATTCCCGACCGGCACTGATGAGCGTGTCTGATGGTTATGCCGGCCTTCTCTCCCTGAATGATGAAAAAGTTTTGTGTGCTCTTATTCCATCGTCACTGGAAGATCTCTTAAATGAGATCATCAGTGTCTCTCAAGCCATCGGTTTACGAAACCGGGACAGCGAATCGATCGAGGCTGACAGCAGTATCGGTTTTATCCGGCTCAGAGAGTCCGGTGACATCATTACGGATGATGCGTATTATGTCCACGCCAAGGGCGAAGATGCGGCCTTTACCACCTTGCCGAACATCTTCAGCGTGATCAACTTCAGACGCAATGCCACGGATTATACCTTCGATATAGGTGAAGTATCCGGTGAGACTTTCTTTGCGATCTCCAGATACAATGAAAAAATCAACGGTGATGTCTACTATTGTCTGCTGCCGATCGTGGAAATGAGCACTGATCTGCAGATGACCTTATTCGTTCAGCTGATCTTCTTTGTGCTGCTGAGCGTACTCGGTCTTTTTGCCCTGTATCTGCGTCAGTATACCATCCTCTATACGGACAACAGCACACACAGTATCCTGGGATTGCGCAAAAGAATGCTGGTGTCATTGCTGGTAATTGTTCTGATGATCGGCGGCGTTTCCTTTTTTGCGCAGACCCTGTTTTCCCTGTCGATCAATGCACTGGATGATGCCGATGTTTTAAATGATATTGCGCTAAATTATAAAGACAGCCAGCGCCGAACAGAAGATGTCAACAAAACACTGAAAGGTTTTTATGAATCCGGTTTAGAAACCGTGGCGGATTATTTCGGCGAGTATCCCGCAGCGATGAATGCGGCTGAGCTTGAAAAGGTCCGGGAGATCTATGATCTGCAGTACATTATGATCTATGATCTCAATGGCCATGAGAAGCTTTCCAGCAATGATATTCGTAATTACGATTTTCCAAGCAATAAGGAAGATGCAGCCTATGTGCTGAATGAACTGAAATATGGTGTAAAGAACGTCTGTTTCCTGGATGAAAATAATCTGATCGCCAATAATGCGGCCAGTGTAAGATTTGCCGCCAATGTTTATGACAGTAAACATCAGCCACTCGCTTATCTGGAGTTCGGGATCCGGCCGGATGAGCTGTATGCTCTGGCGGAAGATGAAGTCCTTTCTTTTGTCTTGCGTAATGCTTCACTGACGGAAGGCCATCTGTGTATGGCGATCGATCCGGATACGCATAAAATTGTCGCTTCTTCACAAGCAGATTACCTTGGCCGCAACGCGGAAGATGTCGGCTTTACGGAAGAGAGTCTTAAAGCCGCTTATTTCGGCAAGCTCTCGGTTAACAGCGAGACCTGCTATGTGAGCAGCGACATGATCAGCGGCCTTCTGGTGTATGTCATACATCCGCAGTCTCAGGTCTATTATTCACGCTTGCCTTACACTTTTGCCGTAATCGTTTTGTTCCTGCTCAGCTTCTGTTTCCTGATCAAAGATTTCTGGAATGATCCAAAAGCTGACCAGCAGACCGTTTATTTCTCAAAGAAAGAAGAAGATATCATCAGCAGATATCAGGCCAATGAAATAGAGGAATCTTCTCAAGCCGACCAGCAGGCTGTGAAATGGCTGTATATGGCACCGGAATATAAGATTTCCCGACTGTTTGAAGCTCTGGTCGAATTGGCGGCTGCCGCCTTGTTTATCATTTTCCTCTTCCAGGAACTCTTATATACAGAGAACAGTCTGCTGGCTCATATTTTCTCCGGAAGATGGGCAAAAGGCGTCAATGTCTTCTCCTTTACAGCTAACGCGGTCGTCCTTATTATCGCCATCGTTATAGTCAGCACCATTAAACTGATCCTTAAGCTGATCGGCCAGATCTGTGATCCCCGTGGTGAGACGATCACCCGGCTGCTGCGCAGCGTGATAAACTATGCGGCAGTCATTGTCGTGGCCTGTATCTGGCTGGCCAACATCGGTGTCGATGCAAAGATTCTGGCTGCTTCCGCGGGAGTAATAGGCGTGGCAATCGGTATCGGCCAGAAAGACCTGCTTACTGATATCGTTGCCGGTCTGTTCATCCTGTTTGAAAGCACGTTCCAGGTCGGTGATATCATCGAAGTCTCCGGCTACCAGGGAATCGTGCGGGAGATCGGCCTGCGGACGACGATCGTCGATGGCTGGGATTTCAATCAGAAACACATCTACAACCGCAACATGTCCAATGTCCTGAACCTGTCGGCAAAGAAAAATTTCTCGAACTTCGGCTTCAGCGTTGCGCATTCCATATCGACAGAAAAACTGAGTGCAGCCTTTGAAGAAAAATTCCGGGATTACGAAAAGACTTATCCGGAGATCATCAGTGCACCATACTTCACCTGTACCCAGCATAAAGTATCAGGGACGAGCGAATGCCATATCGTAGCTGAGATCAGCGATACGGCCAGACCGGTCTTAGAAAAGGTGATCTATCAGGATATTCAGGCCGTACTGGATGAACAGAAAGCCAAAGCTGTCTGGAAGCTTCTTCCGGCCAGCCTTCGCTGAAGACAATAATATTTATAATGCTGAGAAAGCGGCAGTATCTTTGTCATGACATCTGAAAGCAAGGCCGAAACAACACCGCTTGCCAAAAGAAATAAGCACATCTTCACAGGTGAAGATTATGCTCATCTGAAACTTAAATAATCATTTCAACCAAAACTATAACGAAAAACAGTCTGCACTTCATGGTGCGGACTGTTTTTTTCAGGATCAGTCTTCCCCAAACAGCAGATCGGAGTAGACCGGCATTGGCCAGAAATCGCGATCAGTAATTGTCTCAAGTTCATCGGCCAGTCTGCGGAGATTCTCCATCAGAGGAATGATCTTGTCATGATAGTAATCTGATCTTTCCTGGGCACCGTCTGGTCTGCCTGCTAACAGTTTATTGAGTTCCTCAATCTGTTCACATATGTTCTTCTTGTTTTCCTTGATCTTTCTGACCGTCTTTAGTTCGTAAGAATCATTATCCACAAGATTGAGCCTTCCATCTTCTTCAAGCGAATTCTTTAATTCCCGCTCAAAGGCAGTCACTGCCGGCAGGATATCCTTCTTTAACATATCGAGCAGAGTCAAGGCTTCAATATGAATAGTTTTATAATATTTCTCCAGATAGATCTCATGTCTTGAGGCCAGTTCTGTTTCACTCAACACCTTATTATCAGTAAAGACAGTGACATTCTTCTCGTCCAGATAGTGAGACAGAGCTTCCGGTGTCGATGTGTAATTGCTTAAGCCTCTTTTTTCTGCTTCTTTGATCCAGCTTTCATCATATCCGTTGCCATTGAAAATAATCCGTTTATGTTCTTTCAGGGTTTTGCGAATCAGGTCATGAAGTACCAGATTGAAATCATCAGCCTTTTCCAGCTGATCGGCAAATTCCTTCAGTTCTTCCGCTACGATCGTGTTCAGGATCGTATTAGGAGTAGCGATCGAAGCAGATGATCCCGGCATGCGGAATTCAAACTTGTTTCCGGTAAAGGCAAACGGTGAAGTGCGGTTGCGGTCGGTGTTGTCTCTGGGGAAAGCAGGTATCGTATGGACACCGATCTGTAAAGCTTCCCTTTTCTTTCCGACATAGGCTTCATCTTTTTCGATTGAAGAAAGAACTTCAAAGAGTTCATCACCCACAAAAATCGAAACGATAGCAGGTGGTGCCTCCGAAGCACCAAGACGATGATCGTTGCCTGCTGAAGAGATCGAGATACGAAGCAGATCCTGATATTCGTCGATCGCCTTGATGATGGCCGTCAGAAACAACAGGAACTGAGCGTTTTCTTCCGGTGTATCACCCGGATCAAGCAGATTGACACCGGTATCCGTTTTCAATGACCAGTTGTTGTGCTTACCGGAACCATTGATTCCGGCAAAAGGTTTTTCATGAAGCAGACACTCTTTGCCATGACGCTTGGCTACTTTCTTTAAGATCTCCATCGTCAGATTGTTCTGGTCAGCCGAGACGTTGACGGTCAGGAAATTGTTGGCCAATTCGTGCTGCGAAGGAGCGACCTCGTTGTGTTCGGTCTTGGCCTGTATCCCCAGCATCCACAGTTCGTTATTAACATCCTTCATGAAGTCCTGTACCTTTGTATGAATGGATCCGTAGTAGTGGTCATTCATCTCCTGACCTTTAGCGGCTGGAGCTCCCAGCAAGGTTCTGCCAGTCAGACGCAGGTCTTCCCTTTGATCAAACAGTTCCTTGTCGATCAGAAAGTATTCCTGTTCAGCACCGGCTGTCGCCTTGACATGGTCTACATCCTTATTGCCAAACAGTTTTAGGATGCGCATCGCTTGTTTATTCAGTGCTTCCATTGAACGAAGCAAAGGCGTTTTGTGGTCGAGAGCTTCACCGGAATAAGACGCAAAAACCGTGGGGATACACAAGACTCCATCCTTGATGAAAGCGTAGGATGTCGGATCCCAAGCCGTATAGCCTCTTGCTTCAAAGGTATCGCGCAATCCTCCTGACGGAAAAGATGAGGCATCGGCTTCACCCTTGACCAGATTGGATGGTGAAAACTCCAGAATGATCTTGCCTCCCCCGGCTGTACTGACAAAGCTCTCGTGCTTTTCCGCCGTTGCACCGGAAAGCGGGTGGAACCAGTGGGTAAAATGCGTAGCACCTTCTTCCACTGCCCAGTCCTTCATGGCATTAGCCACTTCTTCGGCAATATCTTTATTCAGATAAGTGCCTTTTTTAATCGTCCTGTTGAGCTCATTATAAGTTGATTTAGAGAGTCTGGCTTTCATAACTTCATCATTGAAGACTTTGCAGCCAAACATTTTCATGATATCTGTCATTGTTAAATTCCTCCGAAAATTTAATTTAAAAACATCTTGTCTTTCCTTAAGCGTTTTAAATAATCTTCCTGGTACATTCACACTGAAAAGATCTGTGCAATTGTGTTTTTTCAATATGCATTATTCTTATATTTCTTAGAAATATGAAAAAGTCTGCACATGAATATCTTGTTGGAATGACACTTCTCTGTGTCCTTTCAGATATGCAGAACATTCTAAACTTTATCGATTATTCTACCGTAACAACTTTGGCCAGATTACGCGGTTTATCCACGCTGACGCCTTTC
>JAEEGL016660745.1_pt1 | contig 13161 bp, 10 predicted proteins | sample 9134231 | NCBI WGS metagenome assembly JAEEGL01 (sample SAMN16246548, study PRJNA631951) | gut metagenome | biome: gut microbiome; feature: rumen; material: fiber-attached | host: Bos | place: Iran: Karaj | collected 2018-10
GATTGTTTTCTTCATATTATTACAGCTCTTTTCCATTTATTCCGGCTGCGCGTCTGATTTCCCGGAGGCCAGCTCGATCCAGGCCGGATGAAATCCGCTGCCAAGGGCGACCGACTGGGATACCAGATGTGATATGGATGTGCCGTAGAAAGGAAGGATCCCCCTTCGGATAATCTCATTTTTGAGAAGTCCCACGAGCTCCTTTCCGATACCACGTCCCTCAGCGCCCTGCATCACATTGATCCCAATCTGCCACATAATCGGACTGTCAGCACTGGCTCCGGCCATTCCGAGGATCTCTCCGTCCTTAAGCGCCCCTACTCCCAGAACATCCGGCGCCTCGCCGCAGAAGCTGTATGCTTCTTTGAAACGGCCATCGCCCCGGAACTGTTCTATAGACCTGCCTTCATACCACCGGATCTCATAATCTCCCGGGCAGACCTCAGACACCTCATCGCTGACATAGAACGGATGCAGCATACCGATCCTGTGTCCGGCTTCCTGAAGCCTGGCGTCGATCTTCCTTAAATTATCAGCTTCAAACAGCCATTCGGCACTTGCGTCTGCAAATTCCTTCCTGCACCATTCGATAACCGATGCCTCTCCGGAAGCCAGAATTTTCCCGTTAACCACTGTGATTTTAAGGCAGCATTCCTTTTCTTCCCTGAAACGCCTTCTGCCCTCCTGAAAATGAAATTCAGTGAAGTGATGCTCCCTGTCCCTCACATCATCCGGGCTGCAGCAGTAATCCAGCGCCAGCTGTCTGCATAAAATATCGTTCACGTGAATACCCCTGTTTCTTATTTTATAATTCTAACCTATTTAGCGGCAGCCTGTCACAGCGGGTCCGGCTGCAGGTCCAGCAGCAGGTCCAGCTGCACCTCCTGTCCGGGAGCAAGCGGTATCCGATGACCGCCAAAGATCAGTGTCCCGCCCGGTGCAGAGCTGCACACACGCAGCTTTTCCTTATTCATTGCGACATGCACTTCACCCTCCGGCAGGGGCACAGTCCCTTCAAAGCCTTCAAGGTCGCCGAGCATGGGCCTCACCTCGAAGGTGTTATAGGCAACGCCGGTATTTACCACCCCCATCCGGAACCGTCCGAGGAGGTAAACAGGACTGGCGCTCCATGCGTGGCAGAGCGATTTTTCAAAAGGCCTTCCGTACATTGCGAAACGCTCGGCGCCCCGCTCGGACGGATCATACTGTTCATAGAGCGTGGTAGCATCCAGCTCCAGCATGCTTCCATAATACTCCCTGAGGCTCTGCTCAAGCCTTGCGCCGTCGCCCATAAGGCAGTGCACCTGATTCTCGTAAAACTTGAAGTACGGCGTGGTGATCGGGGTAATCTCATCATTCAGGATCACCCGCTCATAGATTCTTTGCTTCTGCTGCTCGCTTATGCCCAGATACAGGAAGGCAAGGATATTGTTCTGACGGCTGACATACCGGTTCCCGGACTCATAGCTGTCGATATAGACACCTTTCTCCTCGTCATAGAAGTACCTCTTTGTCTTTTCTCTCAAAGCCTCCGCGCGGGCAAAATAAAACTCCGGCGTCTCATCGGGAGACTGTGCAGACGCCGCATGGTCCCCTGCGCTGCCCGGCACCTCCAGGATTTTACCGTAAGCTTCCATTGCCTGTGCCAGAAGCACCTGCTCGCCCAAAAGAGCGCCTGTCTTGTCCATCGGCGCCCAGTCAATAAAGACCCAGTCGCCTTTCCTGCCCCGGATAAAGCCGTCCTCCGAGACCCTGCCAAGGCAGAACCTCATCACGGCCCCAGCCTGGGGGCGGATACTGCGCAGATAATCCGCATCACCCCAGGTTAGATAATAATCCCATAGACTGATCAGCCAGAAATAGCTGTAGTCCATGATTGTGTTAATATACTGTACTACAGGAAGGCCGCCGCCCAGCGCGGTCAGGGTCCGCTTCTCAAGCTCTTTATCCATAAAAAGATAACGGTTTACAAAAAAGCTCTGGTAGGCGTCCGCAGACCAGACCCAGCGGTCCCTCTTAATGCCGTCCAGCATGAACTCCCGGCAGTTGAGATGAAAGGTATATGCAGCGACGTCATAAACCCTGTCGATTACTTCCTCGCCTGTCCGGAAGCTCCCGCGGTATGTCACCGGCAGCATTTCGGTCTGTGCCGTCACCTCCGCGTCCGGGTCACTGACATAAAGATAACGGAGCGCGTACGGCGGATATGTCAGCCTGCCATCCTTTGCCGTATCATTAAAGTGAACAACGCTCCATTCACGGTCCAGTGCTTCCTCCTCGGACTCTCCCCACGAAACAAAGGTGGGATGATCGTCCTTAAGGCCGCCTATCGTCACAGCGGCAAAGATTTCCTTTCCGAAGTCAAAGAGCCTTCCCGGATACCTGCTGTCCGTGAAGACCTTCACAGGTTCTGCTGTCTCATATACAAACGGGAACACGTCCGGCGACCTGTCCGGATCAGTAAACAGAGGTGAACATCCTGCAGGCTGCCAGTCATTGGTGATATCATCCGCGTTCCAGCTCTCATCGCTTTCCACTATGCCGTCAACATAGACTGCAGGAAGCGTCGCTGTATTTACAACACGGATCTCAATCCGGTACCTTCCGGACGGCAGCACGATATCCGGCCCGCTGCCGCACTTCGTCTCAAAGTCGCCGCGCTCCGGGTTATACTCGCCGGTAAAAAGTGAAACCGTGCAGTCCCCGTTTGCTCTCACATGGAAAACACCGCCCCGGGTCTCCACTGTTTTCTCAAACCGCACCGCGCACTCCGGGCGGTACAGCTTCCACACCGGAGGCTCAATATGCCCGTAGGCCTGCCGCCTGCTGTGCACCAGCATGCTGTGATACTTCTCAAAGTCACCAAACTTCCAAATCCATTTTGCCATATGCTGCCTGCTCAACGCCCCCTGCCGTTCTCGTAACAAAACTCACAGATACTGTATTCATAATTCCACGGCAGCTTTCTGCCGCAGATACTGCATCTCCTCCCCTGGAATCTCTGCTTCTCCAGGATACGGATAATCTCATGGGTGATCCCGCTTTTGACTGCAGAGACCTCGTTCATAAGCGATTCGACCGGATAGAACTTGCGAAGATAGGCGTAGAGAAGATCGCAGATCCTGAATTTTCTCTCAAGCTTATCCAGGTTACCGGCATCATATCCCCCGGAGCCGATGCCGGGAAGCGCTTTCTCCACATCAAACCGCGTATCGGCAGTCTCCGCCCTCATCATCTGTTTCCAGAGTCCCAGCAGAATCGGATCCTCCTCGTCAAACGCCATGGTAATCAGATCATACTGGAGCTGTTTATTGTTCCCCGGAATAAAGGTCAGAAGATCCAGCATGCGGTCGGTGTCTCCCATGCTCCATCCGACATGAACCCCGGCCCTCCTCCAGCGCAGGATCGTCTCCTTCAGGCTCAGGTCCACCGACAGCAGGGATTCCGGAAAATCGATCACAGGCGTCCCTATCGGAGGATACTCCGCCTTTACCGCCTTTGCGATGCTGCCCTTGTCTCTCAGGGCAGTATAGAAGCCTGTGTCGTAGATCCCGTATCTTCCTGCTCTGCCTGCTATCTGTTTGATCTCAGTAGTCCGAAGGCTCCGCAGCTCATACCCGTCGTATTTCTCTGTCTCCAGGAAGACCACCCGCTTGATGGGAAGATTCATCCCAAGACCTATGGCATCGGTCGCCACAACAACATCATTATCGCCGCTGGCAAACATCCTGGCCTGCTCATGCCGGACATCGTAAGGCAGGGCACCGTATACAACGCTGCACTTGAGTCCTTTGTCCCGTATCGTCGCCGCAACGGCATGGACACTGCGTCTGGAGAATACAATCAGTGCATCTCCCTTGCGGACACTGCCCGGGAAAGAAAAATGCGCGCTGTCCTGGATAAGGGGCGTCATTCTCTCATGACGGACAACATTGACCTCGTCTCTGCACTCCCTGATGATCGAAAGCACCAGCTCCTCTGCATCGGGTGAGCAGCAGACATGGACCTCCTCCGCGCAGATACCCAGGATCGCATTTGTCCAGGCACCGCCCCTCTGATTGTCCGTTATCAGCTGCGCCTCATCGATGACTGCCACTTCATAATAGGCCTGGAGATTGGCCATCTCCACCGTCGAGGCGGTGATCATTGCCCCCTTGACGATTTCCTGCTCTTCTCCTGTTATGAGGGAGCAGGGAATCCCTCTTGCGTTCAGATTCTCAAACTGCTCATAGGCCAGGAGCCTGAGCGGTCCGAGATAAACTCCCGAGGAAGCCCTTGCCAGCTTTTTCATGGCATCATAGGTCTTTCCGGAATTCGTAGGACCCACGTGGAGAGTAAAATGGCGCCGCATAGCCCTTGCTCTCGGATAGAGGTCCCGGTAGCGGTTCGGAATCGCTGTCAGCACCTTTTCCTGCCGGGCCAGCTCCTGCTCCATTTTTTTCTTCTTATCCTGCCTTGCCTTCAGGAGAGATTTTTCATGCTCCTTCCGTCTTCTGACAAGGTCTGCATTCCATTTCTGAAGAGACTTTTTCTCTCCTGCCTTCAATATGATTTCGCAGGAGAATTCAGGAGCATAGCCATCCTGTGCCGCTTTGCGGACTGCCTCCGGGGACCCGGATTCAAACTCCCTCAGGGTCAGACGCCCGTTGACTGCCATTATTTTTTCAAGGACAATCATTTTCTCGGCGTCAATGCTTTTGTTCATCCTCCCGACAGCTGAGCGTCCGTCCTCACGCTGTTCCGGCTTCAGTATCTTATTGATGCTGCCTTCACGGATCACTTCAGAGGCATCCGCCACAGCCTCGGTCATTGTTCGCGAAACACCGCTGGTACTTCTTCTGAGGACGCTTTCAAGCGTCTGTTCCCAGAAGGTGTCCGGCACGTTTTCCCTGGTGCACAGATAATACTGTATCCGGCTGCGGGCATAGTCCGTAATCAGATCAGTATTGACATATAACTCGTTTGATATGTGGGAACGCACGAGCCTGACAATGGATTCATCGATATAGGCCGGATCCAGAAAGTCAGGTCTTTTCATCAGTCAATCCACCATTCGGGAGTCAGTTCACCGAGTTTCATTACCTGCCCTTTCGAATAATCGATCATGATGTCGATATCCTTGTATTTTCCGGGCATCAGCTGGACCATCAGTTCCCGGCAGGCTCCGCACGGCGCGCCTTTCCCTTCGTTCGGCGGGATGCAGAGGACCCTGTCTATTTCATATTCCCCGTTTGTGATCATGTTAAAAATCGCATTTCTCTCAGCGCATATCCCGAGAGTCGAGCATGTATCGATGCATACCCCGACATATATCCTGCCCGATTTCGACCTTACCGCTGCCGATACCTCTCCCGCCGTAACGTAATCCGAAATAGTTTTTCCGCCCAGCACGGCTTTAGCCGCGTTGTACATGTCAATCCAGATCTGATCCACCATATCTGTGTTTCCTGCTCTTTCCGCTGTCCTCAGGAGCCAGTCTTCCTTCGTCATCAGGTTTACATGTCCGGTCCGCTTCTCGTTCATGAGCGGTACATCCACATTCTCAGATGTCCACTGATACTTGAAGCCGCATTTTTCCTGGACTCTCCTGGACTTATTATTGCCTTCATAATACCCGATCCAGACCTTCTGCATCCCGCAGTCCTCAAAAGCATGGCGGAGCATCTCATTCACTGCCTCAGGCATGATTCCCCTGCCCCAGAACGGTTTTCCGAGCCAGTATCCCATCTCACACTCGTCGTCCCGGTCAGTCATATCGGTATGTCCGTTCAGCTTCAGTTCGATGGTACCGATCGCTCTGCCATCCTCCTTAAGGCAGATGGCATAAGCTTCCCTGCCGCTGAGGACATTCTTTATAACATCCCGGCTCTCATCAATGCTCCGGTGGGGCGGCCAGCCTGCGATAGGACCGACATCCGGGTCTTTAGCGTATTCATATAAATCTTCAGCGTCGCTCTCCATCCAGCGGCGCAGTAACAGGCGCTGCGTTTTCAGCAGATTCATCTCCATATCAATACACTCCCAGACACCAACCGGCAGATCACATTCACGTCTGTTGTATTCTCTGAATCCAACCGCCGTATAACAATGTCTGGCTCTGTCGTTATTGGCAAAAACACCCAGATCGATTCTGCGGGCAGAGAGGTTTTCTGTCACATAACTGATTCCCAGCTGCAGCATTTTTCTCCCGTATCCGCGCCCCCTCAGCTGAGGATCCACGATCACAAAGCCAAATCGGACGGAGGAATTATCATCCTCCTTAGGATATCGGATAATAAAATGACCCAGCAGATTTCCTTCATCATCTGTGAACGACATCGGGAAGAACCTTCCGGACCTGACCTGCGGCTCATAGCTGCTCTCAATATCTTCCGCAGACAGCGGAAACTTATTGAACCTGTCAGCAGACCACTTATATAACTCTTCTTCTGTCCTCAGCCATGAACATATGATCCCGGCATCTTCTTTTCTGTAAGGTCTAAGCATGCTTCCTCCGAATCTTACCTTAATTTCCCCTGTTCATTTATACCTGATAAGATCAGTACTGATCAAACCGTACAGACGCGATATACTCTGTGTTTTCCGGTGTCTCGATCCCTGGATCCGCGATCACAACCTCCGCCTTTTTCCCATGGTTCTCTATCCCTGATACAAAATGGCACAGAGCAATTCCGACATCAATCTTCTGAAGATCACCTGTCGCGTCATTCACATATCCTTTGTCCCTTTTCTCATAGAAATGATACGCGCCATCCTTCGAAACTATTCTCCATGGCTGCCTGTTAACAGCGGACGGCGACCACCTTACCATTTCGATAAGATCTGCTATTCTGTCTCTTTCAGCGCCGGAAAACGGTTTAGCAAATGAATCCTCAAAGAACAGTTTTTCGGACGCCATTCTGCTGTCTGCACCGACTCCTTTCCGCATCAGTATTTCCTTCACGGACTTCTTTTTTGCAGGGTATCCAATCGGGCTGACACACGGCATCATTTCACCCGGTTTAATTCCGGCTGCCTTCTCAAAGCTTTCTCTTTTCATGGTTCCGCCGATCCAGGTCGTTCCTATTCCAAGCGACCACGCATATATGACGAACCGTTCGAAGGAGTAACCGAACGCCGCATCGGCATACGGCTTCTTCTCAACCTTTCCCGCAACATACATACTTTCTCCTATGATGACAGGGCTGGACAGCCCGTGCAGTTCTGTATCCAGAAAGACAAACTCCACAGGAATTCCGAAAGGATTTGCAATTTCCGACGCAAATTTCTTCAGCAGATCCAGTGTATTTGCATCAATCTTATTACCGTCGAATGTACGGACACTTTTTCTGGTCTTAATGATCTCCGCCAACTCTTCCATCATATTATCCTCGTCAAAGCTCTGATACAAAATGAAACAGCATGCCATTTTTTATTATATCACCAACTTGTTGATTTTCGGGCGGCAGCAGTGATGGCATGGAAAAGCCCGAAAGGCATTGATTTTTCAATCCTTCCGGGCTCCAAAGGTGAGAGCCGCGTTTGCAATAAGATTGCGGCAGACTAATCAAAGACAGCACTTTTTGTTCGATGAAATCGACTCTGTCAAATATCCTCGGTTTAAAGTCCTTTAATAAAGTCCAATATGCAATTATTCACAAAATCCGGGTTGTCAACATTCGCATTATGTGCCGCGTCAGGAATTTGTATCAGGGGAAAACCTGTATCCTGAGCCCATTGCTTATTGTATGATCTTACTTTCCCGGTTTTGTCGTGTTTACCTACAGTTAATAGTACAGGACAGGGTATTCGGATATCACAGTTTTCATTTAAGAATGCTGAGTACCCTAAGCCCATTAAATGACAGAGTTCGTTCTTCCCATATGGCTCAAGCATCTTTAGCATATTGTCATAGGCTGCCTGTGTTACAGATACCTGCTTCGCAATTGCTTTCCTCATGGCTTTTAACGGATATAACTTTGCCATCCACTCAATTTGCTTAAGGATCCATTTATCAAAGTTTGAATAATACTTGATTCCAAAAGGAGTGCTGCCAATCGAAACAAACCCCTTAACTCTTTCAGGATGATTCTTAATAAAAGCTTGTGCAAAGTATCCTCCCAATGACTGACCGACAAGAATAACTTTATCAATTCTGTTTTCATCCAGTATTCGGGTAATACAATTCACAGCATCTGAGAAAGAGAAGCCCTCATAAGGTCTGGATTCTCCATGCGCAGGAGCATCCCATAGAACCAGATTACATCCTTCCTTAAATGCATCGATCTGCTTTTCAAACATAGTATGATCTGCGGTCATCCCGTGCATAAAGAAAATGGTATCTCTTGTTGGATCGATGATATCAGATAACCAATAAAAGACCCTTCCTCCGGACACGTCAATAAATTCTTGTTTCATATCATTCATATAATTTCACCGGCTTCATCTCGTTTACCATTTCATCATCTCACCAGACAAATAACAATATTCAGCAAGATCAGCGTGTGTTGAACGATATGATAGAAATCAGGAACGAGACTTGTTTCACTAATAGGGAAAATATGAATTGTATTGCGAAAGCAATCGTTGTAGCTCTTCAATTTCCGTTCCGTCACACCAAAAATCGTGAAATACCAATGGCAGAAGAACTCCACAATGAACCACAGGATCAGCAGAGCCAGCAGAATCCATTTTCCCGCAGGCAGAAGATAATAAAGGAGCAGTCCAATGCTGTATATGCAAAGCATGGCAAATTCAGCGCTTTTGATCCCCATTCCTTCGACAAGTACATATTTCCCAAATCGATAGGTTGTTATGCAGCCAAGAAACCATATCCACAGCGCTGCTTGTAATAAGACTGCGGCAGCCATATTCCTTTCTCCCCCTTCCGTCGGTTTTTCAGATGTCATTCTCCCAGGATTAAGTCCGAATCTATCTGCCTCTGTGCAACCGAATAGACAATATATAATTAGTTTCCTGATTCAGATTTCTATTGAATATTCTGCCGTTCACTCTTCTCATATTATTTCGGACCAAACAGATTCTGCATGCTCTTTAACCTGGATGCCTCTTTTATACTCTGAATTTCTACCGATTCCTCCGCCGGCTCCCCTGTTCTGAATCCTGATGGTGCTTTTCTTTCCGGCTTTTTACCTGAGACCTGATCTCTAAAATCCTTCTCTCTGATGATCTTTCCTAAGAGAGGAACTCCGATGAAAACCAGCAGGCAGATTGCAATTCCTATGATGAGCCAGACCATGTATTCATTCATATGATTACCCCTCAATAAAGTCCTTCTTCTGGCGGTACAAGCAGCAGTACTGACTCCTGAATGTGATGGGTATGGGGCAACGGAATTGATTTACTATAGAGTGCTTTTAGATAGAACGTTAACTATTCTGAAAAGACTCGATCATATAGCTATACCATACTTCGTACATGCTTTTCCGTATGAAGGACAGATAACGTGTATCATTATACCTTCCTCGAAATCACTCTTTTCCTCCTTCCGACCATCGCAATGAACGGTCTGCTCCATTCCTTCGAGTGTGACAGTTCCCTCAAAACGTTCTCTGGGAACTTATCTACGCCAGGCACGCCTTCCAGCTCGAAAACTGCAGTCCTCTTTTAGGAACCACAATGGCACTGGCTGCCTGAAGCTTATTTACAATTGCCCTGATGCAGTGGCGGTCAGATGCACTCCGGACTGTGTCCGGGAGATTTTCGCGGCGCGCAGATAGCCGTCAAATCCTCTGGCCACGAGTTCACAGGCGATAGCGGTAAGTTCCTCTACTGAGAGTTTTTTGCCGTCGGCGACCCATTGCCGATAAAGGCCCAGTGTGGAAGATACGGAATAAGCTGTTACGAGACTCCGGATCTGCTGCGGATACTCCCGGAAGGCGTCGTACCGGGCGCGGTTACGGGAGATCGCTTTTTGGTTGAGCTTCTCGCAGTATTCGCTGTATGCGGGATCGGTCAGGATCCTTTCCACATAAAGTGGCTGGCCGCAGTAGAAATCAAAAAAGACGCGTGTCTGATCCTCCATGCTGACCGGCCGCGGAAGCTTTTCCATCTCTTCAGTATACCTTTCCACGATCTCGTCCGTGACGGATTCAAAAAGATCCTCTATGGTCTCATAGTGCAGATAAAACGTCTTGCGGTTGATGCCGGCACGCTTCGCGAGGTCGCTCACGCTGATCCTGCCGCACTCCGGTGCGCAGATCATCTCCTCGAACGCGCGCCGGATAAGCGCTCTTGTGCGTGATATGCGCCTGTCTTCGCGCTGTTCCATGGTCATTCTTCTCCCCCGATGCCTTTCAGAAAAGGATAATACCCCAAAATCATCGTCTTGTGTATTATGCAACAGATTGAGTAATTTTGGCAATTGTCCCGCGTTTTGATAACAAATAGAATTCTGTTAAAAGGAAACGGCGCCGGCTTCATCCGGCAGAATGATTTCACGCGGAGAGGAAGTTATGCAGGCAGAAGGAATAGCAAAAATGCGCACAAAGATGCTTGTGATCACGATTATCTGCTGTATCTGTATGGCAGCAGGCAATCTCTGGGGACTGTTCGGCGCAGACCTCGCCGAGATGAACGGCTGGAATCATTTCCAGGCATCTCTCCCCTTTGTAGTCAGCAATAGCGTGGGCTGTTTCACGGGCATCCTCGGCGGTATGGTATCGGACAGCAAGAGCCCGGGTAAACTCACGGCACTGGGCTCCCTGTCGATCGGGACAGGCCTTGTTTTTCTCGGGCTGTTCAAGACGAGCCTTCCGATGGTGGTCTTCTCACAGGGTTTCCTTTTGATCGCATGCCAGACGTTCGCATCAGTAGGTCTCGTCTCCGCGGCGATGAAATGGTTTCCCATGGAGCAAAAGAACAGGGCGTCAGGACTCGCCAGCCTGGGAATGGGCATGAGCAGCGCCATCACGGCGTTTCTGTATCAGGCCGTGACCGGTAGGCTCGGCTTCAGTGCCGGAATGTGCGTGCTCGGTATCCTGTACGGCGGAACCGGCGCGGTGCTCGCCTGGAACTTCCGCCCTGCGCCCGTGAACGCATCGCAGAGCGGCAGCGCCGGAGCCGCTCCTGTCTCTGCCGCAGCGCCTGCGCGTGTCATATATAAGGGAATCACAAGGAAAGACGCGATCCGCACCCCTGAGTTCCTGATGATCGTCGTTTCCTTCTGCCTGAGCATGAGCGCGAACCTCGCGATCAACAGCCAGACAGTCCTGATCATCCGCTCCTATGCCGGAACTGCTTTTCCCTCCTGGCTCTTTGTCGCCATCGGTGCCCTTGGGGGCATCACTGCCCGACTGACAGCTGCGATGATCGGCGACCGGATCGGCACATTTCCTCTGTGGAGAAGCATGGCCGCGGTCTTTGCCTGCTGCCTCCTGGCCTTTCCCTTCGCCGGCAGCATCTGGATCATGCTGGCCCTGTATGTGATCCAGCAGTTTTGCATCAATTCGATGATCGTGTGCCACTACGCGGCTTACGCGCTGATATTTGATTCCGCGTGCACCGGGTTCCTGACCGGGCTCGGCTCGACAGGATATTACATCGCGGGTATCGTCGTCCCCGCTGCCGCCGGCCTTATTTCCGACAGGGCAGGGAGCTACACTCCCGTATTCCTTGGCCTTGCCGTGGTCGAGGCAGCCACAGTACTCCTGCTCACCAGGCTGGGAAGGAAATACGCGGAGAAACTTGGCGCGGTCTTGCCGGGAACAGCGCGGAAGTTTTGGAACAGATAGAACGTCACTGAGTAAGTCATGAGTAATAAAGGAGGATACGAGACCGATGCTGCAGCAAAAAAACGTTATGGTAGAGATGAAGGACGGGATACGCCTTGCCACCGATCTGTATCTGCCGGAAGATATGGCCCCCGTACCGGCGCTGATCAACCGGACCCCCTACAACAAGGACAATGTCGATCTGTCGGAAGAGGTCCTGGACTATGTTGCGGCAGGATATGCCGTCGTCATCCAGGACGTCCGCGGCAGATACAGTTCGGAGGGTGTTTTTGAGCCGTACATGCATGAGACAGAGGACGGACTGGCGCTTTTTGACTGGGTCCGGAAGCAGGAGTGGTGCGACGGGAACTTAGGTACGTTCGGCCTGTCCTACCACGGCGGCACGCAGTGGCTCCCCGCGATGATGGACCCCGAAGGCCTGAAGGCCATGGTCCCGGTAGTCACCTTTGACGATCTGTACGGCGGCAGCGCCTACAACGGCGGAGCAAAGGTGCTCCACGACCTTCTCTGGACTGTCGCAAACATCATCCCCGACATCATGAGCAGGGCGAGCGCTGCCGGCGAGGAGGTGACGCTGAAGGCACCGGAAGTGTACGACTGCCTCGACAGGATCCCGCTCGCTGATGACCCTGCTGTCCGGAAATACGCGAAATATTATGTGGACTGGATGGAACACGATGCCTTTGACGAGTACTGGAAGGCCTTCTCCCCGAAAGAGCATTACGGCGATATCATGATTCCTTCCTTAAACGTCAGCGGCTGGTTCGATGTTTTTGTACCCAGCACGCTCAGGAATTATAAGGGTATGCGAACGAAGGGCGGCAGTGCCGATGCCCGCGCGTATTCGCGCCTTATCATGGGGCCATGGACACACCAGAACTTTATCGGCCGGATCAACGAATTCGATTTCGGACCCGACGCAGGAAGTCACGCGATCGGACTGACCCGGATCAAGATCGCCTGGTATGACCACTGGCTGAAAGGGAAGCCGCTCACGCTCGACGCCTCCCGCCCGGTCAGCATTTTCGTGATGGGCGAGAACAAGTGGCGGCACGAGACTGACTGGCCGATCCCGGGCACTGAATTCGTTCCGTTCTATCTGCACAGCCAGGGAAGTGCGAACCTTGAGAACGGCCGACTGAATACGGTCCTGCCCGAAGAGGAAGGACCGGACACCTTCGTCTATGATCCCATGGATCCCGTCCGGACGATCGGCGGGCAGGTCATCCTGCCAGGAGAGGGCGCAATGGGTCCCCGGGACCAGCGTCCCGCAGAGGAGATGGAGGATGTGCTCGTCTTTGAGACGGAAGCATTTTCAGAGCCCGTTCGCGTCATCGGCCCTCTCAACGCGCGGCTTTTCGTCTCCTCGGACTGCCGTGATACGGACATTACGGTCAAGCTGACCGACGTATTCCCGGACGGAACTTCC
>JAEEGL017137871.1_pt1 | contig 13161 bp, 13 predicted proteins | sample 9134231 | NCBI WGS metagenome assembly JAEEGL01 (sample SAMN16246548, study PRJNA631951) | gut metagenome | biome: gut microbiome; feature: rumen; material: fiber-attached | host: Bos | place: Iran: Karaj | collected 2018-10
ATAAGGGTGGTGAAAGCAGCAGGAAACTAGGCCGGATCGGTATTGGAGGAATCGAACGTGTTATCCTCAGCGATTGCGATAGGAATCGTGACAGAAGTTACACCAGCGCCAGGACCGTAGTTGGTAGTACCCGTAGCATTCCAGTCATAGATAGGAGCGTTACCGGCGGTATAACCAGTCACGGCGAAAGTACCTTCATTGTAGATATCGTTCATGGAGAAGGCCTTGATGGTAACCACGTTGTTGGCAAGAGCGTGAGACTTCTTCACCTTGACATCTACCATGGTAGCAGCGTGCTTGAAGGTAAGATCAACAGTAGCGTAGTTGTTGAAATAAGGAGTGCTACCCTTTGCAACAGTCACCTTGTCGGCCACCAGGATGTCGTTGTCATCACCGGAGAAAGTCTTGCTGGTAGCAGCGATGGTACCGGCCTGTGCATCCATAGTGGCAGCAGCAGCGGGAGACACGGCGTAGAAGGTGTAGGAATCGTAGTTGGTATCCCAGAAACGAAGAGTGGTGTAGGTCCAGGTATCAACCGGGGCGCCGCTGGCGGTAACCTCCACGTTGTCGAACACAGTCACAGGAGCGGGAGTGGTCTTGTCCTTGTAACCGGAAACGGAGAAGGTGTCACCAGCCAGGAAAGTGCTGGTACCCTGAACACGGGCCTCAGCCTTGGTGAGGTTCTCGGACCAGGAGCCGAAGCCGATGGCCTTCTGGGAGGCAGCAGGATTGGTGTCGAAGGTCTTGCTGCAAGCGGCAGCTGCGAGAGCAACTGCGGCGATGAAAAGAATCTTTTTCATACGCATAAATAGTTTTAGTTGATTAAAAAAAATAAAAAGTTAAGTAAGTATATAATTATACATTAATTATTAATCGTTGTGGATCCCGTCTCTTCATTCCAATCCGAAACCAGGGCGTTGAAGCCACCGCCACCGCTGCCGCCCGAGCCATCCGGCGGAATATCGTTCACATCAATCTCCAGGGTAATCACCCCGCCCAGCGGGAGGGCATTGACCTGGTCCGTGACATCGAAGCGGGCATTGCGCCAGGTGCCGTCGGCATAGGTCACGTTCAGCACCAGGAAGTGGTCCTTCTTGGGGGCGGCCGCCACGCTGGCATCGTCGTACGGATTGCAGCCGGGCAGGCCGAAGGTGAACACGCGGGCGCCCATCATGTCCTTGGACTTGTCCATATACACGTCCATGGGCACGCTGGCGGTTTCCTTGAAACTCTCCCGGGTCCAGAGGTTCACGCCCTGCGACATGCCGGTGACAGCGGCGCCGCCGCTGCTGCCCACGATGCGTCCGTTGTTGTTCAGGAACTTGATCTGGAACAGATATATATAGGTAGCGGGGTTCAGCTCGCCGGTGATCTTGAGCACATAGCGGCCGTCCTCGAATTCGTAGTCGTCGGGATTGTCGGTAATGACGCGGTTCAGGTCCATGAGGGTGAACAGGCCTTCCGGCATCAGAATCACGGGCTCCTCTTCGATCTCATCGGCCTTGGTGTAGCCGGCGGCCTTCTGGGCCATGGTATAGACCGGGCTGGACTTCTTGAGGCCGGTGGAGATGATACGCGTGTAGCACTGCTGCGGGAGGAGGTCCCCGTCGGCCTTGAAAAGCAGGGCCTCGGAGTCGTTGTTGTGGAAGAGCAGGTTGTGCGTACCCACGAACACGTCCATGGTGGTGCTGTAGCCCATGAAGTTGTGCACGCGGTGGGAGACCAGCGTGCCGTCCAGGGCCTGGGTATAGATGTGCATACGCATGCTGGCCGGCGTGGTGTAGCCCAACGGGCCCAGCGCGGAGGTATTCCAGGCAAACTGCCAGCGGGTGTTCCAGTCGATCTGCCACATCACGTCAATGTTCACCTGGGTGGTGAGGATGAGCTTGGTCTGGACCGACTTGCGCAGGTACAGCGGCGGCTCGATGGTGCAGCCCCCGAGAAGGACGGCACCCGTCAGAATAAGCCCTATGAGTTTCCTGCGCATCATTTCTTCTTCCGGTTAAACAGGTCCACGCCCAGGGAGATGTATACCCGGGTGGGGCCGAACCACATCAGGCGCTTGCGGCGGGGCGTGAACTGGCTCTCGTCGCCGGCGAAATCGTAGTAATAGCGTCCGGTGGCATCGAAGCCGTAGACGTAAGGGTCGTATGCCGAATAGAAACCGCCCACAGCGGCGCCCATATCCAGGAACATGCGGCGGCCCAGCAGGAACTTCCAGCCGGCGCCCAGCGAGGCACCCAGGCCTTCGCCTTCCCATCCCTTGGCCTCCCAGCCGATGCCGTAACGGGCGGCATTGGCGCTGGCGAAGAGATAGCCTCCCCTGAAACGGCCGTCCGTAGCACGGAAGTAACGGCGCACCCAGAACGTGAGGTTGTTCACCTGCATGAAGCGATGGTCTTCGTAGTGCCGCCACATGGGCCATTCCACGTCGGCGCCCACGGTGTAGTGACCGCGGGAAGGATAGTACTCCAGCGAGAAGCTGGGAATGGAGGTAAGACCGTAGTGCGGGATGTAAGTGAGGTCGTAGAGCAGGTTGGTGCTCACGCCGATGACCGGGCGGATGGAAGGTAACTTCGTTGTTTCCGTGATGAGCTGCGGAACCTGCAGCGTCTGCTGAGGGACGGAGAACAGCGGATTCTCCAGGGTGAAGGAGGAAAGGGACTCGCGGGTAAGCTCCAGGCGGGCGTAACGCAGCGGCGGCAGCTTCTTGTTCACGATCTGGCGCCAGTTGGGATGGGAGCGGAGCGCCTTCTTCCTGTCAGGCAGAGGGAGCGATTCATCGATGATGCTCAGCTCTGTCCAGGCTTCACCCACGGGGCGGAGCTCGATCTTGTCCTCCAGATCGGGCCGCTGGGCCAGGATATAACTGCGCAGCGCTTCACCACGTCTCTGGGACAGGACCATGTTGCGGGCGACGGGACCTTCCGGGGAAGCGGCCGAGATGATGACGACCAGGTTGATGGCGGCAGGATTGGATTCGTCCAGATGACGGTCCAGAACTTCCAGGGCCTCGGCGTTATTGGCGTAGTCCTTGAGGAGGACGTAACGGTTCACGGGGAAGAAAACGCTGATGCGCGTACGGGGCGTACTCTCTTGCGCGCGTACAAAAAAAGCGGGGAGCGAAAGGACTACAAGGCAAACAGCAACCTTCACGGCCACCGTACTTCTAACCAAAATATGAACAACTAACCTAAGCAAAACGCCTTTCAGTTTTTCATAGCCGGGAAGCCCCCCGGAATTTTGAGACGCAAATTTATGCCAAAAATTGCTGATTATCAAAAGAATTATTAATCCTTTCGAAAGATTTTTATGATTCTTGAACGTTCAATTTTACTCTTTTTTACGCGTTCTGCGTTTCAGAATACGAAAATCAGAGCACTCAAAGCGTAAAATAAAGATTTTTAGTTTTTCATTATGGAACAGAGAAACAAAAAAGAGTTTTTACGAATCCAAAATTTGAGAATTTTTACGATTCAAGTACAAAATACACGTTTTTCAAATTAATTTTGCAGACAAATATATTTATATTATATTTGCTTTGGAAAGACTTCACAATAGACTTTACAATTATGAAAAACCGCTTCTCTGCGCTTCTGCTGCTGCCTTTTTTCTGCCTGGCAGGCTGCATGAAACTCACAGATAAAAACGCCGGAGACCAGCCTTCAGACAAGGCCCGGCTGGGCTTTGACATTTCCGTAACGCGTGACGGAAAGCCCCTCACCAAAGGAGAACTGGTAGACGCCACGGACCTGCTGGCCACGATGGACACCCGCCGTCCCTTCTCCCTCGTAGCCATCGAAGAAAGTACCGGCAGCCTCCTGCTGGACAACCAGCCCGCGTACAGTGACGCAAAAGGCGATTATTCCCTTTACCTGGACGGCAGCCTGCTGCAGATACCCACCCAGGTGCTCTTCAGCGCCTACTACCCCTACGTGAAAGACATCACCTACGAAGGCGGAGCTTCCGCATACGCCATTCCCTTCCAGGCCAGCGAGACGGAAGCCGGCCCGCTGGTATCCAAGACGGTGCAGCGCAGCATCTACCAGCTCAATACCCTTCCCCTGGAATTCGGGCACATCACCAACGATATCGGCTTCAAGGTCTGCGACGTAACGCCCACGGAAGCATTGCAGGGCCACATCCGTCTCCGCAGCCTCACGGCGCACAACGTGGCGTCGGCCGGTGTCTATGTCAACGACATCAACGCCAGCCGCGGCAACTGGAACTACCAGGGTTATTACCGCCAGGTAACGGTGTTCGAAGGGGACGAGAAAGTGGGCGTAGGCAGCAGCAACGAACAGATGGCCGGACGCCGCTTCTACGCCATCCCGGACGAGATTGTCATGGGCAAGCAGTACGTAGAGGCCGTCTTTGACGTAGAAGCATTCGACTACGCCGGAGAGCACTACGGAGCCCTCAGCGGCATCAGCCGCAAATACCTCATCTACGGGCTCCTTCCCGGCAACGTGATGCAGCCCGGCAAGCAGTATACCTTTCACATCGGCCTGGACCTGAGCTCCCTGTACCGGGAAATCAGCTTCAACGCCGGCATCAGTGACTGGGAAACCAAGATTTACGAGCACAACGAAGATTTCTAGTCTGTTCAGATGACCCTTACGCCCCTGTATATCATTCCAGGCCTCATTTTCCTGTTCTGGGCCGTGGTGCACAGCCTGCTGGTGTACCGCACCAACACGTACCAGATCCTGTGCCTTATGCTCATCACGGGATTCCTGACGGCAACCGGGGACGTAGTACTGGGCGAGATACTGGGATCGGAGGCGCTGGCCATCCTGGTGGTGCAACTCATGGCGCCCGCCATTATTCCCCTGGCCTGCATCTATTTCGCCAAACTGTGCAACAGCTACCACCACCGCCCCCCCCTGCTGGTGCTGTGGATCGTAGCGCCTGTCATGCTGTTCACCGCCTCGCTCATCATTACCAGCGTCTACGGCCTGGACCGCACCGACGCCTTCCTGGAAAGGCTCCGCTTCGGCGAGAAGGGAGACCGTCTGTTCCTCAACAGCGCAGAGCACATCTACTACAACTGCAACGTGATCGCCTTCCGCATCGTCATGGTGCTGGAAGCCCTGTTCATGGTGGCCTACTGCACCCAGCTGGGCATCCGTTTCCGCTTCCGTCCGGCCAACTGGCGGGATTTCTTCCTGCGCAAACGCCGCATGCGGGTGCTGGAAATCCAGGTGAGCCTGGCTCTTGTCATCCTTACAGGCCTGTGCATCAAGATTTTCCTGCACCATCCCATCATGCGGGGCGCCCCGGGATGGATGGATATCCTGGTCGTCCTGCTCTGCGTCTTCCAGTTCTTCTTCGGCTTCTTCGCCCTGTTCGGCGCCCGGGAATTCATCTCCCTCGCAGATATCCACAACAGTTTCCGCTTCAACTACGACGCCTCCAACTGCTCGCAGGTTTCCGAAGAGGTGATCCTGGACATGATGGGCCAGTTGAACGGTGAGTCCCTCACCCACGTTCTTTCCCGCCTGGAGGTACAGGCCGGCGCGGAGTTCCCCGGCCGCAACATCGGCCGTCCCAAAACCCCGTCCCTGCGCTCGGCCATCATGGGACCGGCCCCGCTGCCCCACGAGGAAGAGAGCCTCTTCGTCCGCTTCCAGCACCTGATGATGGACGAGCAGCTGTTCCTGCAGCCCTCGCTCACCCTCGCCGACGTAGCCAGCCGCCTGCACACCAACAAGACCTACGTGTCCAAGATGGTGAACCAGAATTACAACCTGGGCTTCCCCGAGGTGCTCAACATCCTGCGGGTAGACTACGCCGAGCAGTTCATCCGCAAGCACAAAGACGCAACGCAGGAAGAAATTGCCAAGGCATGCGGCTTCCTGAGCGCATCTTCCTTCAACAGTACCTTCAAGCGCATCACCGGCTTCACGCCCAAGGTGTGGGCCGCGCGCACCGTCAACGGCGAAAAATAGCATGAAAAAAGTCCTGCTCATACTGTTCTGTCTGCTTGCAGGGGCTTACGCAGCCCACGCGCAGGACATGGACGCCCGTGAGCAGCTGCTGAAAGATCTCTGCGAACAGCCGGCCGGCCCGGCCAACGACGCCGCCGTGGAAAAGGCCTTCGCAGAGCTTAGGGACGCCGCCCACGAGGCCGGCGACAAGCGCTACTACTACTACGCCTACCAGCTGGCCCAGCAGTACTTCTACAGCAACGGGAAGGAGCAGCGGGCCCATCAGCTGGCCGAGCAGATGCAGCAGACGGCCCTTCAGGAGCAAGACGCTTACGGTATCTGGACCAGCGGCCGTTTCCTGGCCTCCATGTACATCGGCCAGAACGACTACGGCAACGCCAAGCCCTATCTGCTACAGGCCATCAACACTTACCGCACCACCGACGACGTCCTGGTGCGCAGCCAGTCCCCCACCCGTCTCTACTGCGACCTGGCCGACACCTACCCCGTAGGGTCGGACTCGGTCCACTACTGCATCGCCCGGGCCCTGGAAGGGGCCAAGGAACACGCAGACACCCTGCGCTGCCGCCTGCACCTGGCCCACCTGGCCGCCCTGGACGGGCACTGGGACCAGTACTGCCGCTGGCGGGACTACTGCCTGGAAGACCCGGACATCGACCGGATCGAGCGCAACGCCCGCACCTACTTCGCCTTTATCGATGCCGTCCAGGACGGCAACATCTTCCAGCTGGAAGACCAGATCCTGGACCTGCCCTCCGTGCACGAGATGAAAGTGATCGCCACCCTGTGCGAAAACCGCGATTACAAGAAGCTGGCCCTCCGCCTGCAGAAGAGCCTGGTACAGAAGATGGAAAACGCCCTGTCCTACAACAACCGCAGCAAACTGCCGGAACTGGAAGTAAGCATGGGCAAAGCGGCCCTTAGCGCAGACCTGCGCGCCCAAGAGCGCAGGTACACCATGGTGGTGCACCTACTGCTCACCATCATGGCCCTGTTCTTCGGCATCATGGCCCTGCTGCTGTACCTGCACGTGCGCAACCTGCAGGCCGCCAACAAGGAAGTGAAGCAGGCCAACGCCGCAAAGACGCGCTTCGTCCAGAACATGAGCCACGAGATCCGCACCCCGCTCAACGCCATCGTAGGCTTCTCGCAGCTGCTGTCCCTGCCGGACGGCTCGCTCAGTTCCACAGAGAAAGAAGAGTTCTCCGGCTATATCATAAACAACACCAAGATGCTCACCATGCTGCTGGACGACATCCTCAACGTGAGCGCCCTGGATACGGGCAGCTACCGCATCATCATGGAAGAGGGCGAGATGCACGGCATGGCCCGCGAAGCCATCACCAGTTCCGAACACCGGCTCCAGGCGGGTGTTACCATGGTATACCAGCCGCAGCAGGAAGCGCCCTTCCGCTTTGTCACCGACCCGCGCCGCGTGCAGCAGATCCTCATCAACCTGCTCACCAACGCCTGCAAGCACACCTCCAGCGGCTCCATCGTCCTCAGCTCCTCCCTCACGGAGTTCCCGGGCTATGTCACCTACGCCGTCACCGACAGCGGCCCCGGCATCCCGCCGGAGAACGCCGAGAAGATTTTCGAACGCTTTACCAAACTGAACGACTTTGTCCAGGGTACCGGCCTGGGTCTGAGCATCTGCCGCGATATCGCGGAACGCATGGACGCCAGCATCTACCTGGACACTACCTATACCGGGACGGGCGCCCGCTTCGTCCTTAAACTACCCATCCGCGAAACAAATCAAACCGCATAATGACCATGGTCCCTATTTACGCACAAGAACACGATTTCTCCAAGTACAGCGTACTGGCCGTAGACGACATCCCCCTGAACCTGCTCCTGGTCCAGAAGATGCTGTCGCGTTTCAACTTCAAGCTGCGCACAGCCAGCGGCGGCCAGCAGGCCCTGGACGCCGTCGCCGAGGAGAAACCGGACCTGATCCTGCTGGATCTGATGATGCCCGGCATCGACGGCTTCGAGGTCATCCGCCGTCTCCGGGAAGACCCCACTACCGCCGACATCCAGATTGTGATCCTGTCGGCCCTCAACTCCAACGAGGACGTAGTGAAGGGCTTCAACGTAGGCGCCAACGACTTCATCATGAAGCCCATCATCATGGAGAAACTCCTCACCTGCGTGGTTACGCAACTCTCTATCGTAGAAACCAACAAGCGTTGATTATGCGCCGCCTAGCGCTCACCCTACTCACGCTGCTGGCGTGTCTGGTTTCCCGGGCGCAGATCGTGAACCGGCTGCGCGTAGACCAGGAGACCTTCGTGCGCTATGCCTACGGCCGCATGCAGGAGTACAACCTCTCGAACCTGGCCCTGGCCGATTCCCTGTACCAGGCCGGCACGGCGCAGAACAACTTCCGCTACAAATGCCTGGCGCTTTCGCTGGAGATCCCTGTCCGCTTCGTCCAGAACGACTATGCCCGCATGAGCAGCGCCGCCGCAGAGATCAAGACCCTCCTGAAGGACCGCAAGGACCTCCGCGACTTCTACTTCTCTACCCTGCACGAATACAGCGAATTCCTGGTGCGCATGGGCTATGTCTCCGAAGCCATGCTGGAGGCGCGGGCCATGGAGCGCCTGGCATCGGCCGAAAAGAAGCCCGAAGGGCGCATGTACGCCTACCGCATCATCGGCCTCATCCAGAGCTACCGCGAGAACCACGTACTGGCCGTGCGAAACCTTGAGAAGGCCGTGCACTACTGCCGGGAATCACGCTCGGAGCAGGAACTGCCCAACCTGTACATCCTCCTGGCCCAGGAAAACGTGAACATGCGGCGTTTCGAAGAGGCCGATGCCTTCTGCACCCGGGCCGAGGAATACGCCTCCTTCTTCCCCTCCGTGCGCATTAAGGCGCAGATGACGCGGGCCGTCCTGTACCATGCCAAGGGCAACTATCCGGCCTTCTGGGAATGCTACCAGGAATTGCTGAAAGACCCGCTCTACACCATCCAGACCGACGCCGACACCCGCGGCGCCCTGGACATCACCTACCTGCGCTCCCGCGGCCTGTTCGTGGACGCGCTACGCCGGGCCGATACCCTCCGCAATGAGCACGACCGCCTGGAGCAGAAGCACGCGCTCTATGCCCAGATGGGAGACTACTCCGGCGCCTATGAGGAGCTCACCCGCCTCATGGAAGAAAAAGACTCCGTATATATTAAGGTACAGAACGAAGACCTGGCCATCCTGGATGCCGAGATGAACAACGCCCAGCTGCGGGAAGAAGCCCGCGAGCTCAAGGCCCAGAACCAGATGACCATCCTGGGCGGTTTCCTGGTCATGTTCCTCATTGCCTTCCTGTCCATCATCGTGCAGCAGTGGCGCCTGCGGGAAAACCTGGCCCAGCTGCGCGAGAAGAACAATGCCCTGCTCCGGGAGCGCCGCGCCTACCAGAAGGCCCTGGAAACCCTGGAGGCAGAGAACAACCTGCACATCAAACTCCTGCAAAAACGTAATTTCAATACCCTGCCGCTATGAATCTGTTCAAATACCACAAGCACGAACTGATCGCCCTGCTGATGTTCAGCGCGGGCGCCCTGCTGTCCATGCTGGGCCTCATCCAGAAGGTGCCCCTGATCCTGGGCATCCTGGGAGTCATGATCCTTTCCGGCGGCCTGTTCATCTACTGCCTGCGCTATGCGTCGGAGCTCAGCTACAAGCAGTACTACAAGGAAACCTATGAGGTGGAGCACGCCTGTATCGAGGAAGAGATCCGCAAGTCCATGCTGTTCAACCGCTACCAGCAGGCCATCATCAACCGCTACGAAAGCGCCTGCCGCGACCTGGGCCTCTCCGACGAGCAGAAAGACTGGCTCCTGGAGCTGCTCCTGGCCGAGAAAGCCAAGGTAGACGAGCAGATCAAACAGGAAGGCGGAGGCCAGATATAGAAAAAAATAAGCGCTGTCTCATGTGAGACAGCGCTTTTGGTACTGGGTAGGAGAATCGAACTCCTATTGCGAGATTGAGAATCTCGAGTACTAACCGTTATACGAACCCAGCGGTTGGGAGTGCAAAGGTACGCAAAAATTCTGAATCTCCAAATTTTTATTTCAAAAATACGAAGAAAACTGCAAGGACCAGGCAAACGAAGGCTGCCAGGTGGTTCCACTGCAGGGTCTGACCTTTAAATAAGAAGGTCACGATAACCGTGAAGATGGTCAGGGAAATCACTTCCTGGATCACTTTGAGCTGCATCAGGTTGAACGGGCCGCCGTTCTCGATGAAGCCGATGCGGTTGGCCGGCACCGTGAGGCAGTACTCGAAGAAAGCGATACTCCAGGAGAACAGGATGATCAGGATAAGCGGCCATCCGGTAGAGATCTTCATCTCCTGCAACTTAAGGTGTCCGTACCAGGCGAACGTCATGAAAACGTTCGAAAAAACCAGCATCAGGACAGTCCAGAAACCTTTCATAAAAAAACTATTGTTTAGAGCCTGCAAAATTAATAACTTTGTACGATTTATCGCAGATAATTCTCACAAAATATGACACTGATTAAATCCATTTCCGGTATTCGCGGAACCATCGGCGGCGCCCCCGGCGGCGCCCTCACCCCCATTGACGTTGTCAAATTCACGGCAGCCTATGCCGCCACCCTCCCCCAGCGCAAGGCCCGCCCCAACGGCGAACGTTACAAGATCGTCGTCGGCAAGGACGCCCGTATGTCGGGTGACATGGTAGAACAGCTCGTCGTCGGCACCCTCATCGGCTGTGGTATCGACGTCGTGAAGTGCGGCTTCGCCAGCACCCCCACTACGGAAATGGCCGTCCTTTTCGCTAATGCAGACGGCGGCATCATCCTCACCGCCAGCCACAACCCCCGCCAGTGGAACGCCCTCAAGCTCCTGAACGACAAGGGCGAGTTCCTCACCGCCGTGGAAGGTCAGGCCGTCCTGGACCTGGCCGAGAAAGAGGACTTCAACTTCGCCGAGGTGGACAACCTGGGCAGCGTAGAAGAAGAAGATTTCACCGATAAGCACCTGGACGCCGTCCTGGCCCTGCCGGCCGTGGACGCCGAAGCCATCAAGGCCGCCCACGTCACCGTGGTGGTGGACGCCATCAACTCGGTAGGCGGCATCATCATGCCCCGCCTTCTGAAGCGCCTGGGCGTCAAGTGCATCGAACTCAACTGCAACCCCACCGGCGACTTCGCCCACAACCCCGAACCCCTTCCGGCCAACCTCGTGGACCTCTGCGAGACCGTAAAGAAGGAAAAGGCCGACCTGGGCATCTCCGTAGATCCTGACGTGGACCGCCTCGCCTTCATCCAGGAGGACGGCGAACCCTTCGTGGAAGAATACACCCTGGTGAGCGTGGCCGATTATCTCTGCGAACTGGCCGAGAAAGAAGGCAAGCCCATCGCCACCGTCTCCAACCTCTCCAGCACCCGCGCCCTGCGCGACGTGACCGAGAAGCACGGCGGCACCTACTATGCATCGGCCGTAGGCGAGGTGAACGTGACCACCCTCATGCACAAGGTGGGCGCTCTCATCGGCGGCGAAGGCAACGGAGGCGTCATCTATCCTTCCATCCACGCCGGCCGTGACGCCATGGTCGGTACGGCCCTGTTCCTTTCCAACCTGGCCCACAAGAAGATGAAGGTGAGCGAGCTCAAGAAGACCTATCCCCAGTACTTCATCGCCAAGAACAAGATCCAGCTCAGCGACAGCGCCCTCATCGAGAAGATCCTGACCGAGCTCAAGAAGATCTACGCCAAGGAGAACATCAACGACATCGACGGCGTCAAGATCAACTTCGAGGCCAACAAGACCTGGGTGCACCTGCGCAAGTCCAACACCGAGCCCATCATCCGCATCTACTCCGAAGCCTCCACCATGGAAGCCGCCGAGGCCCTGGGCAACGAGGTCATCGCCGTCGCCAATAAAATCATAGGTTAACGTCATGCCCGGCCCCGACCGGGCATCTCATCATAAACATGTTTTCGTTTAGGACTACACCCCTGGAGGACCAGCTGGACAAGGCCCTGCTCTACGGCAAGGTCGGGTGCTTCTGCACCCAGAACTGCTGGGACACGGCCAAGAGCCGCTGGATGTGGGACATCTTCCGCGAGAGAGGGAACCTGGTAACGGTGTTCAACCCCCGCGAGGCCGAGCTCACCCCCGGCACCAACCACATCGTCTGCGAAGCGGACCAGCTCCGCGAGCTCAACGCCGTCGTGGTGGAAATCCAGGATGTAGGCGTAAGGTACTTCAACTACACCAAGGACGTGATGCAGCTCATGGAGATGCTCGCGCTCCTGGGTGACGAAGCCCCTTCCTTATATATAGTAGATCACCTGAACCCTTCCGGCCGCGTGGTGGAAGGCACCATCCCGGCGGTGGCCGGCGAGATGTACGTCCCCAAGGTCGCGCATCGGCACGGACTCACCCTCGGCGAGCTGGTCAACCTGTACGCCTCGGAGATGGGGGCGCGCTTCCCCATCCATGTCATATCGGCCATGGCGACGGATGCCAACCGGCAGCTCATGCCCTGGACCATCGCCCCGGCAAGCGACATCCCCGGCCTGTTCAGCTCCTACCTGTACAGCGGCGGCGGCCTGTGGAACAACACCACCATCACGCCCGGCATCGGCACGGCCCGTCCGTACGAGTACATCGGCGCGCCTTTCGTGAAGCCCCTCCGCCCGGAGGAACTGCCCCAGGCGCACGGCGCCCTGCTGCGTCCCTGCTCGTTCACGCCGGCCGCGGGCCGATACGCCGGTCAGCGCTGCTTCGGCTTCCAGATCATGCTGATCCCCGGTGAGCCGTACCACAGCCTGCTGCACACGCTGCACCTGATGCGCTGGTTCCGGGAGCACTACTCGGCCTTCGAGTTCGAGCCCGCCTTCTGGACCAAACTGGCAGATCCCGTCCTGGAAGCCTACCTCAAGGAAGACATCTCCTTCGACGTGGTGCAGGAGCACATGAAACTGGAAGAACAGAAGTGGATCCGCAAGGCCAAGCGCTACGTTTTGTACGAAGACACCCCTTACCGCATGAAATGAGATGGCCGGTCAAGCCGGCCATGACGTCATTCCCGGCTTGACCGGGAATCTCAAAAAAGATTTGGATATCTCTGAAGAAAAGACTATCTTTGCGGTCCAAAATTGTTAACAATTTAATTTTTACGTAAAATGAAGAAAGGAATTCATCCCGAAACCTACCGTCTTGTAGCTTTC
>JAEEGL010375676.1_pt1 | contig 13160 bp, 9 predicted proteins | sample 9134231 | NCBI WGS metagenome assembly JAEEGL01 (sample SAMN16246548, study PRJNA631951) | gut metagenome | biome: gut microbiome; feature: rumen; material: fiber-attached | host: Bos | place: Iran: Karaj | collected 2018-10
AGCATATCACTAAGTGCGAACAGCGGAGACGAGATACTTTCAATAGAGGCAGTTGTCTCTTGTACGCTAAACCAGATCTTCAGTTCATATGACCTCTTCCCGGGGACATTTGCGGACATAGTGCGCAAAGCCCAGAAAGACGGTCTGACTGAGAAAGACCCGAGGATTGACCTTGCCGGCACAGATGCTCTACGCAAGTTGCTGATTATTTCCAGGGAGGCAGGGATCCCCCTTGAAGAACGCGATGTGGAGATTACACCTGTAATCGGGATGGACACTCCCAAAGACCAGTTATATGCCACCTTGGAGGCTATGGAGCCACAGTTCGCCGCAGCGGAGAGAAAGGCAGACGAGACCCTCTCCCACCAGAGATTCGTCGCCACCCTCCAGAAGGATCCATCCGCCCCCAACGGTTACAAAGCCAGTGTACGCACACGGCTGGTAGACCAGAAACATCCTGCCTACTGGCTTAAAGGCACAGAGAATGCACTTATAATACGAAGCGCCTTCCATCCCTATCCTCTCCTCATCCAGGGACCCGGCGAGGGAGCCCAGCAGGCGGCAGGCAGCGTACTGAACGATGTACTGAGATGATCGACCTGGAACTCTTCATTCATATGCTCGACATCGAGTCGACTTCCGGCAGCGAGGGGAAATTCTCCGATTTCCTCCTCGGAAAGCTGGAAGCCGGTGAGGTCCGCACATATGATGTCGGTGACGGGACACGGAACCTTCTCTTTACATGGGGAGAGCCAAAGATTGTTTTCTGCACCCATATGGACACGGTACCGCCATACATTCCTCCACGCATTGAATCCGGAAGGATATGGGGGCGCGGAGCATGCGATGCTAAGGGGCAGATAATCTCCATGTACACCGCTTGCAAGGAACTTGAGAAGCAGGGATGCACCGACTTCGCGCTTCTGCTTGTAAGTGGTGAAGAGACCGGCTCACACGGCGCCAAGGCATTTGACGCCACAGGATTCAGGGCAGATACCCTGATCATAGGGGAACCGACTGAGAACAAGATGGTCAGCGCCTGCAAAGGCACCAAAGGTTTCGGGCTGGCCTTCAAGGGAGAGGCATTCCATTCCGGCTATCCGCAATGGGGGTCCAGCGCCGTGGATGCTTTCCTGGACTATTTCGGCGCCCTTAAGGAATTCAGTTTCCCGGAAGACGGCGTGTTAGGTCCCACGACATGGAACATAGGCATGCTGTCCAGCCAGAATCCACAGAATGTACTCAGTCCTTCACTCTCATGCCGCCTTTACTTCAGGACAACATTCGCCAGCGATGGAATGATTGCTCCCACAGTGAAGAAACTGGCAGAGGGACTGCCTGTAGAGATTACCGAAAGCGGTGGGGACAAGCCGTCAACATATTTTACCCTGGAAGGCTTCCCGACGGCCCCAGTATCTTTCGGCAGCGACGCTCCTCATCTTAACGGATTCCTCAGGAAGATAATCTACGGGCCAGGCAGCATCCGCTTCGCTCACAGAGACGACGAACATGTTGACCTTGAGGACCTTCTGACCGCCGTGAAGGACTATGTTGAAATGTATCATATGCTTCAAAAAGGAATATCATGAAAATCATTCTGTCAGGATATGGGAAAATGGGCCATATGGTCGAAGAGAGGCTTCGCGCCCGGGGCATCGAACCGGTAGAATGCAGCGAAGACATCACCTCCGTAGATCCGGCCCTCGCAAAAGAATGCGTCTGCATTGATTTCACTTTCCCGGAATCATTCAGGGCGAATTACAAATGGCTTGCAGCCCATTTCAAAGCTGTAGTCATAGGTACTACAGGATGGAATGACATCAAGGATGAAGTCATCGCCGAATTCGAGGCCCGTAAGACCCCGATGATATGGGCTTCGAACTTCTCTCTGGGTGTCAATGCCCTTTTCGCTGCAGTCGGCAAGGTCTCGGACATCCTCTCCGGCCATGGTTATGACGTACATATAACCGAGACACATCACATCCATAAGAAAGATGCTCCGAGCGGAACGGCGAAATCCCTCGCTGAAATAGTGGCCGGAAAGACCTCCACGATGCCTGAAATCACATCAATCCGCGAAGGCGAGGTGGCCGGGATCCACACAGTGGAGTTCCGTAGCGGATGCGATGTGATCACCCTCACTCATGAAGCCTTCTCAAGGGAAGGTTTCGCGGAAGGCGCCGTTACTGCGGCCCTCCTCACTGAAGGACTCACAGGAGTACACGAATTCAAAGACCTTATCATATGAAAACACTGTCACTTAAGGGTTGCGGTACCGCACTTCTAACTCCATTCATCAACGATCAAGTTGACTACGAGGCCTTTGTTGCCTCCGTCGACCGCCAGATCTCATCTGGTGTCGATTTCCTGGTACCCCTTGGCACTACAGGAGAGACTCCCTGTCTTAGTGTAGAGGAACGCATTGAGGTCCTTAAGGCAGCCAAAGCCCATTCAGCCGGACGGCCGGTGATTGTAGGAGGAGGGACCAATTCGCTTCAAGGCACCATCGAAAGCATGAAATTGCTTGAGCCATATGGTCCGGATGCTTTCCTCATAGTGGTTCCCTATTACAACAGGCCTTCCCAGCAAGGACAGTACGAGTATTTCAAAGCCGTCGCTTCGGCAACCGACAAGCCTATCGTCATCTACAATGTCCCGGGACGTACCGGAGCCAACATGCAAGCCGCTACTACCCTTGCACTGGCCAGGGATGTAGAGAACATAGTCGCCATCAAAGAGGCCTCGGGGATATTCGCCCAGGCAAGTGAAATAATCCGCGAGGCGCCAGAGGGATTCTCGGTCCTCAGCGGAAATGACGATGATACCCTTGCCCTGATGGCTGCAGGCGCAAAAGGCGTTGTTTCAGTTGCTTCCAACATCGCCCCGAAAGAAGTGGCCGACATGGCACACGCCCTCCTGGATGATGACATAGTCAAGGCCAGGGCTCTCCATCACAGGCTTACTCCCCTCTTCCGCAATCTCTTCATTGAGAGCAATCCGACTCCTGCAAAAGCAGCCATGGCCCAGCTCGGACTCATGGAGAACAGCCTCAGACTGCCCCTCGTGAAGGCGACGCAGAAGACAGAAGACATCATCGCAAAGACACTCGCAGACTTATGGCAGAAATAACTTTAGAGACCTTCACCGAAGTGATGGACCGCCTGGAGGCAGGAACTCTCCGGGTAGCAGAGAAAGTCGACGGCCAGTGGGTTGTGAACATGTGGGTCAAGGAGGTTATCCTTGCCGGTTTCAAGCTGGGCCAGATGGAACAGATGGGCCGCTTCATCGACAAGAGTACCTTTCCGGAACGCAATTTCGTAGTTGAAGACGGAGTCCGCTTCGTTCCCGGAGGCAGTTCTGTCAGGCGCGGTGCCTACATGGCCCCCGGCACCATAATCATGCCCCCGTCATATGTAAACGTAGGAGCATATGTAGACACCGGCACCATGGTGGATTCACATGTCACTATCGGCTCCTGCGCCCAGATCGGAAAGAATGTCCATGTGTCCGCCGCCACCCAGATCGGCGGAGTCCTGGAGCCTGCCGGGGCACTGCCTACCATTGTGGAAGACGGGGCCTTCGTAGGAGGCAACTGCGGCATATATGAAGGTACACTTATCAGTGAGGGTGCAGTCATCGCCAGCGGAGTGATAATCACATCATCCACAGCCATTTTCGACTCCACTACCGGAGAATTCATAAAGAGGAATGACGACGGAAGGATAGTCGTCCCGCCCAGAGCCGTCGTTGTAAGCGGAAGCAAGCCCCTGGCTCATGGACCGGCCGCAGGGAGCGGAGTATGCCTCTATTGCCCGGTTATCGTCAAATACCGCGACGAGAAGACTGAAGGATCTGTTCATCTCGAGGAATTGCTGAGATAATGGAAGACTACGGCAGATTCTTTTCAGACGACGTCCCCGCTTTCATGCCCTCTCCTACAAGAGAGCTCTTCAAGAAAGTGGACATCAGCAAGATCTACTCCCTGGCGGGAGGTTTCCCTTCACCGGACACCTTTCCAACCGGAGAGATGGCAAGCATTGTCTCTGAAGTCATGGAGACATATGGGGCCAAGGCCATGCAATACGGAGGCACGCAGGGAGTCCCCGAGCTTGTGGGAGAAATCTGCCGCCGCACAGGAGAAGCGCCTCAGTGCATCCAGGTAACCACTTCCTCACAACAGGGAATCGATGTATGCGGAAGGATATTCCTCAACCCCGGAGATGTAGTCTTGACCGAGAATCCCACCTATCTGGGAGCAATCCAGTCATTCAGGGACTACAGGGCCTCTTTCCGGACCCTGGATGAATTCAGGGCTGATCCGGACAGTTGCGGGAATGTGAAGTTTGCATATGTAATTCCCGATTTCGGGAATCCTTCAGGCGCCACGATGAGCCTGCAGCAGAGGCAGGAGCTTGTCGGACTGGCCCGCAGTCATGATTTCCTCATAGTGGAAGACAGTCCCTACAGGGCCCTGCGCTATGAAGGTACAGATGTACCTACCATCCGAAGCCTCGCCCCGGAACGCACCGTCCACCTCTGCAGTTTCTCCAAGATCTTCGCCCCGGCGTTCAGGCTGGGATGGATGGCAGCCCCGGAAGAAATAATCCAGAAGGTTTACATATGCAAACAGGCACTGGACCTCTGCCCGCCCGTATTCGACCAGTACCTGGCCTTTAACTGGATGAGCAGCGGCAGGCTTGACACCAACCTTGAGAAAGCCAAGGCTCTTTACAGGTCAAAAAGGGATATCCTGCTGGATGAACTTGGAAAGGAGATGCCTTCAGGAGCCACATGGACCCACCCGCAGGGTGGTCTGTTCATCTTCGTCACCCTTCCCGAGGGATGCGACACTCTCTCGATGTACGACCAGGCTATCTCATCCGGAATAGCATATGTTCCAGGCTCCTTCTTCTACGCTGACGGGAGCCACCGCAACACGATGAGACTCAATTTCTCATATATCGATTCCGACAAGATCGCTCCTGCAGTGAAGCTGCTGGGTGCATTTGTGCGGAAGATGATGCAAACAAACTGAACCATGGATCCTGTCCTGCACAAATTCTCCGGAGCCGGCAATGTCTTCGTAGTCCTCGACGGACGCGGAGCCGACGTTTCCAAGTACCGTAATCCGGAATTCATTTCCTTCCTCTGCATGGAGTACTCCACTGACGGGCTGATGATCCTGGGAGAAGCTCCGGGATATGATTTCGGAATGGAATTCTACAATCCTGACGGCAGCGGAGGAATGATGTGCGGAAACGGCGGACGCTGTATAACCGCTTTCGCCGACATGCTGGGCATCAGGCCATCGAAAGACGGCAGTTTTTACTTCCTGGCCCCTGACGGCCCACACACCGCAGTGATTATCAATCATGATTCTGAGCGAGACTGGACGGTCCGCCTGGGCATGAAGGATGTTTCAGAGTCACGTGATGTGCTTGGCGGGACATTCCTGGACACGGGGACAAGGCATTTCGTTAAGTTCGTACAGGATGTTGAAGATGTAGATGTCGCGGCTGAAGGCAAGGAATTACGCTGGAGAGAAGAGTTCGCCCCTCAGGGGACCAATGTCAATTTCGTTTCCCCAGACGGTCCTGTCCTCAATGTCAGAACATTCGAGAAAGGTGTTGAAGGTGAGACCCTTGCATGCGGCACCGGGATCACTGCAAGCGCCATTGCAGCACATATGAAAGGAATAGCTCCTGCTTCTGCGGGGACGGACGGAAGGCTCACCTACAGGATCCGGGCACGCATTGACAACCTCTCAGTGGATTTCATGCCTGACCACAGTTCAGTGTTTCTTACAGGCCCTGCTACACTGCTGTTCTGACAGCTGTCCAAGATCCGGCAGGGCTATTTGAGCCACTCTATCGAATCCGTATCCCCTGCGATCCAGACACGGTCTCCTGCCTGGAATATCAGGTCTGCTTTCGGGTTGGTTATGAAATTGTCTCCCCGCAGCAGACTGATAATCATGCATCCCATATCACGCAGGCGTATTGAGCGCAATTGCTTGCCAGTCAACCAGGAATCCGGACCGAGAAGGACAGGGACGACCTTGAAGCGAGGATCGGATGATCCGCCCTCCGACAGGGAAACCGATGATGCCAGCAATTCCCGGAGCTTTGAAATCTGCTCCGACGTCCCCACCGCAAGCAGTTTATCATATGGATAGATCCTTTCATCTCCCCCGGGGATAACTATCTTGCGCGAGCCCCTGGTAACTTTGATTATGTTCGCTCCGGATTCAGTCCTGAGCGGAAGGTCCATGAGCCTCTGGCCGACATAGCCGGAATCGGGAGAAAGCTCCAGTTCCTCAATGTGGACATCGTATCCTGCCATGCTACTTTGGACGGTAGTCCTGACCGGGGAACGTCTCCTGGCATCCGCCTCTTTTTCATTAAGATTGCCCATGAACCTCTCTTCCATGGCATCGAAGCGCCTGAAATAGTACCTGGCAACTATGAACAGCAGGATTCCGGCAAGGAAGATGGCCGCGACCATCCATCCTGCAAGATTGATATGGCTGGAAATCACAGCCAGGATAAATCCGATAGCGATGAAAATCCTGGCGAACATAAGTCCGAAGACAGGAAGGATGTTGCTGCGTTTCTCCTTAATCAGTTTCATAGTCGATTTCTTGGTCGAACCGGTGGAAACGCCTATGCCATAGAGGAAAGGCAGCATCATCAAAAGGGTGACGACAACGTTGATCAGGTTATGTACAGAAGCCGACACAGACGGCAGGATCTTTTCTATGAAAGAAGGAAGGAAACGGATTGACAGCAGAAGGATTGCCGTGAGAATGACCCCATAAAGCATGACCCGGGTCAGCCACGCCATTATCACTTCACGCCATTCGCTTCGCTCGGCAGCGGAACGGCGGACTCCCTGGTCAGGACGGTCGATACGGTCCAGGACATTGGGCGGGAGCTTCATGCGGAGGAATTCATATGCTTTCGGAGCGAACTTGATGTAATACGGCGTTGTAAAGATGGTTATGACGGAAACCGCTATGATCACCGGATATATGAAGTCACGCATCACTCCGAGCGCGACCCCGACACTGGCGATGATGAAGCCGAACTCACCGAGCTGGGCCAGGCTGAATCCGGTATTGACGGCATTCTCCAGCCCCCCACCGCTGAGGATGATTCCTACGGCAACGAATATTATGTGGGTAAGCACTACGACTGCGGCCAGGATCAGTATGACGAACCAGTGGGCGGCAATCACCTCCGGAGAGATCATCATTCCGACTGAGACGAAGAAGACTGCGCCGAAGAGGTCCTTAATAGGGGCTATCAATTTGAAAATATGCTCGTTTTCAATTGTTTCCGCCAAAATTGAACCCATCATGAACGCCCCCAGGGCAGAAGAGAATCCAGACGAAGTAGCCAGTGTCACCATCCCGAAACAGAGTCCCAGGCACACTATGAGAAGGATCTCGTCGTTAATGTACTTCCTGGCCTTCTTTAGGAGGGTCGGGATAAGGTATATACCGACTACGAACCACAGCAGCAGGAAGAAGACCAGCTTTGCAAGGTTCAATAGAAGTTCCCCGCCGGAAAAATTGTTTGAAACAGCGAGAGTTGACAGAAGGACCATGAGCAGGATCGCTATAAGGTCCTCAACAACCAGAGTCCCGAAGACGGCACCCGCCCAGGGCTTTCGCATGAGGCCCATCTCGCCATATGACTTGATCACTACCACCGTTGAAGACATGGACAGGAGACCGCCCAGGAAAATGCATTCCATCATGCTCCACGACATAGCCTGCCCCACCAGGAACCCCAGGACAAAGACTCCGATGAACTTACTGCCGGCCGTAACCAGGGCGCTGCTTCCTACTGCGAGGAGTTTCTTGAAGCTGAATTCCAGTCCAAGGCCGAACATGAGGAAGATGATACCGATGTCAGACCACTGTTTCACGGCTGTCATGCTGGATATTCCGAAAAGGCCCAGGTTAGGACTTATCAGGAAACCTGCGATGATGTAACCAAGGATGGATGGCTGTTTGAGAGCCTTGCATATGATAGTAAAGATACCGGCTGAAATCAGTATTATTGCCAGGTCCCTGGCGAAATTCAATTCTTCACTCATATGCTCTTCTTTAGGACTCTTTTTGCGAATTTACAAAAAATATCTATCTTTAAAACTTGACCCAAAAAACTTGATATATGAAAGTAGCAGTTGTAGGAGCCACAGGTCTGGTAGGTACCAGAATGCTCCAGGTCCTCGAGGAGAGGCAATTCCCTGTAACAGAACTCATTCCCGTTGCTTCAGAGAAGTCCAAAGGAAGAAAAGTCAGTTTCATGGGCAAAGAGTGGGTTGTTGTAACCGCAGAGGAAGCTCTGGCTGCAAAGCCGTCCCTGGCCATTTTCAGTGCCGGAGGAGAGGCCTCACACCAGCTCGCACCCAGGTTTGCCGAGATTGGCTGCAAGGTCGTCGACAATTCTTCATACTGGAGGATGGACCCCACCAAGAAACTCGTCGTTCCGGAAATCAACGGGGATGTCCTTGAGGACTCAGACATGATCATAGCCAACCCGAACTGCTCCACTATTCAGATGGTGCTGCCCCTTGCGCCCATCCACAAAGCGCTCACTATTAAAAGGATCGTAGTCTCCACTTACCAGTCTGTAACCGGAACCGGCTATAAGGCTATCCACCAGATGGAGGCTGAAAGGGCCGGCGCAAAGTGGGGAGAATACCCTGCCGTCTATCCCTGTCCGATCGACCAGAACATCCTTCCGCACATAGATTCCTTCCTGGAGAACGGCTACACCAAGGAAGAGATGAAGATGGTCAACGAGACCAAGAAGATACTCAGGGACGACAGTATAGCCGTTACTGCAACCACCGTGCGCGTACCGGTCCAGGGCGGACACTCCGAAAGCATCAACGTGGAAGTCGAGAAGCCTTTTGAGATCGATCAGGTCAGGGAAATCATGGGAAGCATTTCCGGAGTCACAGTACAGGATGACCCCGCGAACAATGTCTATCCTATGCCGCTGTACGCCTGGGGAAAAGACGATGTCTTCGTAGGAAGGATCCGCAGGGACTTTACGGTCGAGAACGGATTCAATTTCTGGTGTGTAAGCGACAATATCCGTAAGGGAGCAGCGACAAACGCTGTCCAGATAGCCTGCCTCCTGCTGGAAAAAGGCTATCTCAAATAAGAGAATCATATGCAGGTACTGAAATTCGGAGGCACCTCCGTCTGCTCGGCAGAAAACATGGCGCAGTGCGCCGAAATCATATCCAAGGCCGTCTCTCGTGACAGGACCATAGTGGTAGTGTCGGCTATCAGCGGATTTACAGATGCCCTTATCTCAACGGGCAGGCTGGCCGCGTCCCGTGACGACTCCTACAAAGGTATCCTGGACACATGGCAGGAGAAGCACCACGGGATCATCAAGGCCCTCCTCCCCTTCGAGAAGCATGCAGAATCCATTGAGGCCTGCGACAGTGTCTTCGATTCCATCCGAGGCATTGCCCAGGGAGTTTTCCTCCTCGGGGAACTCAGTGAGACCAGCCTGGATGCAATCCAGGGATGCGGGGAGCTTGTCTCCAGCCGTATCCTGGCCACCAAGATGGCTTCACTGGGGATTTCCACCAAGTGGGTGGATTCCCGCAAGATAATACGCACAAGCTCCGAGAAAGGCAAGAACATCGTTGATACGGCTCAGACATATGCAAACGTAGAGGATATGATCGAGTCCAATCCGATCAAATCCCTGTTCGTGGCCCCCGGATTCATCGCTTCTGACGAGAAAGGCCGCATGGTCACCCTGGGACGCGGAGGCTCTGATTATTCTGCCTCCTTGTTCGCAGTAGGCAGCAAGGCACGCGCCCTGGAGACCTGGAAGGATGTGCCGGGAATGATGACAGCCGACCCCAACATGGCTCCGTCCGCCACCCTCATCAAGAACATCTCCTACCGTGCCGCCCTGGAGCTCTCCCATTTCGGCGCCAAGGTAATCTATCCTCCCACCATCCAGCCAGTTGTCGCCGAGCGCATTCCCATATATGTGAAATGCACTTTCGACCCTGAAGGCGAAGGGACTTTGATAGAGCAGAATCCCCCGAGGAGCAGCAACGAGATCATAGGCATATCCAATTCCGACAACATCGCACTCATTTCCCTTGAAGGAAGCGGTATGGTCGGGGTACCGGGATTCTCCTACAGGCTCTTCCGCACCCTCAGCGAGAATGACATAAGCATCATCCTGATTACCCAGGCTTCGTCAGTCAACACAATGTGCGTCGCTGTATCTGAAAAGGACGCAGAGAAGGCCAAGAAAGCCGTCGACCAGGATTTTGCATATGAGATATCCCTTGGAAAACTGGAACCCCTGAAGGTGGAGACCGGCTACTCTATCGTATGCCTTGTCGGAAATGACATCCTGAGCCAGAAAGGCACTACCGGCCGCATGCTGGCAGCACTCGGGCGCAGGAGCATCGCAGTCAGGGCTGTAGCACAGGGGTCATCAGAGAGAAATATCTCAGTGATAGTCTCTTCAAATGATGTACGCCAGGCTATCCGCTACATCCATAAGGAGTTTTTCGAGACTTCCCGCTACAAGGACATCAACCTGTTCATTGCAGGATACGGGACAGTCGGAAAAGCCTTCATGGACATCCTCTCCCATAACCACGAAAAGATTGCAGAGAGGACAGGAAAACGCATCCATGTCGCCGGCATTTCCAACAGCCGCAAATTCATCCTGGACAAGGAAGGAATTGACGTTACGAAAGTCGATGAACTGCTGGACAAAGGCGAAAGCGCAGCCAATGAGGCTTATTTCGAAGCACTTGCAGAGACTTCTCTTCAGAATTCAGTCTTCGTGGATCTCACTGCCAGTTCGGACATTTCCTACAAATACCTGAATCTCTTTGAGAGAGGATACTCTGTGGTCGCCAGCAACAAGATTTCTTTCGCATCCCCTTACAGACAGTACAAGATGCTGAAGAAGTCCGCAATTGACAATCACGTTTCGCTTCGTTATGGCACTACCGTTGGAGCCGCCCTCCCGATCCTGGAGGAAATCGCATCCTGTATTAACAGCGGAGATGAGATCTTCAAGGTCGAGGCCGTGCTGTCCGGAACACTCAACTACATATTCAGCACGTATTGCGGTGGGAAGGACGGGAAATCATTTGCCGACGTAGTCCGCTACGCTCAGGAAGCAGGATACTCCGAGCCCGATCCCAGGCTTGACCTCAGCGGGCGTGACGTACTCAGGAAACTGTTGATTCTCAGTCGCGAGGCCGGAGTCCCTCTGGAAGAAGCCGCTGTCGTCCAGAATCCGATCCTGGGTCCGGAATTCTTTGACTGTAAGCTGACGGAATTCTACGCTATGCTTCAGGAGGCGGAGCCCCAGTTGTCCAAAGCATATGAAGATGCCCTTGCACGTGGTTGCAAGCGCAGGTTCGTGGCCTCTCTTGAAAGGGACGGAGATGGCTGGAAGGCGACCATGGGAGTCCGTGAGCTTGGACCGGACCATCAGTTGTTCAACCTCAACGGGACAAACAACGCGGCCATCATTACCACATCCTTCTATCCCTCACCTATCGTCATCCAGGGCGCAGGTGCCGGTGCGAAACAGACAGCCGGCGGTGTCCTCGACGACATCCTGAAATAGTCATCTCTCATTTGAATACATTGTCTGCAGGCGAAGGCTATCCACTCCGGTAGCCTTCGCTTTGCTCATCCCTCCCACCGCACTACGCTTGTGGGCCCCTCCCGTTCACGTGGCCACGGGCGGCCACGGGCCCCGGAGTGGATAGCCTTCGCCTGCAGAAGTACGACAAAAAAGGGGAAGACCTCAACAGTCTTCCCCTTTACATTTGGATAGTGGAAACCTTACTACAATTCCTTGATCTTGATGTTCTTGTACCAGACCTCGTCTCCGTGGTCCTGAAGGAGCAGATGGCCCTCGGCGGCATTGCCGAAGCCCGTATAGTTACGGAACTTGCTGTAGGCTACCAAGGCATCCCACATTTGGTTGTTACGCTCGTACTCAAGAAGTTTCACGCCATTGAGCCAGTGCTCTACGTGATTGCCCTTCACGACTATCATTGCCGTGGAGAAGCCATTTCCGTAGTAGGGCTTGACTTCAGGAGCAGGAATCAGGTCATAAAGCGATCCGAGCTTACGGTTGCCCTTGACTCCAAGTTTAGCATCAGGATGGTTGTTATCATCCAGGACCTGGTACTCACAGCCGATAGACGAAAGATCGCCCTTGGCCGACTCGGGATCAACGAAATACTTGATTCCGCTGTTAGCTCCCTTGGTAATCTGGAAATCAACCTTGAGGATGAAATCCTTGTACCTGCGTACAGTCACGATATCTCCACCATTGCCTGTATCAGCAACCTTAGAGGAATGAACCTTGAGAATACCATCCTCAATGGTCCACCCTTTCTCAGGGAAATGATCCAGCTTGGCACCTCTCCAACCGTTGGTCGTCTTGCCGTCCCAGAGGAGTTTCCACCCATCTGCGGCTTCACGCGGGGAAATGGAGTTGGCTATCGCATTTACCTGAGGCACAGCGGGATTGTCAGGCGTCGCGTACTTTTCTACATCCTTGGTGAGGATGCGGATGTTCCTCCACGAAATGGTCTTCCCCTCAAGTTCAGTGTTCTTCCCTATGGAATGCACCTGGAGGGCGATGAACCCTGAAAGGGTCATGTCGTCGATAACATCAGCGCAGGGAACACCATTGACGAAAGTCCTGATGGAAGTACCGATGCACTCTACCCTGGCCTTGTTCCACTCGTTGTGCCTGTAAGCTTTCTGCGCCGGCTGATTGTCCGTCAGAGGATAGAGCCAGCCCCTGCGGGCCTCATCATATATTCCTCCGGTCCATGCCCTTGCTGAAGGGTCGAGCTCAAACTGGTATCCGTGAACCCTTCCATTGTTGTAGTCCTTCAATGACAGGGAGCGGAACTGGACACCTGAATTGAGCCCTTCATCGATCTTGACCTCGAACTCGAGAATGAAATCCCCGTAATTCTGGTTAGTGCAAAGGAATGAATTGGGACTTCCGGCAGTCGAAACGCCTACTATGGCTTTATCAACGACCTTGTACTTTGCAGTGCCGTTCAGCTGAGTCCATCCCTTGAGGTTCTTCCCATTGAAAAGAGAAGTCCAC
>JAEEGL010766623.1_pt1 | contig 13160 bp, 9 predicted proteins | sample 9134231 | NCBI WGS metagenome assembly JAEEGL01 (sample SAMN16246548, study PRJNA631951) | gut metagenome | biome: gut microbiome; feature: rumen; material: fiber-attached | host: Bos | place: Iran: Karaj | collected 2018-10
GGCCAGCTCCTCGACGGTGGCCTGGTCGAAGCCACGGTACTCGATACCGTCGAACATGCGACCCAGCACGCGGGCGGTGTCCTTCATGCTCTCCTTGATGCCAATCTGGCTGCCGGTGGGACCCAGATAGGTCACGTGTGCACCCTGGTCCTTTGCGCCAACCTCGAAGGCGCAGCGGGTACGGGTCGAGGTCTTCTCGAAGATGAGGGCGATGTTCTTGCCCTTCAGATGCTGCTGCTCGGTGCCAGCATATTTGGCGCGCTTCAGGTCGCGGGCCAGGTCAAGCAGATAGTTGAGCTCCTTCGGCGAAAAGTCGAGGATCTTCAGGAAATTGCGGTTTCTTAAATTGTAAGCCATAATTATAATTGTTTGATTGTTAATATTTCTTCTGTTGCCCGCTTCGCGTAATCCATAAATCCATTTTTAGATTTATAGATTTCCGCCGGAGGCGGGGAGATTTAACGAACGATGCGTGTGCCGCAGTTGGGGTTGTCCAGCTGGCCGGCCTCGGTGATGATGCACTCCTTGCCGCCGTGCTCGACGAACATGATGGCAGCGCGCACCTTCGGGGCCATGCTTCCTTCGGCGAACTGACCCTCTTCGAGGTACTGCTTGGCCTGAGCCACTGTGATGGTGTCCAGCGCCTGCTCGTTCTCCTTGCGGAAGTTGATGTATACCTTGGGCACATCGGTGAGGATGTAGAACTCGTCGGCACCAATCTCAACAGCGCAGAGGGCGCTGGCGAGGTCCTTGTCGATGACAGCCTCGACGCCGCGCACATAGTCGCTCTCCTCCACCACGGGGATGCCGCCACCGCCCACGGTGACCACGATATGGCCGGCAGTAGCCAGCTGCTTCACAATCTTGATGTTGTTGATGCGCACAGGCTTCGGGCTCGCCACCACCTTGCGCCAGCCGTTACCCTTGGGGTCTTCCTTGTACATGGCACCGGTCTCGCGGGCGAACTCGTTGGCCTGCTCTCTGGTGTAGTAAGGTCCCACAGGTTTTGTCGGGTTCTGGAACATCGGGTCGAGCTTATTGACGGCCACCTGGGTCACCAGCGTGACGACATCGCGCTGGATGTCGTTGCGGGCCATCACGTTGCGCAAGCCCATCTCGATAAGGTAGGCAATGGAGCCCTGCGTCTCGGCGACGCAGAAGTCCATCGGCATTGCCTCGACGCCGGTCAGTTTACCGGCCTCGTGCTGCAGCATCACGTTGCCCACCTGCGGACCGTTGCCGTGGCCGATGACCACATTGTAGCCGCGTTTCAGCAGGGCGCACAAGCTCTCGCATGTGTTTTCAACATTCTCTATCTGTTCCTGGTAGGTGCCTTTCTGGCCGCTGCGAAGCAGAGCATTGCCGCCAAAAGCCACCACTGCAAGTTTTCTCATTTCTATCTATTTTGTTAGTTTTCAGTACAATATATCGTTTCCCACGCCTTTGTGGGAAATGCAAATATACTAAATAAAAACAAATTACACATCACGAACATAACATTTTATTCACACCTCCACCCTACCCCCGCCGTATCCTCTCCGTCTGTTCTACGATTGTTCACCGGTTGTTTAACTGTTTATAACCGTAGAACAACCGGTGAACAAGCGGTAATCTGTCGGACCGGAGACGGTGAGGATACGGTGTGGAGGGTGCCCGATGGAGGGGGAAATAAGCGACGACGCGGTAAATGGTGAGGAAAAAATGCAGGGCGGCACAATATTAGGATGGGGTCTTCGTTATAAAGTATAATTTATTGTCAATAACCATAAAAAACAATACCACATTATGAGAAAACACATTGTTGCCGGCAACTGGAAGATGAACCTCACCTTCTCTGAGGCCGATGAGCTGCTCGACGAGCTGATGAGCGAACTGGAAAAGGTTGAACTGCCCCGCGACGAGAAGGTTATCGTCTGCCCGCCGTTCCCCTACATCGAGATGGCCAGCGACTACGCCAACGACAGTTACTTCGCCGTGGGCGCACAGAACGTGAGCGACCAGGAGAAGGGCGCCTACACCGGCGAGGTGAGCGCCGCCATGCTCGAGAGCTGCGAGATTGACTACTGCATCGTGGGCCACTCCGAGCGCCGCGCCTACTACGGCGAGACCGACGCGCTCGTCGCCGCCAAGGTCGACAAGCTGCTGGAGCACAACCTGACCCCGATAGTGTGCGTGGGCGAGGTGCTCGAGGAGCGCGAGGCCGGTCGCCAGTTCGACGTGGTGAAGACTCAGGTTGAGAAAGGCCTGTTCCACCTCGACGCCGAGAACATCAAGAAGATCATCATAGCTTACGAGCCCGTGTGGGCCATCGGCACCGGCAAGACCGCCACACCCGAGCAGGCGCAGGAAATCCACGCCTACATCCGCTCGCTGCTGGCCGAGAAATACGGCAAGGCGGTGGCCGACGATATCAGCATCCTCTACGGCGGCAGCTGCAAGCCCAGCAACGCCAAGGAGCTCTTCGCCTGCCCCGACATCGACGGCGGCCTCATAGGCGGCGCCTCGCTGAAGGCTCAGGACTTCATGGGCATAATTCTTAGTTTTTAGTGGGTAGTTGGTAGTGGGTAGCACTTGCCCAAAATGCTGTCCACTACACACTGCACACTACCCACTCAATGTCTTTCGAACGGTTCATAGCCCGACGGTTTATGCCCCGTAGAGGCCGCGAAGGCGGCTTCTCGGGGCCTTTGTCGTCCATCGCCGTCGTGGGCATCGCCCTCGGCGTGGTGGTGATGGTGATGGCCGTGAGCATACTGCGCGGCTTCCAGGCCGACATACGCGACAAGGTGGCGGGCTTCGGCAGCCACATGACGGTCACCAGCTTCGCGCCAAGCGAGACCTATGCCGACAACCCCGTGGCTGTTGACAGCGCCCTGCTCGAGGCCCTGCGCAGCGTACCCGGCGTGCGCCATGTGCAGTGCTTCGCCACCAAGGGCGGCATGGTGAAGACCGAGGAGCAGATCTACGGCATCATGTTCCGCGGCGTGGGCGAAGGCTACGACACGAGCTTCTACCACACGTGTCTGGTGGAGGGGCAACTGCCGTCGGAGACAAACGACGTGCTCATCTCGAGCACGATAGGAAGCAAGCTGGGGCTCAAGATAGGCGACAAGATGCGCACCTATTTCTGGAGCGGCGACAGCTACCGCTCCCGTGCCTTCACCGTCTGCGGCATCTACAACACCGACCTCGCCGAGATGGACGAGCTCTATGTGGTTGGCGACCTGCGGCAGGTGCAGCGCATCGAGGGCTGGGGCGACAGCCTGGTGGGCGGCTATGAGATTCTCGTGGACAACTTCGACAACCTCGACGCCACAGCGCGCCGCGTGGCCGAAGTGCTGCCTTACGACCTGCAGATGCATACAATAGTGGAGCAGCATCCGGCCTTGTTTTCGTGGCTGGACTTGCTGAACGCCAACATAGCGCTGATACTGACCATCATGTGTCTGGTGAGTGCGGTGGCCATCGTGTCGGCGCTGCTGATAATGATATTCGAGAAGAGCGCCACCATAGGGCTGCTCAAGGCCCTCGGGGCCTGCAACGCCTCGGTGCGCCGCATCTTCATGTTTAAGGCGGCCGGACTGATAGCCACAGGCGTGGCCATAGGCGACGCGGTGGCACTGGCACTGAGCCTGGCGCAGAACCACTGGCGCTTGCTGACATTGGACCCCGAGAGCTACTCGATGGCATACGTGCCGGTGGAGATAGACCCATGGGTGTATGTGGCCGTCAGCCTCGGGACACTGGCGGTGTGCGTGGCGGCACTGCTGCTGCCTGCGGCGCACATCAGCAGGGTGAGTCCTGCTAAAACGATGCGAAGCGAATGAAACAGAGACTAAAACTTATCATATTGTCGTTGACCATAGCGCTGGCGCTGCTGGCGCTGTGGCAGGTGCAGCGCGTGGCGCAGCAGGTGCGCGAGAGCGAAGAGGCCAAGGTGCGCCTCTGGGCGTCAGCCATAGGACAGCGCAACCAGATGGCGGCGGCCACGGCGCAGTTCTTCCAACAGGCTACGCTCGACGAGCACCGCAAGATGCGGCTCTACACCGACATCCTGCAGTCGTTCAACGACCCCGACCTGAACACCGACCTCAAGTTCAGCCTCGCCTACGTCAACTACATCGTAGACAGCAGCCACACCCCCATCATCATCACGAGGTCAAAAGACAGCATCATCACGGTGCCGCAGGAGCTCGCCGGACAGAAGCTCGAAGGGGCGCTGCTGGAGGAATACAGCAAGAACCCGCCTTTCAACTACCGCATCTGGGGGATGAAGATGACGCTGTACTACAAGGAGTCGGAGTACTACACGCAGCTGCGCGAGGTGCTGGCGGGCTTCACGATGAGTTTCCTGGCGGACATCACGCAGAACTCGGTGCTGGTGCCGGTGGTGATTGTCGACAGCAGCCGCACGAAGGTGCTGGCCTACGGCAACATCGAGGAGGAGCGGTTGAAGGCCAAGGGAGACAAATATGTCGAGGAGTTCAACAACGACCCGATAGAGATTACGTTGCCCGACGGACATCCAGCCTATGTGTATTATTCGTCGACGCCGCTGCTGCGCTCGCTGCGCTGGCTGCCGCTGTTCTATTTCTTCATAGCCTTCGTGCTGGTGGTGGTGAGCTACTACCTCTTCCGCACGGCGCGCACGGCAGAGCAGAACCGCATCTGGGTGGGCTTGGCCAAGGAGACGGCGCACCAGCTGGGCACCCCGTTGAGCTCGCTGAGCGGATGGGTGGAATACCTGCGGGGCAAGGAGTTCAGCGACCAATACGCCGCCGAGGTGGAGAAAGACCTGAAGCGGTTGGACACCATCACGCACCGCTTCTCGAAGATTGGCTCCACACCGGAGCTTAAAGACAGCGATGTGCGCGAGGCCACGATGGCGGCGGTGGAGTACCTGCAGAGCCGCGCCCCGAGGCGTGTGAACTTCAATGTCACCTTCCCCGAAGGCGAACAATTCACAGCGCCGCTGAACAGCTACCTGTTCCAGTGGGTTGTGGAGAACCTCTGCAAAAATGCAATAGATGCTATGGACGGCTCGGGCGACATCACTCTGGTGGCATCGCAGGACGCCCGCAAGATATACATCGACATCAGCGACACGGGGCGCGGTATGGCTCCGGCGGTGCAGAAGCGCATCTTCGACAGCGGCTTCACCACCAAGACACGCGGCTGGGGCCTCGGCCTGCCACTGGCGCGCCGCATCATCAACCAGTACCACCGCGGCCGCCTGTACCTGAAATACAGCGTCCCCGGCCAGGGGAGCTGTTTCCGCATAGAGCTGAGGAAGAAATGAGGTTAAAGGTTACAGGTTACGGGTTAAAGGTTAAAGGTTACGGGTTACAGGTTAAAGGTTAAAGGTTACAGGTTACAGGTTACGGGTTAAAGGTTAAAGGTTACAGGTTAAAGAAAAAAATATGAAATATATAACAACGATATTATTACTGCTTGCCGTTGCACTGGGCGCGAGGGGGCAGGATACGGTGAGGATGACGCTCGACAGCTGCCTGCGGTATGCACACGACCACAACCTGCAGGTGCAGACGGCCATACTGAACCATGAGTCGTCGAAAGCGAGCCTCACGGGTGCCAAGATGCGATACCTGCCGTCGGTCAGCGCGTCGGCCTCGCAGGGCTGGTCGTGGGACGGCGGACAGAACAGCAACACACAGTACGGCATCAACGGCAGCCTGACGTTATTCAACGGCTTCACGAACCTGCGCGCCCTGAAGCAGAGCCGCCTGAGCAGCGACCAGAGCGCCCTCATGGTGCAGCAGACGGAGAACAGCGTGGACATACAAATCCTGAAGGCATACCTGACCATACTGATGAACCAGGAGAAACTCAGCTACCAGCAGGAGGTGCTTGAGACCAGCCGCCAGCAGCAGCTGGAGGGCGAGGTGAAGTACCAGGTGGGGCGCATACTGGAGAGCGACTACCTGCTGCTCGGCGCCAACTACACGTCGGCAGAGGCCGAGCTGGAGAACACACGCCTGACCATCCACGACAACATACTTGGGCTTGCCGACATACTGGGCATGGGCGACGGCAAGTGGATTGAGGTGGTGCCCTCGTCCGACACACTGCGGGCCGCCGACCGCACGCTGCCGCCGCACGACAGCGTGATAGCACAGGCACAGCGCTCGATGCCCGACTGGCAGATAAGCGAGCTGGATGTGGACCTGGCGCGCCTCAACGTGCGCCTCGCCGAGAGTTCGTTCATGCCCACACTGAGTCTCAACGCAGGCTACGGCGGACAGTGGCTGCCGGGCTTGACGAGCAGTAGCAAGTCGACATTCGGCGACAACGCCAGCCTTACCTTGGGACTCAATATCCCCATCTTCGACCAGGGTAGCAGCGTCATGCAGTACAAGAAGAGCAAGATATCCCTGCAGCAGGCCGAGCTACAGCACCAGCAGACACTGATAGACCTCGAGTCGGACATCGACGACCTATACCTCACCACGATGCAGGCCCTGAACCGCTACCGCGCCAGCGAAGCCCTCAGCGAGGCTTACCGCGCCAGCTACGAGGTCTATGTAATAAAATACGCCGAGGGCACCATAACCACGGTGGAACTCCTGCAGCAGCAAGACCGCTATCTCTCGGCGTTGAACGACTACCTACAGAACAAGTACAGCTTCCTGCTGGCAGAGAAACAACTGGATATCTATACAGGAAAAGAAATAAAACTCTAATATGAAAAAGAGAAAACATATATGGCTATGGGTGCTGGCCGGCATCATTGTCATTGTTATACTTCTGGCACTATTCGGACGCAAGAAAGGCAGCCGCTACCTGATTGACACCGAGACCGTCGCCATGGGCGAAATCATACAGACCGTAACAGCCACAGGCGTGGTACAGCCTGTTTACAAGGTGACTGTGGGCACGCAGGTGAGCGGCATAGTGAAAAAGCTATATGTCGACTACAACAGCACCGTGAAGAAGGGCGACCTGCTGGCCGAGCTTGACAAATCACTACTGCAGGAGCAGGTCAATGTGAACCGTGCCAATATGTCGGTAGCCACCAGCCAGCGCGATCTGGCACAGAAAGACTATGACCGCATAAAGACCCTCTACAACAAAAAGGCTGCCACGCAACAGGAATACGACCAGGCAGAAGCTCAGCTTGAGCAGGCCAAAAACCACCTTATCACAGCGAAAGCCAACTACGACAACGCCGTCACCCAGCTGCGCTATGCCGAAATCTATTCCCCCATCGACGGCATCATTATCAGCAAGCAGGTTGAAGAGGGACAGACGGTGCAAGGTGCCTACAGTGTTCCCAACCTCTTCACTATAGCTATGAATATGACCGAGATGCAGGTGGAAGCCCGAGTCGACGAGGCCGACATCGGATTGGTGCACACCGGAGAGGAGGTGAACTTCAAAGTAGACGCCTACCCCGACGACGAATTCCACGGAGTAGTGTCGCAGATACGCATGGAGCCGCAGACCAACAACAACGTGGTAACCTATGTCGTCATAATCAATGCCCACAACCCCGACGAGAAACTGTTCCCCGGCATGACAGCCAGCGTCACCATTGTCGTGCAACGTGCTTCGGGCCTCAAAATCCCATATTACGCCACACTGATAAACCCTGATGCAGAAATGATTGCATCGATGGCTCACGAAGGCTACACCTTAGACACTGTTGAGCGGAACAAAGAGCACAACTACCTATGGATTAAGAATGGTAAACACCTGCAGCAAGTGGAGGTCACTCTCGGCGCCCGCACCAAGGTGAGCGCCATTGTCACAAGCGGTATAGCTGAAGGCGACACCGTAGTCAGCAGTCTTGTCGACGTGATAAGTCAGCGTGCCGCCCGCAATGAGATGATGATGTTCTAATGTGGGGTTAGAATGAATATCATTGACATAGAGCATCTGCATCGCGACTTCTTGGTTGGCAGCGAGACCGTACATGCGCTTGACGACGTGAGCTTCAGCATCGCTCCCGGCGAGTTCGTCAGCATAATGGGCACCTCGGGCAGCGGCAAGAGCACATTGCTCAACCTCTTAGGCTGTCTCGACACGCCAACATCAGGCATTTATCGGTTGGACGGTGAAGATGTGCAGATGATGGATGACGACCAGCTCGCCTCCATCCGCAACCGCAAGATAGGTTTCGTCTTCCAGAGCTACAACCTCCTGCCACGTACCACTGCACTCGAGAACGTGGAGCTGCCACTTTTCTACAACCGTCATATAGGTGGACGAGAACGCCGCCAGAGGGCCGTGGAATCCCTTCGCATGGTGGGCTTGGAGAACAGGATGGAACACACCTCGTCACAGCTCTCGGGTGGCCAGCAGCAACGTGTAGCCATCGCCCGTGCCTTAACCACCGACCCCGTGCTTATCCTTGCCGACGAGGCCACAGGAAACCTCGACACCCGCACCAGCTACGAGATCATGTCCATCTTCCAGAAACTCCACGCACAAGGCAAGACCATAGTCTTCGTGACCCATGAGCCCGATATAGCCGCATTCACCACACGCATCATACGCCTCCGCGACGGCCGCATAGTAGAAGACCGCGCCAACATACCAATCTCAGCCGAAGAACAGCTGGCCAATAATCTATAATCATACAAGAATGCTCTTCCTCGACACCATAAAACTGGCCCTCAAGGCACTGATGCGCAACCGCACTCGCACCTTCCTCACCATGCTCGGCATCATCATCGGCATATCGTCGGTAATAATCATGATGAGCCTTGGAAGCAGTCTCACGCACTACATGGACAATGTCTTTTCGTCGATTGGCACCAACGTCATCAATGTGCGCGAGAAATGGGAACGCGACGGCGGCTCATGGCGTGTCGCGCACACATTGGAAGAGAGCGACTACATAGCGCTACGCGACAACTGCCGCACGATAAAGCATATATCACCAGACCTGAATACAACATCCCCTATTGTCTACGGCAACAACAGTCATAGCGCTATGGTCGCCGGAGGCAACGAACACTACCTCCAGCTCAACGGCATGAATCTCGAACGCGGCGCAATGTTTGACGATGGTGACGTGCGTTCCATAGCCAAAGTGTGCCTCATCGGCCAGACAGTCGTAGACAAACTCTTCGCCGACGGCGAGGAACCACTGGGCAAGACTATACGCTGCGGCAATGTGCCGCTGCTTGTTATCGGCATATTGCAACCTCGCGAGAAACAGTTCAACTACGACTTCAACAACCTAATCATCATCCCCTACTCTACCCTGCAGAAACGCCTGCTTGGCAAAACCGACATTGACCAAATCTCAATGGCGGCAGCCCCATCTTCCGACAACGACCACGCCGTCGAGGAAGTACGTCAGATTCTCCGCATCTATCACGGCTTGCAGCCCGAAGATGAGGATGACTTTGAGATTGAAGTGCAGAGTGAGACAATGGATCAGCTCTCCGGCGTGCTGAACATCGTGGTGCTCATCCTATCGCTCATTGCCGGCATCTCCCTTATCGTCGGCGGCGTGGGCATCATGAACATCATGTACGTCACCGTCACCGAACGCACCCGCGAGATAGGCCTCCGCAAAGCCCTCGGCGCACGCCGCAGAAACATCCTCATGCAGTTCCTAAGTGAAAGTGTGGTGCTCAGCCTTGCCGGAGGACTAATCGGCATCCTCTCAGGCCTCGCCATCTATGCCATCGCTTCGGCCTTTATCGAGCAGCTGCCCTTCGTGCTCAACGGCACAGCCATACTCACCTCCTTCCTCGTCTGCACCATCGTGGGTGTCTTCTTCGGCTGGTATCCAGCACGCCGAGCTGCCGACCTCGACCCCATACAGGCTCTACGCTATGAATAGACATTAACGTTAACCTTGACCTTAACGCTCTCCTACCCTAAACAGTAAACTGTAAACATTAAAATCATGGAAACCATCAAGAAGATATACAAGGCTGGCTATGGTCCCAGCAGCAGCCACACCATGGGACCCAACCGCGCGGCGGAGATGTTCGCCGCACGCACCAAGGCTGCGAGCCACTACCGCGTCACCCTCTACGGCTCCCTCGCTGCCACCGGCAAGGGGCACCATACTGACATGGCCATCACCCGTGGGCTGGCGCCCAAGGAGGTGGAGATTGTCTGGCGGGCCGATATTGTCAAGCCGTTCCATCCCAACGGCATGCTCTTCGAGGCGTTGGATGCGAATGGAGAAGTGATGGACACATGGCTCGTATACAGCATCGGCGGCGGCTATCTGGCCACCGAGGAGGGCGAGGTACCTATGGGCATCACCCCTGAGGGCGAGGTCTATCCCCACAACACCATGAAGGAGATCATGGAGTATATTGACAAGGAGGGCCTCTCGTTCTGGGAGTATGTGGAGCAGTGCGAGGATGGAAGCCTATGGTTTTATCTTGAGGAGATGTGGCAGCAGATGCAGCAGACCATCGAGGAGGGGCTGCTTGACGACCGCGTCATCGCCGGAGGCCTTCATCTGCGCTCCAAGGCACACCAGTACTTCATACGTGCTTCGGCCTTCAAGCCCTCGCTGCAGAGTCGCGCGCTGGTCATCGCCTATGCCCTTGCCACCAGCGAGCAGAACGCCTGTGGCGCCCGTATCGTCACGGCTCCCACCTGCGGCTCCAGCGGCGTGCTGCCGGCGGTATTATACCATTTGAAGAAGAACCACGGTTTCAGCGACCGTGAGATACTGCGGGCTATGGCCACAGCAGGCCTCTTCGCCAATGTCATCAAGACCAACGCCTCAATCAGCGGTGCCGAGGTAGGCTGTCAGGGCGAGGTGGGTAGCGCCTGCGTGATGGCTGCCGTAGCCAGCAACCAGCTCTTCGGTGGAAGTCCCAAGCAGATAGAGTATGCTGCCGAGATGGCCATGGAGCACAACCTGGGCCTCACTTGCGACCCCCTCTGCGGTCTGGTGCAGATACCCTGCATAGAGCGCAATGCAATGGCCGCCCTCCGTGCCCTCGACATCAACATCTACGCCATGATGAGCGACGGACAACATATCATCTCCTTCGACAAGGTCGTCAAGACAATGAAGCTCACCGGCAAAGACCTCCCCAGCCTATACAAAGAGACCTCCCTCGGCGGCTTGGCGCTAAACGACTGATTGTCGCTAATAGCAGTTTTATCCCTCATCGCAGGCGTGTGACAGGTGCCTGTCCCCTGTCACATCTTTTTTTCCAGGTTCTCATTCGTGTCAAAGTTCTCTCGATGATGCCAGTCATCATCCACCTGGTTGTATGTTGACGATCACGCTGGGTGAGGGGAATTGCTTTTGAATTCCTTTTTTGAAAGTTCGCTCCACGTTGGTCGCGATCTTTCACTTTTTGAAAGTTCGCTCCACGTTGGTCGCGATCTTTCACTTTTTGAAAGTTCGCTCCACGTTGGTCGCGATCTTTCACGATGCAAAAGTACGACGAGGGGGATGCGGTCTACGAATGATGGTGAAAATATTTTGTAATGTAATGAGGGTCAAGCGTAAACGCTTGACAGCCGGACGAAGGAAAAGGGGCATTGTTATGGGGGGAAGGTTAAAGGTTAAAGGTTAAAGGTTAAAGGTTACAGGTTACAGGTTACGGGTTACGGGTTAAGGGTTACGGGTTAAGGGTTACGGGTTACGGGGGGTGGAGGTGGGACACACTCCTCAGTCACTGCGTGACAGCTCCCCTAACTTAGGGGAGCAGCGTAAGGTATGAGAAAGATAGGAGAAAGGCGAGAGAAGAGGCGGGAAGGTTAATGGTTGATAGTTGTTGCAGTGTTGCAGTTCATTTTATGACTATGATTAGTCCAAATTATACTTTTATATTTATATATTTATATATAAATATAAAAGTATAAAGATTAGTTTAGGGTTTTGGTATATCAAATTTCTAACTGCAACACTGCAACACTGCAACGGAGGCTGACAGCCAATTTGGGGAAATAAGCTGATTATCAACTACGAACGACAGAGTGGTTGATTGAAGCCGGGGGAGACAGGTCTATAATCTCCGCGAAATGGGTGGGTCAGGTGACGGGCGTTGATAACAGATTAATCCCTCGAATCAGTTATGGGACAGGTGCCTGTCCCTTGGCCTACGTGGTATTGTCTTAATGGTAACATTAACAGCGTTCTATATTCTTCTTTCAGAAGAATATATCTTGCGTGTTTTTTTATCATGTACGGACACAATAATCCAAACATGCTCGCGTTATCTAAAATTAGGAAATAAACAATAAGGATATATAATATATGGCAAATCAAGACGATTTCTTCAAGAAGGTTGTGGCTCACGCCAAAGAATACGGCTTCATCTTCCCGAGCTCTGAGATCTACGACGGCCTCGCCGCCGTATACGACTACGGCCAGCTGGGCGTGGAACTGAAGAATAACATCAAGCAGTACTGGTGGAAAGCTATGGTGCAGATGCACGAGAACATCGTGGGCATCGACAGTGCCATCTTCATGCACCCGCGCATCTGGAAGGCCAGCGGCCACGTGGATGCCTTCAACGACCCCCTCATCGACAACAAGGACAGCAAGAAGCGCTACCGCGCCGACGTGCTCATAGAGGACCATATCGCCAAGATCGAGGAGAAGATTGAGAAAGAGTGTGAGAAGGCCCACAAACGCTTTGGCGACGCCTTCGACCGCCAGCAGTTTGTCACCACCAACGCCCGCGTGCTCGAGCACCAGAAGAAGATAGACGAGATCCACGAGCGTTACGCCGACTGCATGAACCGCAACGACCTCGACGGCCTGAAGCAGCTCATCCTCGACCTGGAGATTGTCTGCCCCATCAGCGGCACCCGCAACTGGACCGACGTGCGCCAGTTCAACCTGATGTTCGCCACCAAGATGGGCTCGGTCATCGACGACAGCGACACCCTCTACCTGCGTCCCGAGACGGCACAGGGCATCTTCGTCAACTTCCTCAACGTGCAGAAGAGCGGCCGCATGAAGATACCCTTCGGCATAGCCCAGATTGGCAAGGCCTTCCGCAACGAGATTGTCGCCCGCCAGTTCATCTTCCGCATGCGTGAGTTCGAGCAGATGGAGATGCAGTTCTTCGTGCGTCCCGGAACGGAGCTGGAGTGGTTCAAACACTGGAAAGAGGAGCGCCTGCAGTGGCACCTCGACATATGGAAGTCGGAAGTCGGAAGTCAGAAGTCAGACCTCCGACCTCAAACCTCCGACC
>JAEEGL010785914.1_pt1 | contig 13160 bp, 14 predicted proteins | sample 9134231 | NCBI WGS metagenome assembly JAEEGL01 (sample SAMN16246548, study PRJNA631951) | gut metagenome | biome: gut microbiome; feature: rumen; material: fiber-attached | host: Bos | place: Iran: Karaj | collected 2018-10
CCTTCGGCGACAGACTTCTGTATGTCGGACTGCAGGGAAGCTATCTGCGCGGCGAAGCCCATGCGGACAGCGACATCGACATCATGCTCGTTCTTGACAGGATGACGGTCGACGACATGAAGACTTATCAGGGCATTTTGAAACGGATCGGCAGTTATGAAAAGTCCTGCGGCTTTATCTGCGGCGGAGAGGAGCTGAAACGCTGGAATCCGCTGGAAGTCTGTCAGCTCATGCATACGACGAAAGACCTGTTCGGCTGCCTGACCGATTATCTCCCGAACGCGACGCGAGCCGACGAGATCAATTATGTGAAATACAGCCTGGGGAATCTCTACCACGAATTGTGCCATCGGTATATTCATGCCGACAGAGATAAGAACCGGAAGAAGTTTCGCGATTCCTGCAAGAGCATATTCTTTCTGCTGCAGAATCTGCATTATCTGGAAAGCGGCGTCTTTGCCGTTACAAAACGGGAACTTCGTTCAATCGCTTCGGAGAAGGACCGGATCGTGCTTTCCGTGACGGAGCTTCCGGAGGATTACGACTTTGATCGCATGTTCCGGCTTGTATTCGATTGGATCCAGAACGCTTTTGTTCGCGTCGACCGGATCGAATCATAATCGGCTCAAATAATATATTCTGTTTTTATGAACCTTTCGCCTTTCTTTTGCGACTTGATAGGTGAAGACGTCTTGAGAATGATGGAAAAGAGGTGAGAACATGATCGATTTTGAAACGCTCGTTTCAGACGTGATGCAGCCGCTGGAACGCTTTGTGAAATTCCGCGTGGGGAATTTGCAGGATGCGGAAGATCTTCTGCAGGAGGTCCTGACGGCAGCGTATCGCGGCGCGGGCACGCTTTCCGACGAAGTTATGTTCAAGCCGTGGATTCTGGGCATTGCGCGAAACAAATGCAACGATTATTTCCGTGCAAAGGCAAAGCGTATGGAGATCCCATTGGAATCGCTTGACGAAACGGCGCTTACGACCGGCATCCACGGCGTTACGACACGGACGGTCGTGCATGAAACGCTTGATCGTCTCGGCGATACCGACAAGCAGATCCTGTATCTCAGCTATTTTAAGGACCTTCCGCAGGCGGAGATCGCAATCCGGCTCGGGATTCCGGTCGGCACGGTCAAAAGCCGCCTTCACCATGCAAAACAGCAGTTCAGGGAACTGTACCCCGAAAAACCGAAAGGAGAAAACGTTATGAAGAACAATCGTAAGTTTATGCCGGAAATTATGCCGGATTATCAGATCAAAGAAACCGAGGGCGAACCGTTTGCGGCCTGCTGGGAAGAGATCATGGGCTGGTTTATCGTACCGAAGCTCGGCGAAAAGCTCAGCTGGGCGATGTATGATTTTCCGAAGCGGAACCGCACAGAGCAGTGCGATTTGCAGGTGGTAGGCAGAGCGCAGGTGCATGGGATCGACGGCGTTGAGATCGAGACGGTCGAGTACGATCCGATGGAATGCAACAAAATCGACGGCGCGGACGTCGCAAAACGCCGGTTCGTCGCGCAGCTGACCGATACGCACTGCCGGTATCTTGCGGAAAGTCATGTTGAGGACGGTGTAAAAAAGCTCTATACCTTCCTTGACGGAGACGAATTTCTGCAGAGCTGGGGCTTCGGCAAGGATAACTGCGGAAACGAGACGCATATCGCGCCGAAGGGGCTGATCCAAAAGCGGGGCAGCGTGGTCACGACCGCGAAACAGCCGTTCATGCTCGACGTCGTCGGCCGTTACGAGGTCACGATCAACGGAAAGACCTACGATACGATCTGCGTGATCGATGCGGGCGCATATGAAGAAGGCGTCGTGACCGAGCAGTACCTCGACCGGAACGGAAGAACGATTCTCTGGAGACGCTTCAACCGCAATGACTGGATGCAGGAAAGCTATAAGCGACCGTGGACCGAGCTTTTGCCCGAAAACGAGCGCATCACCGTCGACGGCGAGACCTATGTGCACTGGTACGACTGCATCACCGATTATATTCTGTAATCCAAAAATGAAACAGGATCCGGTTTGCCGGATCCTGTTTTTCATTCGTCGATCTTGATGATTCCCTCGGCTACGGTCAGATGCACGTCACCGCCTTTCGTCTGCAGGATTACGGGATCATACAGTTCCATCGCCTGCAGCGTTTCCGCATCGGCGGGATTCTTTACGGAATCACAAATGATGACATGGGACGGCATGGCGGCGGTCATCAAAGCAAACGTGTTTTCATCATAGACGCCGTGGTGCGGCAGCTTCAGCACATCGCAGGTCAGATTCCGCGTTCCGAACACCAGCTTCTCAAGCTCTTTTCCTTCCGCATCGCCCATAAACAAATAGGATTTTCCCTGATACAGGATCTTTGTAATCAGCGATTGCTCGTTGTCGCTTTTGCCGTCAAAGGGAACAGGGGAGACCCAGATCGAAAGTTCCAGTTCGCCAAAGGTCAAAGAAAGATCCTGCAAAAGGTAAGAGACCTCGGCGTTCGTCTGCGTCAAAGCCGCAAGCAGCTGCGAATACTGCTTGGAATCCTTTTCGTATCCCGGAAGCACGATGCGATCGACCGGGAGGTTTTCTATCACGGTATCCGCACCGCCGATGTGGTCCTTGTCGAAATGCGTCAGGATCAAAAGATCCAGCTTTTCGACACCGAGTTCCCGGAGCTTTTCGACAAGGCGTTCGCCGTCTCCGTGCTCGCCGGCGTCGATCATGATCGCGGCATCAAGCGTGCGCACGAGAAGCGCGTCCGCCTTTCCGATCGAAAACGCGTACAGGTCAAGCTTTTTTGTGTCCTCATGTTCCGTCGGATCATAGGTGCATCCGATCAGAAGCAGCAGGATGAGCAGAATTGTCAGCAATCGTTTCATAAAAACAGTATACCCGATTATTCCTGCGTTGACAAGAGCCGAAAATGTGCTATAATGATAATACGAACATATGTTCGCATTATGGGGACAGCATGAAAGTATATGTCGGAGTCGAAAGCTATACGGACGAAAGCGGACATACAAGTCCGCACATCGTGCATTGGCAGGACGGCCGCCGCTTTGAGATCCAGAAAATTCTGGACGAGCGGCACGCCGTCTGTATCGGCGCGGGCGGGCGAGGCGTGCGGTATACCTGTCTGATCAACGGCAGAAAGCGGTTTCTGTTCTTTGAGGGCGCACGATGGTTTGTGGACGCCGCAAAAAATTGATGCGAAACAGTAGCAACCTTTGCAAAACTGTGATATAATCCGGTTATCAACAATACGGAGGTCCATATGGAACAGGAATACAGCGTGGAAAACGCAAAAAAGTTTATCAAACAGAAATTCATGGAGCAGGGAGATTTCCTGATCCTGAAGGAAGAGGTCTTTGATCAGATGCTGGATCGCATCGTCGAGCTCGACGAAACTTTCATGGAAGAGAACGGCGTCAATGACGGCGAGGTTTATGACGACGACAAGGCGTTCGAGTATCTGTTTGCGGAAATGCAGAAATCGTTCGAGGAGCAGAAGATGTACTGCATGCGCTTTGTAGAGGACTACATGGACTACAGCGAAGCGTATCTCGAGAGCATCGGCGCGATCGAGTGGGATTAAAACGGAGATTTTGCATTGAAGGTACTCTTTATCGGCAACAGCCATACCTATTTCAATGACATGCCGCATCTGTTCGCGAAGATGTGCGAAGCGCTTACAGGCGAACAGACGGACGTCACGATGCTTGCGTTTTCAAACCGCAGGCTGGATTGGCATTGCGAAGAGTACTTTTCCGTGCGGTTTGCGCTTCTGTACGGTCGGTATGATTATTGCGTGATCCAGCAGTTTGGACATCCGGTCCCGCCGATCGAGGAAACGGAGCCGCCGCTTGAAAAACTCGTCAATCTGTGCGAGCGCGTTGGAACGAAGCCGGTGCTGTACATGACATGGGCAAAGCGCGACGAACCGGAGAAAGCGCCTTTGATCAGCGGCATTTACCGTACGCTTGCAGAAAAGCATCATGCGCTTCTTGCGCCGATCGCGGAGCTGTTTGAAGCGCTGCGCACGGAGCATCCGGAGATCGATCTCTATTGGTTCGACGGATCGCATGCTTCGCCGTACGGCGACTATCTGATCGCCGCAACCTTTGCGGCATTGCTGACGGGACAAACCGATCTTTCAAAGCTTTCGGACAGCGTCATTGATTTCCGCGTGCGCTTTGAAAAGGGAAAGAATCCGAAGGCGATCGAGGATGCGGCGGCTGCCGAAACGCAAGGCGATCCGAAGATCACGGCGATCCTGCGGGAATATGCGCGGCGTCCGGTGCGGAGGGAATCGGTATGAAGGAATTGCGGACGTCGGTTTTTTCCGTCGATACGACGCATGTCGGAGTGCTGGACGGCGTTCGCGCGCTCGGGGTTCTGTGCGTGCTGTGGTTTCATTTCTGGCAGCAGACATGGCTGATGCCCGTCTATCAGACGCCGTTTCTTGCGTGGGCAGGCGTGAAGCAGGTCAATCCGGACGTTATGCGGCGCGTGGGATATCTGTGCGTCGATCTGATGCTGCTCTTGTCGGCGTTCGTGCTGTATCTGCCGTATGCGAGACACACGTTCTGCGGCACGCCGGTCGATCCGGTCAAAACCTTTTTCAAAAAACGGTTCGCCAGGATCGTGCCGAGTTATCTCTTTGCGGTGATCGTCATGTTTGCGGTCGCCATGGCAACGGGAGCGTACAAAGGCAGGGCGTCGTTCGCGCTGAAGGATCTGCTGACGCATCTGACCTTTACACAGATGCTGTTCAACGATACCTATCTGTTCACGGCGATCACGGCGGTCATGTGGACGGTATGCATTGAGGTCGCATTTTATCTGATCTTTCCGTTGCTTGCAAGAGCGTTTGGCAGAAGACCGCATCTCGTATATGCGACCATGGTGCTGTGCGGGATCTGGTTTACGATCGCCGTTTCTCCGGCGCTCGGCGAATCGCGGATCATGGTCAATCGGTTTTTGACGTTTTTGCCGGTCTTCGCAAACGGAATGATGGCGGCCCACCTGTATGTCTGGTACGCCGAGCGCGTCAGTCATAAGGCGATCCCGTCGATTCTCGGAACGATCGCGGCCGTCGCCGCGCTGTACGCGTTGATCCGTTTGTTTCAAGCCTGTGCCGCTTCGGGAGACGCTGCGCATCAGCAGGTCTGGCAAATGCAGAACAGAATGATTCTGTCGCTTGTATTCACGGTATTCCTGCTCGGCGCCGCGATTTCGATCAGACCGATCCGCAGGATCCTGGATAATCGCGTACTTGCAGCGATTGCGGCCGTTTCCTATAACCTGTATCTTTGGCACCAATGGCTGATCGTGAAGCTCTGTACGGCGTTCGGCGCAAAAAGCGGGGCAGACATTGCTGCCGGCGGCGCATCGAAGCAATGGACCGTTACGATTACCGGACTGGTGATTGCCGGGATCGTTGCCGCATTGGTTACATACGGAATAGAAAAGCCTATGGCTAAATTGATTCTGCATATGAGAAAGGAGAAATGAGAATGCATTACACGATGAAGGTCAACAACGTCTGCTCTTCCAAGGTCGATTTTGATCTGATCAACGGAAAGGTTTATCACGTCGTCTTTACGGGCGGATGCAACGGAAACCTGAAAGCGATCGGTAAGCTCGTAGAGGGCATGGAACGGGAAAAGCTCGTTCAGATTCTGAAGGGCAATACCTGCGGTCCGAGCAGCACGTCCTGCGCCGATCAGCTTGCGCTTGCTGTGGAAAGGGCGGCGGAAGAGTGATGCTGCGATTTGGCTATGATATCGGAGGAACCAACATCGCTGCCGGCGTCATCGACGAAAACAATCGTCTGATTGCAAAGGACTCTGTCAAATTTCCGCGCGGAGAAGGTACCGAAGCCGTGATTGTCGCTTGTGAAGCGCTGTACCGGAAGATCTTGGAGCAGGCGGGGATTCCCGGGAATGAGATTGCGGGCGTCGGCGTTGCGGTCCCCGGCAGCGTTTCGCCTGAGACCGGCGTCGTGATTGATGCGCATAATCTCGGGTTTCATCATACGCCGCTGGCGGCGATGCTGTCCGATAAGTTAAATAAAACCGTCAATCTGATCAATGATGCGGATGCGGCGACGCTTGCGGAGCATCGGATCGGATCATTACAGGGATCCCGGACGGCAATGCTGATCACGATCGGAACGGGAATCGGCGGAGGATTGATCCTGAACGGCGAGCTGTTCCGCGGCGGCCGCGGGAACGGCACGGAACCGGGGCACATGGTGCTTCGCAACGGCGGACGGCATTGCTCCTGCGGGATCGACGGCTGTGCCGAAACGTATTGTTCTGCCACGCGCCTCGGAAAAGATGGTGCTGCCTTCGGGAAAGCGTCCGCAAAGGATGTAATCGAAGCCGCCAGACAGGGGAACGAGGAAGCGCTGAATCTGTTCCGTCAATATATCGACGATTTCGGCAGCTATATCGCCTCGATTATCAATCTGCTCGATCCGGAACGGATCGCAATCGGCGGCGGCGTCAGCGGTGCAGGCAGCTTCCTGCTTGATCCGCTGCGGAAGGATGTAGAACGGAAATGCTTCTTTGAAACATGTCCGGAGATCGTTGTTGCATCCGCGGGAAACGATGCGGGAATCGTAGGCGCAGGACTGATTGCATAACCACGCAAAAACATAAGGCGATCGGTAATCCGACCGCCTTTTGTATTTTCTCTGTTACATGGTATACCCGCCGTCACAGCAAAGAACCTGACCCGTGACGAACCGTGCCGTTGCCAGATAAAATACGGCTTCGGCAACATCCTCGGGCGTACCAAGACGATTCAGAGGCGTTTCTGCGCAAAACGCGTCCAGATCGGCTTTGGAGAGATGCTGATTCATTGCTGTTTGAATCAGCCCGGGCGCAACGGCATTCACGGTAACATCGGACGGCGCAAGCTCTTTCGCCAACGCTTTGGTAAAACCGATCACAGCGGCTTTGGACGCAGAGTACAGCACCTCGCACGATGCACCGGAAACACCCCACATGGAAGATATGTTCACGACCGCGCCGTGATTCCGACGCAGATCCTCGGAGAGAAGCCGCGTCAACTGCATCATGCTGCGCACATTCGTATCGAAAATCAAGCGGTATTCCGCGTCCGTTGTTTCGGAAAACAGCTTTTGCTTTAAGGCGACGCCTGCGCAATTGATGAGTACGGAGATCGTCCCGATCCGCCGATGGATCTCCGATACCATTGTCTGAATCGCATCGCTGTCGGTAAGATCGCAGGAAAGGCACAGATAGTCCGTATCTGCCGGGAAAGATGCAATCAGATTTTCGACAGCTGCATGATTTGTATTGTATTGCAGTACAATGGCATATCCGGAGACAGCAAATTTTGCAGCAATTGCGGAACCGATCCCGCCGGATGCGCCGGTGATCAAAGCGATTTGTTTCATTGTCCCTCCGTAAACCGCAGGGAAGACATCATGGCATCGAATGCACCGATATAATCGTCGCCTTCTCGATTGAGTAAGGTGAAGAAATATGTTTTTCCGCCATTGACGGCATAGAGGATCAGATCGTGCGTACCCTGTTCCAGCAGAACTTTACCGGAGATCCTGTAAGCTTTGAAACCGTCAACGCGGCAAGTGTGAGCATCCGTGACGGTCAATGATTCATACTGACAAAGCGCTTTGAGAGCGTCCTCATAATCGTCTTTTGTAAAGCTGTCAAAGTACCAGTTCTGTTCCGTGACATAATAAGTGATTGAACTGGATAGGAGCGGATCGCCGTACGGCGCAAAACAAACCATCGACACCGAATCGACCGGCGCAAAAGGTTCCGGCAGAACGGCCGTAAAATCGGAATTGCGGAAGACGTTCTTCGGCTCGCCGGAACATCCAAACAGCAACAGCAGGCAGAAAAGAAGGGATAAAAGCCGTTTCATTCGGCTTCCTCCCAAACACCGAGGATCTCACCGATATACATGGTATGTGAATCGCCTTCCGCGTAGTAGCGGGAAAGGAGAGATTCATTTTCGAGCAGGTGCTCGTCCAGATCCGTTCGAAACAGGATTCTGCATTCAATGTGGAACCGGCAACCGGAAAAACCATCCTGTCCGCCGAAGCGCGCAGGCATCAGCGAAGCGTGCAGCGCGGACACTTTATCGACATCACGACCGGATTTCGTCCCGCAGAAAGCAAGCTCTTTCTGTAATGTGCCGTTCTTCGGCACACTGACCGTAAACGTCGTCGTATGGCTTAACAGCTCATGCGTGTATCGGCTTTCCCTTACATAGACGGAAAAGGTTTGTTTGTTCCAAATGATGCCGAACTGTCCCCAGCCGATCGTCATCGGATTGCCTTCCACCATCAAAAAAGCGCCGCGTCGCAACTGATCGTCTGTTTCCTTCATCCAATCCATACCGCAGGACCTCCCTATATGATAATTTATTATAGCGGATTACATTGAAAAAATCCAGTAAAAAAAGAAGCCGTGAAGGCTTCTTTATCGGGTTATGCGTCATCGTGCATAAAGGTCGTTTTACGGACGTTATGCTGAAACAGCATGATGATGCCCCAAATCCCGCCGAGACCGACGAGAATGTAGAGGATGATCGATATAACCGATCCGGCTCCGAAGATCCATGTTACTAGATTGAAATTGAAAAGACCGACAAGCAGCCAGTTCAAAGCACCTACTATCATCAGGATCAAGGCAACGATATTCATGAAATCACTCCTTTCACGCCGTTAGTATGGACGTGATCAAATGATTTCATGCTTTGTTTTTTCCGTAAAGATTTCGATTTCAAATCGGTCGAATGAAACGGGTTCCATAAAATCGCTTTGGCGAAAGACCGTATGTGAAAACTGATCCAGTTCCCGCACGTGCTTTTCAAGCATGACGGGACGCGAAAGATCAAGCGCCTGACAAAGCACATGGAGGATCGGCATCCATTCCTCTATATCAGAAGGTCGTGCGAGAGCGAACTCCCGCACGACGTCTGACTTGATCTTTTGATGTTGAATTGTTTTCGCCCAGATGCGCATTACTTGACTTTTCTGACGAACCAGCCGTCAAACTCACAGCATCCCGTATCGGCATAGGTGCCTGTAAAGTTGCACCAGATATTATACAGCGAACCGATATTCTCTTCGGGCTTCCATTCTGTGCTGAGCTTATGCACATACAAGGTCTCGTTTGTCTTATTGTTCGTCATCTTGACGATGGTGTCGCCGTCGACCGTGATGACTTCCACAACCTTTGCCGAGATACGATAACCGTAAGTATTCGTGGCGTAAAGGCTGATGTTTGCGAGCAGGTCGTCGATCTTCGGAACCTCAAGATATGTCTTGTTCTTGATGTAATGCTTGCGGAACGTGTCTCTGTCGGACCATGCTCTCAGGACTTTGAATTGCGTGGAAGCGCTTTCGGCGCCTTCTTTTTCGGCACTCAGAGTGATGACGGAGGTACCGTAGAAGGTATCGACTGCGGTGATCTGCAGAGAGAAATTACCTTCTGCATCGACATTGACGCTGCCGCAAAGCATGTTCGCCGCATCGTCGCTCGTGGCCGTAAGCGTTGCGCCGGGAAGCGTCGTGCCCGTAACGGTCAGCTTGCCGCTCTTATCCGTACGAAGCGCGTTGCCTTCGGTTTTGACGACGAGCGTCATGGGTTCGGGTACGAACTTATACGCATGTACCTGGATTTCCTTGGTGTCGCCGACGCAATTGGCTTTGCTTGCGGTAATGGTGATGGTGTCCACGGTATCTTCCGAAACACCGTCCGCAAACTTGTAGTCATACATGAACACGCCGCCGGTGTAAACGACTGTCTGCACGCCGTTGATGAAGACGTCTGCAGAGGGATCGTCGATCGTACCCTGCAGAGAAACGATGTTGCTCTCAGGCGCCATGAAGGGTTCTTCGCCTTCGGGGATCGGCGCAGTGATCGTAATGTTCAGTTTCGGGAATGTCCGCGTGAAGGTCGGGCAATTGACCTTGTAAGAGGTGCCGTCGGCCTGATTGATCGTGATATCGGGCTGGAAGACAACCGTAGATTCTTCGAGCGGCTGATTCGAATAGAACACTGCAACCGGGATCTTGACCTTACGAATCATTTCCTTGGATTCGGTATTCTGGAACGTATAATCGTCCTGATACGGGAAATTGATCACAAGGGTGGAATTGGCGGGAACAACGACGGTAATGACAACCAGATCATCGTTGTTCTGATCAACCAGCTCCTGGAGCTGCGCTGTCTTGGAATCAAGAGCAGGCGCTTCGGTCGTTGCAGGATCGGAAGGCACGGTCTGATCTTCCGTCTGTGTTCCGGTCTGCTGCGCATCGGGGTTGTTCCTCGGAGCAGAGTTGCCGCAATTCAGCTGATTCTTCAGCAGCATATAACCGCCGAGAACAAGAATGCCGACGATCACGACGATGATCGCGATCAGCAAAACGGTGAACATGGTGTTCTTTTTCTTCTTTTGCTGCTTGCGTTTCGGCGGGGTAGGTTCGTACTCGAACGGATCTTCCTCTTCTTCAAGAGCTTCTTCTTCGTTATAGATGCTTTCGGGTTCCTCCTCGGATTCCGCAGGATTTTCCGCTTCCTCCTCGTCATCCTCCTCAAGAATCATCGGTTCCGGCTTTCTGCGCGAACGGGTAGGCGTCCACATGGGCGCGGGCGTTTCTTCTTCCTGTTCGGGAAGCTCTTTCTTTGCGGGTTTTTCCTTCTCGACGGGAGCGACCGGTTCCTCAACGGTTTCTTCAATTTCCTCATTGACCGGCGGCTTCTCAACGATCTTCTCTTCGGGCTCAGACTGCTCGGGAACAATCCAGGACGGACGGCTGAACCGCTTGGTGGGTTGCTGTTCTTGTTCCGGAGCCTTGGGCGCGGCGTCGGGTTTCAGACTGGCAGCACAGACCTTGCAGAATGCTGCGTGGTCGGGGTTGTATGCTCCGCACTCCTTGCAAATCATATGTATACCTCCTAATATATTCTCATATATTCGATTATTATTATAACATAAAATTTCACATAGAAGTGACGAATATGTAAACAATTTTTGATTTATGTGTTTTTTTTACGGTCTTGTGATATAAATGGTTGCGTAAATCGGGCTTTCGGAATAGTATGATATTACAATACGGACAGGAAAGAAAGAAAATGATCTATTTCGATAACAGCGCAACGACACAAACACTTCCCGAGGCGGCGGAACGGGCATGCGTTGCGATGACAAGAGATTTTTATAATCCGTCAGCGGCATACGGCGCGGCTTTTTCGGTTGAAAAGAGCGTAACGGATGCAAGAATTTTTGCGGCGTCCTTATTGGGCGCGGCACCGAATGAGATCGTCTATACGTCTGGCGGAACAGAGTCGAACAATGCCGCCGTTTTCGGAGCGCTTCGCTGTGTTCACGGCAAAAAGACGATCGTAACGACAGCAGTCGAGCATCCTTCTGTTTTTGAAACCGTCAACACAGCGGCAAAGATGTATGACGCTGCCGTTCGGTATGCGCCGCTGCGCTCAGACGGAACGGTCGATATAGATCGCCTTTCGGAGGTTCTGACGCCGGACACATCGCTTGTCAGCATCATGCATGTCAATAATGAACTCGGCAGCGTGAACGATCTCGATCGGATCGCGGCAAAAGTGCGTGCGCTTTCGCCGAACGCCGTGATTCATTCGGACGGCGTGCAGGCGTTCATGAAGATGCCGATGCAGAGGATTCCGGTTGATTTATACTCGGTTTCGGCACACAAACTGCATGCGCCGAAAGGCGTCGGTTTTCTGTACGTCCGCAGCGGCGTCCGCTTTCAGGGCGGTCAGATCGGCGGAGGACAGGAACGGAACCTGCGAAGCGGTACGCTGAACGTGCCGGGCATCCTCGGCTTTGATGCCGCGCTGCATGCTTACAGAGCAAACGAAGCGGCATGGCACCAACAAATGCTGCGCGCTAAAGCAAGACTGTATCGCAACCTTTCGGCACTGCCCGATGTATTACTGAATGGACCGGCCATTGAAAACGGCGCACCGCACATTCTGAACCTTTCTTTCCTCGGCGTACGCGGGGAAGTGCTGATGCACGCGTTGGAACGGTACGGTGTGCTTGTTTCCACGGGATCGGCATGTTCCGCCAAAAAACAGGGAAAGAACCGTGTTCTGAACGCTGTCGGCATTACAGGCGCAAGACAGGAAGGCGCGATCCGCTTCAGCTTTTGTCCGTTCAACACCGAGGAGGAAGCAGACGCAGCCGCCGATGTGATCGAAAACCAGCTTCGTATACTGCGCAGATATCAAAGGAGATCATCCATGGAAAAAGTCATTTTGGTACGATATGCGGAAATTCATCTGAAAGGTCTGAACCGACCGTATTTTGAACGTCTTTTGGCGGACCGGATCAAGCAGGCACTGAATCCCGTTCACGCATCGGTCGAACGGGAGCAGGGACGCATCTTTGTTTACGGCGTTCCGGAACAGGAAATCGCGGCGTCTGTGGACAAGCTGTGCCGTGTATTCGGAATCCATTCCGTCAGCGTTGCCTGCTGTGTCGCAAAAGAATGGGACGCGATTCGCGATGCAGCAATTGCCGAAACGCGCTCGTTTGCCGAATCGGCACAGATTCCGACGTTCAAATGCTTTGCGCGGAGATCGGACAAGCGTTTTCCGATGACGTCGGAGGAGATTTGCCGGGAACTTGGGCATGATATTTTAGAGGCATACCCGAATCTCAGCGTGGACGTGCATCATCCGGCGCTTCCGGTTTCGGTTGAGATACGTCAAACGAACGCATTCGTTTATACGGGCGAAGTTCTCGGTGCCGGCGGAATGCCCGTCGGATCCAACGGGAAAGCGATGCTGCTGATCTCGGGCGGGATCGACAGTCCGGTAGCAGGGTTTATGATCGCCAAAAGAGGCGTAATGCTCGATGCCGTACACTTTTACAGCTATCCGTATACGAGCGAACGCGCAAGAGATAAGGTCATAGAACTGACTAAACTCGTTTCGCGTTACGCCGGACGCATCAATCTGTATCTTGTACCGTTTACGGAGATCCAGATGACCATTTACGATAAATGTCCGTCAACCGAAACGACCGTACTCATGCGCAGGCTGATGATGAAGATCGCCGAACGAATCGCCAAGGATACCGGCTCACAGGCGCTGATTACCGGAGAGTCGATCGGA
>JAEEGL013169047.1_pt1 | contig 13160 bp, 13 predicted proteins | sample 9134231 | NCBI WGS metagenome assembly JAEEGL01 (sample SAMN16246548, study PRJNA631951) | gut metagenome | biome: gut microbiome; feature: rumen; material: fiber-attached | host: Bos | place: Iran: Karaj | collected 2018-10
CAGAAATTGCTTCCCTTCCAGCCCCAGTCGTGTGATGCTGCGTATTTTATGTACATGTGATCAGGAGAGATTCCCAGCACATCGCCATAAATCTTAGTGAGCTCAGCAGTCATCTTCTCAAATGCGCCGCGGTTTGGATCGCCATAGATATTCACAGCGATAAAAGCTGTTGGCTCCTGTCCATTGCCCCTGAAATACATCTCCTGCTCATCGGCAAGATCGATCATCAGCCAGTTCTCGCTCTTTCCGGGAATCAGGGCGATGGCCTGTCCAAGTCTTTCCTTGAGCTCTTTTCTCTGCTCCGGTGTTGTCTTTACACTTACTTTTGAATCAATGAATGGCATTTTGAACCTCCTTCTTCCTGCTCACATTAGTCTTTGTATAGATTCATCAGATATCGAACCCTGCCAGCTCATTAAACTTACTTCTTGTTTAACCTGTACCCAACAACTGATCCGATAATACCACCGATCACGTGGGAAAGATTCGATATGTCATCCTGAAGGAAAACTCCCTCATACACCTGCTGCCCAAGGAAGATCACAGCCACCAGAATAAAGGTCAGCGGTATTTCACCGTTCTTAAAGCTGGTAAATGAAGTCAGCAAAATGAATGCAAACACCACGCCACTGGCTCCGCAGAGCGCAACACGTGGGAACAGAAGGTAGTTCGTAACTCCTGTAACAACAGCAGTAATAAGTATCACCTGAAGCAGCTTCTTGGATCCGTACTTTTCCTCAAGCATAGGCCCCAACAGCAGGATATACGATGCATTCCCAATGTAATGCTCCCAGCCACTGTGTCCCAAAACGTGTGTAAAGAAACGCACATAGGTCAGCGGATTCATCAGGGACGAATGATATGTCATGAAGAGAATCTCATTGCTCTTTCCCAGGGTGATAAATCCCAGTATAAGCACCGCCAGGCTTATGAAAATGAATCCCAGTACTACAGGGGAATTGAAAGTGATCTTAAGCTTTTTCATGTTGTCATGCCATCCTTTTTCTTGGTCTTATCTCATTATATGCAAAAATGACAACATCTGCAGTAAAGAATATTCAATTAGTTGACTCTGCTGTTGTAATCCTCGGCTATTTCATCTGCCCATCCGCTGTTGTCCATGGCCATGTGGTAATTGTCTGAAGATGCCATGAGTGTGCAGCAAACAGCTGCTGAAACACCTTCGTAGAGCTTTTCTGTTCCTCTGCTGTCATGGCGGTAGTTCACAGCTCTTTCTCTTCTGATGCCAAAATTCTGGGCCTCAGCAAAAGAGTCAATGTTAGCGCCAATGAATATAAACTCCCATCCGTATTTCTTCTGCTCATGCTCGATCATCTTCTTAACCTTGGCGTAGGAGTACTTCCTGCTGGCATTCTCCATTCCGTCGGTTGTGATGATGAAGATGGTCTTGCCGGGTCTGTCCTCTTCCCTGGCATACTTGTGAATATTTCCGATGTGGTGGATCGCGCCGCCAACCGCGTCAAGAAGCGCTGTGCACCCCCTTACGTAGTACTGGGCATCCGTCATCTTCTCCACCTTGTCCAGGGGAACCCTGTCGTGAAGCACTTCGCACTGATCATCAAACAGGATTGTGGAAACATATGCCTTCTCCCCGGTCATCTTCTGCTTATCCATCATGGAATTGAAGCCCCCAATGGTATCCGCCTCCAGGCCACTCATTGAGCCCGATCTGTCCAAAATATAAACGATCTCAGTTAAATTCTTATTCATGATAAACTCCCTCTCTTTCTTATTTTCCGCCGCCCAACGCAGCTCTTTTGTTTGTTGTTGAGGTAAGTTTATCAAATGAATTTAAAAAACCGGTCGCTTGTCAGGCGACCGGAATATTTATCCCTTAAGATATTTCATTAGTGTTTCAAGTCCTTCTATAGGCACGCAAAATGTCCCACCCCGGTGGATGCAGCCCTCGTGGACCTGCTCTATGTCAAACCATCTTACTTCGTCAACCTCCTCCTTTTGGAGGATCAGGTCATCAATTTCCACGGGCTTTTCATAGACAAACACGAAGGGTACCTCGTCATCTCTGAACATCTTTCCATGGAATTCCATCTCATATTTTATGTGGAATTTGCCGGCAAAAGACAAGTCTCCTTCCTCTGCCTTTATTCCCAGTTCCTCTTCAAGCTCTCTCTGGGCAGACTCCAGGGGCTCATCCCCGGCCTGGATATGGCCAGCCGATGAGGTGTCGTACATTCCGGGAAAAGACTCTTTTTCTTCACTTCTCTTTTGCAGAAGGACCTGATAACTATCGCCCTTCTTCCGTACTATCCAGATATGAGCAGTTCTGTGGGTGATTCCCTTATCGTGGGCTTCACTTCTTGTAATGGTTTCTCCCGTGGGAATACCATTTTCATCAGTTATATCAAAGATTTCCATGCTTACACTCCCTGTCCGCCTATTACTATCACGAACGCAAGAATCACGCCTGAAATACTGAAAAGGATCTCAACGATCCCCAGTATGAGGAATTTCAGAGCCTTGGTCTCGCCTTCCTTTTTGGCTCTTACAGCAAATATTACTCCGATGATGGCCATCACCAGGCTCGGTATTGGTGAGAGCACCAGTCCCATCAGTCCTACAATTGCAAAGATTGAATAAAGAGTTCCACCGCTTGTAGGTTCTTCAAGGATTGCTGCCAGTGTCAGACAGACCACTGTGACTATAAAAAATATGATCGGAATCAGTGTCAGAACTTTTGCCCTTGAATAGTTTTTCATATCGTCACGCCCCTCACTTCAATTAGATTTGAATGTTCTCTTATCAGTTTAGCATCAAACAACTACCTTCACAAAGCTGCCGCCACTCTTTTCCTTTGTGACAACGATCTGCTTGTCTATGCGGTCCTTAAAGTCGCTGACATGGGAAATGATACCCACCAGTTTGTTGCCCTCTGTCAGTCCTGCCAGGGCCTGATATGCCTGGTTCAGGGCCTCAGAGTCCAAAGTGCCAAAGCCCTCATCAACAAACATGGTATCGATCTGTATTCCTCCTGCAGAGGACTGCACTTCATCAGAAAGGCCAAGAGCCAGTGATAATGAAGCCATGAATGACTCACCACCGGACAATGACTTTACGCTTCTTTGAGAGCCATTGTAGTGATCGATAACGCCAAGGTCCAATCCGCTCTGGCTCCTGGCGTTGCCGGCCTCCTTCAGTCGGATGAGTTCATACTGTCCTCCGGACATGGTAATAAGCCTAAGGTTAGCTCTGTTTATTATCCGGTCAAAATAGGTGGTCTGAATGTAGGTCTCAAGCATTACCTTATCCTTGCCGGTGAGCTTTCCATTTGCTGTATCAGCAAGGGCCTTAACCCAGCGAAGCTTCTCTTCCACATCCGCCATATCAGAGGATTTCTTTACAATCTCAGCTCTGGTGCGCTCATTGTTGCTAAGGCGGGCAGAAACAAGCCTTCCCTGTTCTATTGTTTCATCCTGCTGCCGCTTTAACTCTTTTTGTTTTTCCAGCTCAACCTGAAGATCAATCTCAGGAGCTTCATTTAATGCCTTCGCATTTTCTTTTATCTGAGCTTCAAGCTTTACTATTCTCGCCTGATGCTCCCTAACGGCTCCATCAGCTTCATTGTAAGCATCCTGCAAAGCTTTCGCCAGCTTAAGAAGACGCTCATTCTCAGCAACTGCTTCACCCTTAGCCTTGAAGCTGAGCCCCTCAAGGAGCTCTTTTAACTCTTCCTTTGCAGCCTCCATTTTTGCTGTATCTCCGGAGATATCGACTCTGCACTTGGAGATCACTTCTTCTGCTTCCGTCAGCTCTTTTTCCAGGCCGGGGATCTTCTTATCTATCTCTTCCTTGCGCTTTTGTTTATCTTCAGTCTCTTTCTTCTGAGCATTCAGTTCAGTGAACCGGGTCGACAGCTCAGACTTTTTCTTGCCGATAAGATCACGGGCTGCTTCCAGATCATTAGTATTTAACAGCCTTTCGCACTTCTTAGAAAGCTCTGCTTTGAGAGTCTCCAGTGCTTTTTCCTGACCACTCAGCGTCTTTGCAAGCTCGTCCCTGACTCCCCGCGCCTTTTCAGCTTCCTTCTTGGCATTTTCCAGCTCCTTTTCCGTGGGCACTTCATCTGCAAGGTGAGCAAGCTTAGGGTGATGAACTGATCCGCAAACCGGACATTCAACGCCCTCCTCAAGACCGTCAGCGAGGATTCCAGCCTGAGCATTTCTAAAGGTCTGCTCCAGAGTTTCATACTCGGCGTTCAATCTGATGAACTTTTCATTATCTCTCTTATACTGTTCCTGACCATCTTTATATATGGACTTTGAATCAAAGTACTTCTTTATCCCAAAGGCCAGCTCAGTTATCTCGCTGTTCTGCTTTTCAATATTTTCCAGCTCAGCTTTTACTCTCTCCAGCTGCGCTCCGGTATCCTCAAAGGTTGATTGCTCCCTCTTAAGACCTTCCAGTTCATTGGACTTTATATCCCTGGCAGAGATCTTTTTTGCCAGCTGATCCCGGCTCTGTTCCAGCTTCTTATCGGCCCCTTCAATGAATCCCTTCAGCTCATCTGCCTTTGAATACTTTGGAATATCTGCCTCAATGATGTGCGCCCTCTTCTCAAGCTCAGGCTTCTCATCAAGTGCTGTCTTCGCCTTCTCCAAAGCAGCTTCAATATCAGCTGTTTTAGACTTTTCTACCTTAAGCGCTAACTCCGCTTCCTCTTTGGCCTTCTTTGTTTTGTCCAGAGTTTCTGCGGTTCCTATCCTCTGATTGACCGCCTCAAGAGCCTCTGTGACCTTCCTCTGAGCATCCTCAATTTCATCTCTTCTGGCGCTGTCTTCGTCAGTGAGTTTGTCTAATAGCTCAAGGACATCTTCCGTGGTGAGTTCATCATCTTTAGCTTTTTTCACCTCAATGGAAAGCACGTTGTCACTGTCCACCTGAATTCCGTTGATGTACTGGTTTATGCTCTTTCGGGCATCCTGAACCTGGCCATATAAAGTCTTGTAGCCCAGGTCAAGATTCTTCTGAAGCGTGAGATATTTCTGGGTCTTAAAAATATCGCGAAAGATCTTTATCCTGTCTTCTGTTGATGCAAACAAAAGCTTTAAAAAGTCTCCCTGCGCCAGCATGGCTATCTGGGAAAACTGTTCCTTGTTGATTCCAAGAATTTCCTCAACCTTGTCATTAACAGTTTTTATCTTGGTTATCACGCTGCCATCGGGAAGAGTAAGTTCTGCTTTTGCAAGTTGCTTCGTCTCTCCCCCGCCCCTTCGAGCCGGCCTGACATATTCGGGATTTCTTTTGACAATAAATATCTTCCCCATGTGACTGAAGGTGAGCTCAACTTCAGTGGGAGTATCGGGGTCCGCATACTTGGAGCGAAGCATGGAGCCTTCCCTGTTCTCTCCACTTGCTTCTCCAAAAAGCGAAAAACAAACGGCGTCAAAAATTGTAGTCTTCCCGGCGCCGGTATCCCCCGTTATAAGATACAGACCCTTCTCTCCAAGCTGCTCCATGGGTATTTCAATCACGCCTGCGTATGGACCAAATGCAGAAAGTTTTAGATCTAATGGTCTCATATTCCGTCACCCCCAGATTTCCTGTATTTGATCCAGCACATACTGCTGTTGTTCGACACTCATTTCCTGATTGTTCTGCTTCTCAAAAAACTCAGCAAATAACTCAATGGGAGATTTCTTCTCCACGTCTTCTGCGTCGGTGACCACCTGCTGACTCTGGGTTCTCTTATTGTCATAAGTGATCTTCATGAGATTCCGATAAACCACCCTAAGCTTGGCCATGGCGTCGATGACATCGTCTTCATCTGTAAGAACAGCGTGGATATAATCATCTGTTGCCGTTCCCTCATAGTTTTTCCTGGACATCAGCTCTTCGTAGGTGCCTCGTATCTCCCTGAGATCGTGCATGGGAACAAGAGGGATCTCGCTGATGGCAATGTCCCCCTTTTTGCCAATCTCGACCACTGTGATGGACTTTTTATGATCCTTTTCAGAAAAAGAGTATTTAAGCGGAGTTCCACAATACCTGACTGTCTCCCGGCCAATGGACTGCTTGCCATGAATATGGCCAAGAGCCACATAATCAAAGACGTCAAACACTGACGCATCAACGTTGTCCAGGCCTCCCACAACAATCTCCTCGGATTCGCATCTGGTGGCGCCTGTAACAAACTGGTGCGCAATGAGAATATTCCGCTCATCAGGATCTATTTGCATATGTTCAATGGCAACCCGGCAGGCGTCAGTATAGCTCTCGATGTGCTCCTCCGGGAACCACGCTCTCACCTCAGCAGGCTTGATAAAGGGCAAAAGAAATATGTTCACCTTTCCACTTTCGTCCTCCAGCTGATAGCTCTTAGCGCTCCCCTTATATGCAGGGGAAAGATGGATCCCCGAGGTTTCGATGAGCTCGCTGTGCTCAGAAAACCTTACTGCAGAATCGTGGTTACCACTTATGGCAAACACCGGTATCTTTTTCTCAGCAAGGCTGATAAGAAAACCGTCCCACAACATCACCGCTTCTTCAGAAGGAACAGACCTGTCAAAAATGTCTCCCGCCACCAGTACTGCGTCCGGCTTTTCCCTGGCTACCGTTGTCAGGATCTCTTTTAAAATATAATCCTGATCCTCGATCATGGAGAACTCATTGACCCTTTTTCCTAAATGTAAATCCGACAAATGAAAAAGCTTCATCAGCTTTTACCTCCTCATCATCTCATCGCACCGGATATCTTTGGAATAAGCAAAAGGTCCGCAGGCAACCAGGCGACACTTCCAAGACTACCAAGTTCAAGCCACTTGGCAGCCTCATGCTCAAGAAGCTTAAGCTCCCCCGATTCAACAGTAGCCCAGTAGCAGTTCATGTGAAGGTGGAAGGTATCATAATCGTAATCAATGACATCGATCAGATCATGCACCTTTATCTGCGCCCCAAGCTCTTCTCTGATCTCCCGGACAAGCGCCTGCTCCGGCGTCTCGCCCTCTTCGATCTTTCCCCCGGGAAATTCCCAGCCGTCCTTGTAATCGCCATAGCCCCGCTGAGTTGCCAATATCTTAGTTTTCTTACGATAATCATCGCAGATTATGGCTGCGACAACGTTAACAGTTTTCATAAAACATTCCCCAACAATTCAGGTATTATCTGGCAAGACCTTCATGAGTTTACTCCATTATTTGAACAGACTTGTCACCGTATTCATGATGGTCTTATTCTCCAGGATTGAATCCAGAATTCCACCAAGCTGAGATTTCTCCCCTTTCAAAAGAGCCATAGCAGCCTTCTTGGTATCGGCATCCGCTTCTCTGTAGAGTTCCAGCAGCTTTTTCTCTGTAGCAGTAACCTTGACAGATGATCCCGTAGACTTCGCAGCGGGCTTCTTAGCTGCTGCAGGCTTCTTGGCCATTGAAGGCTTCTTAGCCGCTGTGGTCTTCTTAGCTGTTGCGGTCTTCTTAGCAGCCGTAGTCTTTTTAGCGGATGCTTTTTCAGTTGAAGCCTTTGCTGTTTCTTTCTTGGTTGTTGTCTTTGCTGATGTCTTTGCTGTTGCCATACCTTCTCCTCCTTTAATCACAGTTAACTGTTCTTTTGTCTTGGTAAGGGTGCCCTCGTCCATATTCTCCCAGACCTCAGAATCCCCTGCATCCCAACATTCCTCCATAAAAATTAAAAGCTTACTTTCAATTATAAGCAAAAAAATACTTCCGTGCTATATGAGTCACGGAAGTACGTGTATCAAGCAATCAAAATCTCATACAACTCCTCAGTCAGGTAATTCTTCAACAGTCCCTCTGCATCAATGTCGCCAAAGCCGCCGTAAAACTCCTCTGCCACGCCACCGGCGATCGCACCGAAGGTGTCAGAATCACACTTGATCCATTTGTAGAATCTTCCTCCATAACCACAGAACGGATAACCTCTTCCAACAGTTACCATTGTCTCCACAAGGTCTTTTCCCTCTATCAGGGCCTTCTTGATCGCCAGGCTCATTACGGAATCATCCGTGAAACCCACACCCTGATCAGATAAAACCGGTCGCTTTGAGGGCGACCGGAAAAGATCAGGCAATGATGCACTTCAGACCATGTTCCTCAAGCTGAATATCCAGCTCGATCATGTCATATATTTCATTCTCAATGAAGTAAGAGAAGATCACATCCGTCTTATCGCAGGGCGAAAGGGCATATCCCGCCCTGGCCAAAAGGTCTTTTGTCTCATCCAGATTAAGCTCGGCGCCAACACACAGGCACATGGCCGTCAGCTTGTTGGGATGATGGTCCGGATTGTTCTTAATCTTGGAAAAGACCTTTTTGTCCACGATAGCCTTTGTGTAAACCTCTACAGCCGTCTTGCCCTTGCTCTGAATCAGGAACATCAGATACTCCGAGAAGGTGTCGGACATATGCTTCATGCGCTCGTCAATCCTGGACTGCAAAGCATCAACGTCCAAAGACTCTTCAGCTATAGGCGCTGCTGCCATAGCCTGGGACATGCACACCATTTCCTGTGGAGGCCTGGACATCGCATTCTTGGCACTTGAGCCCTTGTTCACATGGAAGAGCTTCCCACCTGCTTCCCGCATCGCCCCAGCAAAGGAATTACTTCCAAAATCTGCCCGGGCGGAGACGTCCATGTCAGCGCAGCCGTACTCTTCCTCCCGCTTCTCCTCCACATAGTGGTGGTCTATAAAAGCCTCAAGGTCAGTATAGATGCGCTCCCCAAGATGAGTAGCCCTGGTCCCGAACACAACCAGATAGATCAGCATATCATTGTGCATAAGAAATGCGTTTATCTCATCAACTGCGATCCTCATGCCCTCTTCCTGGGGATATCCAAAGCTCCCCGTTGCGATCAGAGGAAAAGCTATTGATGTAACATCATTTTCTTTTGCTATCCTGAGGCTGTTCCGGTAGCAGTTTCGAAGCTTCTCTTCCTCTCCACAATTCCCATCAATAAAAACCGGGCTAACCGCATGGATTATGTACTTTGCCGGCAGCTCAAAGCCCGGAGTAATGGCAGCTTCACCCTCCGCCAGCTCTCCAATCTCTTTTCTCGCAGCAATCAGTTTATCAGCCCCTGCAGCCTTATGAATTGCCTTGTCACAGCCGGCTCCCACCTGCTCAAAAGAATCCACCGGATATTGGCTGGCCGTATTGACAATGGCATCGCATTCCATTTTGGTAATATCGTTTCTAACAATCTTAAATGGCATGTCATATCTCCTTAAGTTCCGTTACATCAATTGTAATAGAAAAAAAGCAGTGCTATTTACTTCTCCCCATATTCGCCATACTCACAGCCGATATGAGTTGCTTCGATCTCGTCCACAAGCTTAAGGGCGCCATCGCGTTTTTCATAAAGTTTCACTGTTCCCCAACCGTTTCCGCCATTCCAGAGACGGTTGTGGAGTTTCTGTCCGTCAGGAGCTTCGTAGTTAATGAGCAGCATATCTTTTTTCAGGCAATGCACCTCAGTCTCCATTGCAGCAAGGATATTCTCCTGTCTCACATGCCAGATAGCTTCAGTTTCTGTCTCTTCAAAATCAAACTCCGTTTTCACATGAAGGTGCAGCTTGGAGAAATTGAAATCGTATTCCCTGCCTTCGTAATAGAAAACTCCCAGAAGCCTCCTGTCCAGTGGCACAAAGTATATCTTCGGGCGTCCACCGCCGATGTCGAACACGCTGTTCTTAAGCTGTTTTCCGGTCTTTTTGCTCACCAGGCAGTTGGAGGAAAGCCATACCCAGGGGCTGGTGAAGTCCCTTCCCCAGTTTTTGTCGGCATATCCATAGCTCTTTTGCGGAGTAACAATGTACTTCCTGCCGTTGAAGGTCACCATTCCGCCGTAAGCGCTCTTCATCCCTTCCGCATGCCAATACATGGCGAAGGCCTCCACATCCCGCAGGGGCTTACTGGCTCCGTAGCCCACATTGAACGCAATCTTCTTGTCTATTATCAGGTCAAAAGAGATTTCTCCTGCATCACACATCCATTCAGGATGGGCATTCGCCTCTTCTTTGGAAATACTGATGCTTCCTCTCAGGGCCGTCTCTGAAGCCAGACAGTCGCCGGCTTTGATCTGATAAGGCGCGTTGCCATGTATCTTTACATCCTTAAGGGAAAAGAACCTGTGCAACTGGCAGGCATCCTCGCCCCAGGTTCCGGCTTTTACCATCAGGTAAGAAGGATGCTTCCCTGCTTTTTTGTTTTCCGGTAATTGTCCAAACACCGGTGCCTTTTCAGCCAGCGCCGGATTGCAGATAAAGAATTCAATGAAAAATGGCTTATCTTCTCCGGTCTCCACATCCTGTGCTGTAAATGAATGCCACCACCAGTCATAACCCAGATGTGCCAGTGGGCCCCTGAGCATGAAAGCGTTTCGTCTTTTGCTGTGTCTGTTAAATCTGTCTATGATCATTTCTTTTCCTTCAATCTTTGTTTATTCTCTCAAATACTATCTCCCTGTCTCCGGAAAGATCATCTCGATAAACATAGCCCAGTCTGTCAAAGCTTTTTATCTCTTCGGGATCTTCAATCTGATTCTCAGCCATGAATCGAACCATCTCTCCCCGGGCCATCTTTGCATATGTGCCCTTGGTGACCAGCTTGTCTTTTACCATCTCTCCGAATGTGACTGTTATGTAATAGTCATCAGCTTTCAGGTACTTCTCTATGCACTTCGAATACTCTTTTGACGCAAGATTTACTATGACGTGCGACTCGTCAATCACTTCCTGATAAAGTCTTGATCCCCACAGATCATACAGGTCCTTTTTACCATTAATTCCTGCTCTGGCCTGCATTTCCAGTCTGTAGGGAGTGACGCCGTCCATGGGTTTTAACACCCCATAGAAGCCTGAAAGTATGCGCAGATGCTCCTGTACATAGTCAAAAGAGCTGTTCTCAAACACCGCAGGTGCCATATATTGGTACGCAATTCCCTCATAAGAAAGAATGGCCGGTGTCAGGTTCTTCTTAAGATCCATTTCTTTTAAACGCTTAAAGTTCTGTCCGGCTATCTTGTCATTGCATCCCCAGAGCTTTTGAAGGTAATCCGCAGACTGTGCTCTCAGCCATTTCAGGATTTCCTCGGTCTGATCAAGAAACACCGGGAGCCCCTCATACGCAAGAGTATCCGTATCTGTATTCATTTTCTTGGCAGGTGATAGTATGATCTTCATTTTCATTCACTCCCAGTCTACTAATACTAATGATACAACAAATTGCGCCATCATTCTCCAAATCGCATGTATCTGAAGACATTTATGGATTCCAGCGGGTGGCCCTCAAAATCAAAGAATGCCTGATTATCCCAGGAGCTTCCGCCATAGTAAAGCCCTGCATCCTCAGGATCATAGTCCGATGCATAGCTGCTGGCCCAGCCGCTTCCATGCTCTTCCCATATTGGTGAGTTGTCTGAAGTGGCAGGTCCGACAGGGATCCATGCTCCTTCCCAGTAGAACACGCCTATTCCGCCGACATTATTTACATGTTCACAGATATCATGAATGACGCTGGCCTGGCCTTCTACAGTGGCTTCATATCCCTCCACTACATCTCCGGAACTAAAACCATTTCCAAAGCCGTCTCCATCCTTAGTTGTATAAGCGTATGAAGTTTCTGCCAGGAATACTTTCTTGTTATAGCGCCCCTGTATCAGTTCCAGAACCCGGCTCATGTTGTCCATGCTTCCATCCCAGAAGGGATAGTAAGACATTCCGATCATATCAAAATCAAGTTCATTCTCCACAAGTTTTGATACAAGGTTAAGCACATCCGCTTTGTCAGTTATTCTGGTATAGTGAACTACTATCGAGATCTCTTTTCCATAATCTGCTGAAACCTCACGTATCGCTTTGCTTCCGGACTTAAGCAGTGCGATGACATTTTCAAGCTTGGTCTCGCCGGACATCCCATAATTGATCTCATTACCGATCTGGATCATGTCCACATCTACGCCGGAATCAAGAAGCTGTGTCAGGCTGTCTTTTGTGTAGTCATATAGAGCGGTGCTTTTCTCCTCTACGCTCATACCTTCCCAGGCTTTTGGCGCATGCTGGCGCTTAGGATCCGCCCAGAAATCGGAGTAATGATAATCGATACAGACCTTCATGCCATAGTCAGTAGCCCTTTTACCAAGTTCTATGGTAGTAGGCAGGTCATTGTTCCCGCCGCCGTAGCCATTTCCATTCTCATCGTGAGGGTCGTTCCACAGTCGTAGTCTGATGTAATTGATCCCCGCATCCGCAAAGGTTTTTAGGGCATCCTGCTCTTTGCCTTCCTCATTGTAGAACTTAACTCCGCTATTCTCTTCAACAAGCAGGGACGATGCATCCATCCCAAAGATAAAGTCTTTCGGGATGCCCTGTATGGCTGTCTTCCATGTTGGTATTTCCGCCGGTTCTGCCTCAATCTCTGGGGTGTCACTTGTCTCCATTGCGTTATTGGCCTCCGGGGCGCTGTTGGCCTCCGGGACGCTATTGGCCTCCGGGGCGGCTTGCTGCGAACTATCTTCTGAAGTGGCAGGAATACCGGCCTTTTGCGAACATCCTGTCAGAACCAATGTCGATATTAATGCCATGCACATGATGAATTGTAGTGCACTCTTTCTCATTACCTATGTCCTCCACGTCTGGCTTAGGGATCATTCATCAAAAAATCCGCCTCAGCATGTTACTTTGCCACGATCACATAACCCTGCAACTTAAGCTGCTTCCCGGAATCCGTCTCCATTTCCTCAAGATCACGCTTATGAATATCATAATCTGTCTCAAATCTATTGAGCAGCTTCGTGCTGCCTTCGTTGCGTATGTCCGCCTCATAATAAAACGCTTTCTTGCCATATTCCCTGGCAGCATACTCAAGCAGTTCCTTTAATGCCACATAAGCATATCCTTTCCGCTGCTCGCTCTCGATGATCCACACTCCCAGTTCCGGACAATCGCTGGTAAGCCCATGCATTTCAACGCCGCCGATGAATCTATCATCATCCGAAAGCACTGAATAAAACAGGGTTTCCCCTGCTTCCATCTCATCAGTGAATCCCTGCAGCATCTCTCTGGCAGCTTCAGGGGTTTCGTATGGATCCGGCCACTGATACTTCGCTATCTCCTCATTAAATCCATTAAAGTAATCGTTAAGATATTTCATGTCAAAAGGTTCAATATG
>JAEEGL015039636.1_pt1 | contig 13160 bp, 5 predicted proteins | sample 9134231 | NCBI WGS metagenome assembly JAEEGL01 (sample SAMN16246548, study PRJNA631951) | gut metagenome | biome: gut microbiome; feature: rumen; material: fiber-attached | host: Bos | place: Iran: Karaj | collected 2018-10
TAAAGATTTCTCTCATAGCTTTTATAATCCGGGCAGTAAAACACAACGGGTTTATTGAGCAGAACGGCATCGTGAACACTCGATGAATAATCCGTTATAAAAACGGATGAGGCGCTCACAAGATTCAGAGTCGGCACATCTGTAAGATCTTTAATATTGCCGAAATCACGGTCTGTCAGCTTATAATCAGCAAGCGGATGGCGTGAAATAATGAATATTTCATCATCCTCAAGAGAGGCGCTGAGCCTTTCCCAGTCGATGCCGGGGTTAAATTCTACTCTTTCCCCTCCCTGCTCTCTGAATGTCGGACAATACAGATATATCCGTTTGTTTCTGAATCCGGGATTATCATTAAAGAAATCATCCTTCAGCTTTTCCGAATTGTTTATTAATTCATCATTTCTCGGAATACCGGTCACAATACATTTACTGCGGTCAATACCGAATGCTTTTGCGAATACATCCGCGCTTTTTTCGCTGGTCACGGCAACTGCCGAGTATTGTGAATGAGCCGCCAGCTCATAATTCCTCTCTGAATCTTTTACCGCATCAAGCGCAAAGCACTTGAAAAATCCGCAGCCGTGCCATATCTGCAAAAGCTTTTGACCTTGTCTCAGCTTCAGAGCTCTCATATATCTGCAGTAATCATCTGTAACGATGACTTTACTTGTCAGAATTTTATAATATGCCTCAACCTTATCGGGTTTAAAATGAGGAGGCTTGTGAGCGTAAATGATTTTTTCGCAGTCGAGCGAATCATAAAGGATTTTCGCGTTGTCTGTAAGACCGTTATCGCTTCTTACGGTATAGAATAATACTCTGTTTTTAAGTTTCAGATGACTGCATATAAATACCCAGAGCCGGTTAAGAAACACGAGGAAGGCGCGTCTTGCAGACCCGGGTATTATTTTTTTCAGAATACTTTTCATATAATCACCGCTGTAATTATATATTTTTTATAAGTTTAAATCAATATAAATTTATTTGCTTTTTTAATATTATTGTGATATAATCCCATTTATCAATCCCTTCAGCGAGGTTCTCTTATGGATAAGAAAAAAGTTCTTTTGATTGTAAACCCTACAGCCGGACGTACAAAAGGTAAATCATACACCTTTGATATAGTTGACAGGTTTTCATCGGCAGATTATGAATTCACAATCAAGACCACCACCAAAAGCGGTGACGCCACAGAATTCGTTAAGAATTATATCGGCGATCACGATATGGTTGTCTGCTGCGGCGGCGACGGCACCTTCAACGAAACAATCAACGGAGTCATGAGCCTGTCAAGGCGCGTTCCAATAGGATATATTCCCGCCGGCTCAACAAACGACCTTGCAAACACAATAGGTCTGCCCACAGATATTGTAAAAGCCACCGATACGATAATTGAAGGCAAGACTCATACATATGACCTCGGCATGTTCAATAACAGATTTTTCTGCTATGTCGCTTCATTCGGCGTGGGAGTTGAGTATTCTTACAACACCCCGCAAAAGATGAAGAATCTGCTCGGTCACACCGCTTATGTCATCAACGGATTTGTTATTCACCTTATCCCCGCTCTCAAGAGCGTAAAGCCCATACACATAAAGATTGAATATGATGACAATGTAATTGAAGATGATTTTTATTTCGGAGCTATCTCAAACTCAACATCCGTTGCCGGCATCTTCAAATTTGACAGAAACGATATCCGTCTTGACGACGGTAAATTTGAGCTTTTGCTCGTCAGAAGACTCAACAGCCCTCTTGAAGCTTTTTCCATTTTCCAGCAGATTAAACAGCGCAAATTTGACGGCAACAAGCTTCTTTTCCTCAAAAGCTCAAATATTAAAATGACATTTGACAAGGGCGTACCCTGGACTCTTGACGGAGAATACGGCGGCACGCCGAAAGAAGTTAGATTCTCCGTTCTTAAAAGAGCTATAGATGTTATCAGCGGACCGAATTCTCTCTTTGAGGGCAAAGAATCCGACGTATCCGATTTTAAAGTTAAAGAAAAACCCGCCGAAAATGATGACGAGGGCGATAAAGAAGATAAAGCGGAAAAGGGCGAAAGACTTGCCAAGTTTCTCAGGAGAAACAAAGCAAAAGACGACGGCGTGCAGGAAGCCGGAGAAATCCCCTCCGATGAATCTTCCGAAAATGAACCGGCTCCTGCTTCCGAAGCCGAAATTTCTGATCAGCCGGAAGCAAAAATCGAAAACGAAGAAGAAAGCCACCTTACCTGAGGTGGCTTATTTTGGATAATCCCCGATTTAACCTGCTGGAAAGGAGCTTATATGTTACACTTTATACTCGGCGGTTCAGGCACCGGAAAATCCCAAAAGATACTTGAACTGATTGATAAATACACAAAGAACGGCAAAGACAGGATTTCTCTTATTGTACCTGAGCAATATTCATTTACAAGTGAAAAAAAGCTTCTGTCATATCTGGGAGAGTATTCGGCCAATAAAGTTAACGTTATTACTTTCACATCGCTGGCAGAGATGATTCTCGGCGAATCCGGCCTTTCTGATAAAGAGCGACTGAGCGCGGCTTCATCGGCCGTGCTGATGAGCATGGCTCTGAATGATGTAAAAGACAAGCTCATTGTTTACGCAAAACACGCGGACAGGATTTCATCTGTTAAAGGATTTCTCTCGCTTGAATCCGAATTCAAGCAAAATGCCATATCACCCGAAATGATTGATGAAAAAACAGCGCTGATGCCCGATTCGCTTCTTAAAGCAAAGCTTTGCGATATTTCCGAAATAATAAAGGCCTTCAATTCCAGAGTTGCCGCTTCTTTCTTTAATCCCGAAGATGCTCTTACAGAGCTTGCCGGAGCTGCCGGGCTTGATACCTATCTGAGCGGCAGAATCGTATTCATAGATTCATTCAGAGGATTCACGGCTCAGGAATACATGATAATAAGTCATATACTCGGCAAAAGCGATGAGGTGTATATTTCACTGAGCACTGATAATCTAGATAACTGCTCTTCGGATTCCGAAATAATGACAGAGACATTTGCAAAAACTAAGCGTACGGCGGGCAGAATAATCGCCGAGATGAATAAGGCAAACCCCGGGAAAGATAATAATTATGACATCATTTATCCGGAAAAATTCGAGAGATATAAATCTCCGGAACTCGAACACCTTGAAAAAGTGTTTTCAACAGATAAAGATGTATTTTACGACGGAGAATGCAAAAATATAGCTCTGTTTAATGTGCCGGATATCTATTCCGAGTGCGAAACCGCTGCTGCCGTAATCAAAAAACTCATAAGAGAAAACGGATACAGATGCAGAGATATTGCGGTAATAGTGAGAAAATCGGAATCATATGAGAGACCGCTTAAATCAGCTCTGAAAAAATCAGGTATACCTGTTTATGAAGATTACCGCAAGAGCGTGGATGTTTCTCCGGTAATCAATGCAGTCAGCGCTGTCCTGGCCGCTGCAAGCGATAATTTCAGCACCGATTCAGTTCTCAGATATCTCAAATCCGGTCTGTCCGGGATTTCCGATGAGGATGTTTCGGCACTTGAAAACTATGCATTCGTATGGAATATAAGCGGTAAAAAATGGCTTGAAAGATGGAAGAGCAACCCGTCCGGCTTCGGAGATACAGATGAAACAGCGGAGGCAATTCTCGATTATCTTAACAGAGTAAAAGACAAAGCATTAAAACCCGTTGAAGAATTCAGGCAGAAAATCCGCGGAGGAGTAAAGGGTATAGAATCGCTGTCATCTCTCTGGGAAATGCTTGAAGAAATCGGATTCCGGAAGAATACTGTTTCACTCGCTCAATCACTTGCGGATGACGGTGAAGAAGGCGCCGCGCTTGAGCTCGAGAGAATGTGGGATATAATGACGGATATTCTCAGTGAGCTCTGCAGCATTATCGAAGACGAAAAAGTAACTGCAAAAAAGCTCTCCGATTATTTTGAAATAATGCTGTCTGTTCAGACGGTCGGCACTCTGCCTCAGGGTCTAGATGAGATTATAATCGGTTCCGCAGACAGAATACGCATCAGCTCTCCCCGCGCAGTATTGATTCTCGGCGCAAATGAAGGAGTTTTCCCGCCCGAGCCGAAGACCGTATCGGCCCTTAATGTCAAGGACAGGGAAAAGATGACCGAGATAGGTCTTGAGCTTTCAGATTCTCCCGAATGGAAGCTTGCCGATGAAAAACTGATAGTTTACTCCTCTCTCTGCTGCCCGGGTGAAAAGCTTTATATCTCCTGCACACGCTCCGATTTGAACGGCGGGGAAATGAACCCGTCTGAGTTTTATATCAGAATTAAAAAGCTTTTTATAAATATTAAAGAATACAGTTACGAATCGCTTGGCGGATTATTCTTCATTGAGGGCAGTCAGCCGGCATTTGAACAATACGCAAAAACTGCCGACAGCACGCTTGAAGCCGCCCTTGAAGCATATTTCAGCGACGATGATAACAGCAGGAGTAAGCTTGAATCTCTTGAAAGAGCAAAACACCAGCGTGAATTCAGACTTGTAAAACCCGAGGTCATTAACAGACTCTTTAAAGAAAAGCTTAATCTTTCGGCGTCAAGAATTGAAGCGTTCTATCAATGCGGTTTCAGATATTTCTGCAAATACACTCTCGGATTGAATACTCTGAAACAGGCTCAGCTCGACAGTATTCAGATCGGCAACATTACCCATCTGATACTTGAAATACTTCTGAATGATCCCGGTGTTGATGCGCTTTCTGAAATGAGTGAAGAAGAAATTGGCGTGATGATTTCCGGCATATCCGATAAATACATTGAATCATATACCGCCGGCTCTCTTGACAGCGAGAGAGTAAAATATCGTTACTCGGTTCTTAAAAAAGTCGCCGGAGAAATCATACAGAGAATAATCGCAGAATTCAGACACAGTAAATTCAGGCCGAAAGCATTTGAATATGAAATTGAAGATTATGTGCCTGAAGGAAGCGACGGCAGCGTTACGGTTAACGGCAAAATAGACAGAGTTGATACTGCGGTCAGCGCTGAAACAGGTAAAAAGTATCTGCGTATTATAGACTACAAAACCGGTAATAAAGCATTCAGATTTGACGATGTTATTAAAGGCTTCAATCTGCAGATGCTTATTTATCTTTTTGCTCTCGTTAAAGACAGGGAGAAAAAATTCGGCAGTTTTATTCCCGCAGGAATTCTGTATTATATTGCAGACACCAGTATTGTCAATAACGATGACAAAGAATCCGAAAAAAAGAAAAGCTCAAGAATGGACGGAGTGGTAGCCGAGGATAAAGAGGCTATAACGCTCATGGAAGACGATGCCTCGGGCAGATACATACCCGCCAGCATAGACGGCAAAGGCGGAATCAGCGGAAATTCGCTTTCACAGACAGGCTTCATTAACCTCAATAAAATCATAGATTCGCTGATAAACGAGATGGCCGAAAAGCTGAGAGAAGGTTACATAAAAGCGCTTCCCAGAGAGAGCGCATCCGGCTCTCCCTGCAATTACTGTGATTTCAGATCCGTATGCGGATATGAAGACGGCATAGAAACCGTAGAATTCAAAAAAGACGAAAAAACGGCGAAAAAAATAATTCTGGGAGAGGAGGAAGCGAAGTGAGTTCAATAACCTGGAATGAAGGTCAGCTTGAGGCCATTGAATCCGAAGGCACTACCGTACTTGTCAGCGCGGCGGCCGGCTCAGGCAAAACAGCTGTTCTCGTTGAAAGAATCATAAGAAAAATTACAAGAAAAGAGAACCCGTGCAATATTGAAGATTTCCTGATTGTTACATTCACACGCTCTGCCGCCGCTCAGATGAGAGAAAAAATATTCTCAGCCCTCTCAAAAGAAATAGCCGAAAACCCCGATAACAAACATCTCAGAGAATGCAGATTCAAGCTTCCTTTTGCGAATATAAGCACCATAGATTCATTTTGCATTGCTCTGGTAAGAGATAATTTCAATGCCGCGGGAGTAAACCCGGATTTTACGATTCTTGACAGCGCAAAAGAAAACATTCTTAAGAAAAAGGCTCTTGAAAACGCAATTGAGTATTTTCACACAGAGCATCCGGATGAATTCAGATATCTGAATGAAACGCTGAATAATAAAAAAAGCGACAAAGCTACTCAGGAGGCAATCGCTCTGCTTTACAAAGAGTCAAGGGCGCACACCTTCCCTGGTGATTATCTCGATTCGCTGTTAACCGGATATGAAGACGATACACCGCTGCCCGATACGGAAATCGGAAAGCATATTTTATCTTTAACAAAAAAGAAGATTGAAAGGTATATTGACACAGTTGACAAACTGAAAAAAATAATTGACGGAGAAAGCGAAGAGGCAAAAAAGAAATATTCTGATAAGCTTGTCAATGACGAAATAATTCTCAGAAAAATTCTTGCTGCAGCAGAGTCCGGAGATTGGGACGGGATTAAAAGCATAACAGATAATCCCGGATTTGAAAACAACCTGACCGGACCGAGAAACGGTACCGTCCCCTCTGTAAGCGCGGCAAGAAAATCATATGCAGATGCTGTTAAGAGCCACCTTATCTACTTTGATTCTTCGGTCAGTGACTATGAATATTCACTGTCCAGAATAAAACCGGCAGTTAAAACTCTGATTTCGGCCGTAAAAAAATACGATGAAATGCTGTTTGAATTAAAGCATGAAGAAAACTCGTATTCTTATGATGATATCCTGCATCTTACGGCAGACCTTCTGCTTGAAAAGAAAGACGGTAAAGCTGTCAGGAGCGAGATTGCAAAAGAGCTGTCTTCAAGGTACAAAGAAATATTTGTTGATGAATACCAGGATGTCAACGCCGCTCAGGATTCGATTTTTGAGGCGCTTTCCGACAATGACAGCAACAGATTTCTCGTAGGCGATGTAAAGCAGTGCATTTACGCCTTCAGAAATGCCATGCCTCAGATATTCATGTCTCTGCGGGATGAAAATCAGAATATTAAAAAGGTTTATCTCAATAACAATTACCGCAGCAGAAAAGAAATAACCGACACGGTCAATTTCATTTTCAGGCAGATTATGTCAAAAGAAGCAGGCGATGTTGACTATGATGAGAGGGAATATCTTTATCCCGATCTGCCTTACTCCCCCGACGGGAATACAAAAATCGAGGTCGGCATAATATCGGCGGGTGAAAACGAAAAAGAAAAACTTCACAATCAGGCGCGTTATGTTGCTCACAGGATCCTTGAATCGATAAACAACAAAGAGCAGATTGTTGAGAAAGTAAACTCCGACGGCGATGATATACTGCGAAATATTGAGTATTCGGATTACTGCATTCTTTACAGAAACAAAAAGTGCGGCAAAGCTTTCGGCGAGGTATTTGACGAACTCGGTATTCCGTATGTATCGGATAATGAAGATACATTTATGTCATCCCCGGAAATCAGTTTTCTGAAAGCACTGCTCAGAACAATTGACAATCCCACCGATGATGTTTCTCTCGCATCGGTAATGCTCTCCCCCGTTTACGGCTTTACGCCGGATGAACTGGCTCTTATCAGAGCCGACGGCAGGCGCGGCAGATTTTACAGATGCGTTGTATCAGCCGCCGAAAACGGGAATGAGAAAGCAAAAGAATTCATTGAAAATACCGCAAAGCTCAGAAGAATCGCATCCACACGCTCTGCCGGCGAATTCACGGCGGATATTATCGATGAAATCGGATACAGAGCAATAGTATCAAAAATGAAAAACCCTTCATCACGGCTTTCAAATATTAATTCATTCATTAACCTTGCCGACACCTTCGAGCAGACAGGCTCAAAAGGATTATCGGCATTCGTCAGATTCCTCTCCAAACTGGATGATGACGATGTAAAAGTTCCCTCCGGAGCGGCATCGGCAGGCTCTGACTGTGTCAGGATGATGACAATCCACAAAAGCAAAGGGCTTGAATTTCCGGTAGTAGTACTGCCGGACACCGAGAGGAAATTTTATTTCGGCGGAATCTATGACAGTCTTGTCATTTCGGGTAAATACGGCATCGGAATGAAATTCATAGATAATAATATAAGATATAAAAATATCCTCTGGAAACTCTGCTCGGAAGATAAGAAGAATACCCAGATATCCGAGGAAGTGCGCCTGCTGTATGTGGCTCTCACCCGCGCTAAAGAAAGGATAATGATTTTAACAACAAATGATTCTGCCGAGAAAGGTCTTGAAGGTATTATTCCGGGAGCTGATACGATTGATTCCGCTGCCGTGTCCGGAATGGACGGATATTTCAGAATGATAGGCTCTGCCCTGCTCTCTCATCCCGATGCAGGCATGTTGAGAGAACTTGCCGGCAATTACGATTATCACTCCGCCTGCGATACACGGATAGATTTCAGACTCATCGATTCACTGCCCGAATCCGGCAACAGCGAATCAGACAGCTTATCAGATACGGATGAAATCATACCGGTTACGGAATCATCGCAAAAGCAAAAAATCCTTGATGAAATCAGGGAGAGGCTGTCTTTCAGATATCCTTATGAATCTCTTAACTCCGTAAGGGCAAAGAGCACGGCATCAAGCCTGGGTATAAAGAAATTTGACAAGCGTTATTTCGCCACGTCAAAACCGCAGTTTGCCATGAATGATAAACTGACCGGTGCTCAGATAGGTACGGCTACTCACAGATTCATGCAGTTCTGCAATCTTTCCCGCGCCCGCGATGATATTGAATCCGAAATGAAAGCTCTCACGGAGAAAGGCATACTCAGCGAAAAAGAATTTCAGTCGCTTAACAGAGATAAAATCAGCGCTTTCTTTAAAACTCCTGTTTTTGAACGCCTGATCAAGTCAGAAAAGATTTACAGGGAATTTGCATTTAACGCCTCTCTCTCTGTCACCGATATATACCCGGAAATTGATATCGGCGCGGTGGATGATGAAACCGTCCTTATTGAAGGCGTTGTCGACTGTGCTTTTGAAGAAAACGGCAAGCTTATAATTATCGATTTCAAAACCGACAGGGTTTCGGGTGAAGAGGAGCTTGTTTCGGAATACCGCGCTCAGCTTGAAACATACCGCAAATGTCTTGCAAAGGTGCTGAGAATTCCCGTTTCGGAAACATTGATTTATTCATTTTCACTCGGCAGAATTATTTCGCTGTAATCAGAAATAATAATTGATTATAACAAAACATTGGTATAGAATAATGTTATCAATCAGAAAGGGGCAACATGAATGAAATCCTTTAAAAAATCTCTGGCCTTGATGCTCGCATTAATAATAATGCTGTTATCGGTTCCCGCTTTTGCCGCGCAGAGCTCCGCCGCTCCGGCAGCTCTTCACACCGAGGGTGAAAAGATTATTGACTCAAACGGCAAAGAAATAATCCTCAGAGGCACGAATTTCGGCGGCTGGGGCATTATGGAAGACTGGTTCTGCCCCTACACAAACCCCGCCGGTGAGGAGCAGGTTTATCAGACTCTCGTAAAAAGATTCGGAACTGATGCGACTCATGAGCTTTTCAAAACATACAGAAGCAACTGGATAACGGAAACCGACTATAAGAATGTAGCTTCTCTCGGTATGAATGTTGTTAGGCTTCCGATCTGGTACCGTAACTTCCAGTCTGACGACAACGGAACCTGGTACAGAAATGATAACGGAGAGATAGATTTCAGCGAGCTTGATGAAGCCGTCGCTATGTGTAAAAAATACAATCTCTATCTTATAATCGACCTTCACGGGCTTCCCGGATATCAGAATGATTACGACCACTGCGGTCAGTCAAAATCGATGTCTCTCTTTGACGACACCGAAAAGGGAAAGAGATACAGAGAGGTCGTAACCGATTTCTGGGTAGAGATGGCAAAGCATTACAAGGGCGAAACCGCCATCGCGATGTATGACCTGATGAATGAGCCGCTCGGCACAAACATCACAAGAGACGGCAGCTTCCAGCAGACATTCTGGGATTTCAGCAATGAGCTCTACAATGCCGTAAGGGCGGTTGATCCCGACCATATAATCTGTATGGAGGCAATCTGGGACCCCTCCGCGATTGCTTCACCGGAGGTTTACGGATGGAAAAACATCGTCTATCAGGAGCATCTTTACGACATAACCAATTTCACCATTCTGCGCAAGGTTAACGAAATAAGGGACTGCGGTTACAACGCACCGTTTTACATCGGAGAATTCTATCCGAGAGGTCTCACAACATTCGGTTATATGTTCTCCCTTTTCAACAGCAGAAATCTGAGCTGGACAACCTGGACATATAAGGGAGCGGGCCCCGACGCCGATAAATCACCCTGGTTCCTCTACGGCTCATCATCAATCGAAAAAATCGATTATGAAAATGACAGTCTGGAGGAATTGCAGCGAAAGTTCGGTGAGGTTCTGAGAACCGACGGCGAAAAATTCAGCAAAAACACATTTGCCGACTACGCCGCGAACTTCACGGACGGATACTCCGACAGCGCTTCGCTCTTTACATTCGGCCTTATAGATAATGCCGGAACACAGGAGCAGAGAAGCGCAATGCTCAGCGAAAAGCTGACAGCAATAAAAACAACAATTTCCGACTGGCTCAGAAAGCTTAAAACAGGAGATTTATTATAATTTTAAAATGACAATGCCGCAAACGGTTTTCACCGTTTGCGGCTGAATTTTATGTAGGGCTTTATTAATGCATAATGCATAATTGTCAATTAGAAGTTAGAAGTGAGGAGTGAGAAGTTTCGGAATCGCATTGCGGAAAACTATATCGTCCACACCCGTCTTGCTCGTTTCACTCGCACTCCACCCTCTCCGATCGTGGAGAGGGCCAAGGGTACTCTAAACAACCAACATATATAATCCGGAGCGAAGCGGTCTCACCTGTCGGTTCGGTCGGTGCTTCTGCCTGCGGCAGAGGTGTCCACCGGACACCCGCACCCCGAAACTGCTAACTGCTCCCTGCTAACTGCTAACTCAACATAATCCGGAGCGAAGCGACCCTAAATTACTAATTACTCATTACTAATTACTAATTAAAAATTGCACATTGCACATTGCTAATTGCACATTAAATACCATCTTTCTTCCTTACCGCCTTTATCACTCCGTCATCAATGCTCATTTTACAGATTCTCGCGTTGCGGCGGTCGCCGGGCAGCCCGTCATCCTCTCTGTTTCTCGCGTGATAGACAGAGTACCACTCGCCGTCATATTTAATCATTGAGTGGTGCCCCGCTCCCTCCTCCCACTCATTTGAGCTGAATACGGGGGCGTAGGTATTATCGTCAGGATATTTTTCAAACTTAATCTTAGTCAGGTCTGTTTCATCGGTTTTCGCCCTTGCGTATCCGATGAAATAATGCTCATTCTGATAGCAGGAGCCGCTGTACATGACATACTGCCACTCGCCTTCCCTGAAATAAAACGCGCCCTCAATAGTGTGCCAGTGGCGGCCGGGAGCGTATCTGTCTCTCATATAGATTTCCTCATCGAGAGTCGGCACCACAACCGTGACAGGCTCGCCTTTTACCGTGTAGGGGTCAAGCAGTTTATCCACAACTATATATGTGCCCGCTCTCTCCCTGTCAAAATCATTGGTCGAGTAAAATATAAAAAGCCCCGATTCGTTTCTGACAACATGGGAGTCTATAGAGAAGGGGTGAAGCAGCTGTTTCGCTCCCGTAAAAGGTCCGAGAGGTCTGTCTGAAACACTCACATGCATTGTCTGCCTGTGGCCTCCCCTGTCGGGAGTGTCGCCGTAAAACTCAAAAGAGCAATACATATAGAATCTTCCGTCAATTTCTATAACCGACGGCGCCCAGAAATCTTTTACTCCCGGAAAGGTGAATACCATACCCTCAGATTTCCAGCCGGAGAAAAGATTATCCGATGAATAGGCGTAGATACCGTCTTCTCCGGTAGTGTAAATATAAAACCTTCCGCGCGATTCCAATATAAACGGATCCGCCTGACCTATATAATTTTCTTTATTGATTTCAAGCAACTGCATATAATCACCTTAAAAGAGAGGCTGCCCGATAATTCTGAGGGCAGCCCCTTTATTACTGTTTATTTAGTAAATAAATCTATAATGGTGCCGAATATCGAAAGCTTTTCGCCTATTGCGATAAGAACAGGGCCTATGAATTCATAGAAAGCGGAAGCGAATCTGCTGGCGTTGATTTTTTTTGCGTATTCGTCATCTTTGAGAACAAAGCCGTTAACCGTAAGCACCTCGGACTCAAAGCCGCCGGTGTTTTCATCCAATGTAATAAGACGGCAGCCGTGATTGAGCTCGCTGCTGTATGAATGATAGGTTATACCGGGAGTGTTGATAACATGAATTCCTTTAATCTCGACATCAAAGGAATTAACATGATCGTGCCCTGAAAAGATTGCCTTTACCTCACCCTTTTCAGCCATTGCGTCAAGCTGACCGTAATTATAATATCCGGGGCAAGGGGGCTCATTGAGGAATCCGGTGAAATTCTGACATTTGGGAACGAATGTATAGTTTTTGCCGTAAAAGCTTCTTCCCAGAGAGCCGAGATCAACTGCCGAAGGATAGTAGAGATAATCGTAAACATCTCCCACAATTATATGCTGAAACGCAATCGCGGGAACATAGTTTCCTTTATCATCCTTATACTGCTCTCTGTTATTTTTATACCAGTCAATCTGATACTGCTCAACGCAGCCGTAACCGAGTTCGTTGCCCTCTTCATCATAAACATAATTGCCTGAGTCAAACATGTAAAGACCGTAGGCTGCTTTTGACGGATCCTTTGAGGAGTAAACGGGAAGATAGTGTGTGCCTGCCTTCGGATGAGGAGCCGTGTCGTTTACATCGACTTCGTTTGTGCCGAGGAAATACTTTCCGCCGTATTTTACATACAGCTCAAATAATTCGGGATTGCTCCAGCCCTGCTGATGATCGTGATTGCCGAATACCATTGTGAAATAAGTGCCGGTCTCGACATAGGGCTTCACAAGAGCTTCTATCTCCTGCTCCTTGGTCTCCTTGGGACCTACGGCATTATCTCCGCCGAGAACAACAAGATCGGGCTTATAATCTCTGATAATCTTATAAATAAATTCGTTCATCTCTTCGTGTGCGGGAAATGTATCCTGACAGTCGCAGAGATTGATTATTCTGAATTTGCCGTCCGAACCGAATTTCAGCACATTATCA
>JAEEGL015352191.1_pt1 | contig 13160 bp, 14 predicted proteins | sample 9134231 | NCBI WGS metagenome assembly JAEEGL01 (sample SAMN16246548, study PRJNA631951) | gut metagenome | biome: gut microbiome; feature: rumen; material: fiber-attached | host: Bos | place: Iran: Karaj | collected 2018-10
AGGTGGGCGAAGCCATCACGGAAGAGGATATCAAGGCCCGGTATGAAAACGGCGTGCTGAGCCTGACGATCCCGAAGAAAGAAGCAAGGAAAGTGCCTGAAAAGAAACAGATTCTGATCGAAGGATAATATGAATCCCGTGCATACAGGGGGCCGGTTTTGCCGAAAACCGGCCCCCTGTCTGCGTGTTTTCGTCCGTTTGCCCTCTGCGGTCACGCAGAGAAGAGGGGCCGGATACAATCCGTCTTTTCTGTGATGCTTGTTCCGTAAAGATCGGACGACCGCGCTGCCGGAAGCCTTCAAACGGCTGCTTTGAAACGGAAGGCTTGCGTGTATGGTGCGTTTCAGGACGGCTGTTCATGCATCCGGCGGGCAGTCGGCAGCACCCGGAAACGCCGGTAAGCCCCCGATGAGGAAATAAGCAGAAAAACCCGTTTTTTCAAATCTTTCCGTACATCTTTACACAGAATACGAGGCTGCCGCAGGATCATTGAACTGCAGCAGCCCCGTTCTTATCGTTTCGTTCATATTTCCCCGCCGGACAGGATTCTCTCCACGAGCTCCCGTTTGTCGTTCAGCACGCATCCGCCGGCGTGATTCTCAAGCAGATGGCCGTTTTCCCGCAGCGTCCGGAAAAGCCGCGAATGCATCGCGTCCTTCAGGGAAGTATCCCGCACGTTGATGTCCGAATACGGAGAGAAGGGGCATGGTTCCGCCCCTCCGTGGGAATTGATATGGAAGAACCCGCGGCCCGCGGCCACACAGCCGCCGGACGATTTTTCGTCGCCCGGGAAGGAGATATACACCATCTCCGGTTTTTCCTGCCGAAGACGGAGGATCTCGCCGCGCAGGTATTCCCGCTCCGCGTCACCCGGCGCAAGCTCCCTGCTTTCGTCCGTAACCGGCACAAATTCGACAAAAATGACTGCCTTGCATCCCCGGTCCGACAGACTCTTCAGAAAGGCGGATGAGGATACCTCGCGGATATTCTGCCTTGTCACCGTCACAGACGCGCCGAAAATCAGCCCTCTGCGGTGCAGTTCGTCCATATTGGCGATCAGCCGGTCATAGATTCCGCTTCCGCGTCGGGCATCAGTGATTTCTCTCTCTCCTTCGATGCTCATGATGGGAACCAGATTGCGCCGCCTGGCGAAGAGTTCAAAATACGCTTCGTCCATGAACGTTCCGTTGGTGAAGATCGGAAACAGGATGCCGGGGATTTGTCCCGCCGCTTCGATCACATCCCGCCGCAGCATCGGCTCTCCGCCGGCCAGCAGGATGAAGCTGACGCCCAGTTCATCCGCTTCCTCAAAGATGCGGAGCCACTCCTCCCCGGTGAGCTGTGCCACCGGCGCCTGATCCACCGTGGCATGATTGCACCGGGAGTAGCAGCCCGCGCAGTGCAGATTGCATTTGCTGGTGATGCTCGCGATCAGGAAGGGCGGGATATGTTCTCCCCCATCCTCCGCTTTTCTCCGCTTCTGCGAAGCCTTTCTGCTGGCCGCCGCGAATTTCACCATGAATGCGCTTTCACGGGGATTTTTCAGTGTTGCCCTGATCACGTCGGAAACGACGTGTTCCACGCCTTTTGTCAGGTAATCCTGCAGATCAAAAGCTGCGCCGTTCATTCGTTCGGTTCCTCCCCCGCCGCCTTGTACGGATTCTCCTTTTCAGGCCCGTTTACGCCCGATTGAATTTTTCCTTCGGCTGTCTGCAGCGCGGACATTTCCAGTCCTCCGGCAAATCCTCAAAGGCGATGCCGTCATGCTCCCGGGGATCATACACATAGCCGCACACGGAGCAGACATATTTGCCGCTCGCTTCTTCCTGCGCAAAGTCAATTTCCGGGAAAACAGTCTCCACCGGATGCTCCAGATCCATCACACGTTTTGCTTCCAGGCTTTCATAGCCCTGAGGCGTATGCGTTCCGCAGTAAACCGTCGGATGACTGCGGATGAATTCGCGCACGCGATCCATGGTTTCCCGGGCGGCGGAACGGTCATCGTACACCACGGACAGTTTGTTTTCATACAGCGCTTCATCCACGTAGGTGATATCGCCGTGCATCATATAGAACAGGCCGTCCGATTCGACGATCACGATGCTGTTGCCGTTGGTGTGTCCCTTGGCTCTGACAAGATAAACGCCGTCCCGGATCTTCTGGCAGGCCGGGAAATTGTAATACGCGCCGTCCGTGAATTCCACCGGCACCAGGTTTCCGATCCCCTGCAGCTCGGCAGCGGACAGTTCATCCGCGTTCACGTAAATCTTCGCGTTGGGGAAGCTGCGAAGCTCGCCGGAATGATCGGCATGCTTATGGGTCAGCAGAATTGCCGTCACCTGTTCACGCTTGTATCCGAGAGCGGCAAACGCCTCCATGTAGCTGCAGATATCCCTGCCTGTAAAAGCAGGGCTGTTCTCGTCCGGCTTCTCTTCCGGGGTTCCCGCGGGCAGGCCGGTGTCCACCAGGATCACCTCATCGCCCGTATCGATCAGATAATTCTGCAGACTGCCGCGATAGCGGATGCCCGGATCGAACCTGTCCGGTCCCTCTTCGCCGCCGAAGGCGAACGGCTGGGAGTAGAATCCGTCTTTTCTGAATTTAACCGCTTTGATTTCCATGGTGCTTCCTCCTCTTTCATTTGATGTGTGAGCCATTGCTGTTTCAACAGGCTCTACCGACGCGTCCATGCTCTTCGCCCGCTGTTTTACCCGATCGCCTTCCGCACCTCGTTCAGGGTCAGCCCCTGCCTTTGGGCGATATCCGCCAAATCCTCATACTCCGCTTTGCGGCGTTCCAGGCCCATGCCGGAAGCCTTTTTCACCCGCACCGGTCCATAGGGCGTTTCCGCCGTTTCAACGGAGCGTTTCAGTGCATACCTTTCCATATCCTGGCGGCGAATGCCCAGGGTGGAGGTGTGTTTCATCATCACAGCCGCCAGATGATCCGCGTCCTCGGGCAGGCAGATCACGCTGAGCAAAACGCCGGGCCTCGATTTCTTCATGCCGATAGCCTGAGTGTAAACGTCCCTGGCACCCGCTTTGAACAGCTGTTCCATGGCAAATCCGATCTCCTCGCCGGTCATATCGTCCAGGTTGCATTCCAGTCTGGCAATCCGTTCAAGCCGGCCTTCGCTTTCCCCCAGGAACGCCCGCAGGCAATTGGCCCGTTCAAACTCTTTCTTTCCCATTCCATAGCCGATGGATTCCACGGTCATGACCGGCCGGTCTCCGAATTCGGATACGAAATGCTTCAGCAGCGCCGCCCCGGTGGGCGTGCACAGCTCACCCTGCACTTCTCCGCCCCAGATCGGAACGCCTCGCAGGATCAGCGCGGTCGCGGGCGCCGGCACCGGAAGGATGCCGTGCATGCAGCGCACGTGGCCGCAGCCCACGTGCACCGGGGAAGCCATAACCTTCTCCGCGCCGATTGCCTCCATCAGCAGGCAAACGCCTACCACGTCCGCCACAGCGTCCAGCGTACCCACTTCATGGAAGTGGATTTCGTTTACGGGGCGCCCGTGCACCCGGCTTTCAGCCTCCGCAATCAGGGCATACACCGCCCCGGCGTCCGCTTTCACTTTTTCGGATACCGGCAGACCGGCAATGATCGCTTCGATGCCGGCAGCGGATGTATGGTGATGATGGTGCTCCTCTTCGTGCTCCTCCTCGTGATGATGTTCATCCTCATGGCCGTTGGCATGGTCGTGCCCGTGCTCATGATGACGCTCATGAACATCCGCGGATTCCTCTTCCGCCCCGTTCACGGTCACCTTCATACGGGTGCCGGTGATGCCGCACCTGACAGCCCGCTCCGCTTCCACCCGCACACCGGGCAGGCCCAGGGCATTCATCCGATCCAGAAACGCCTGCCTGTCCGGAATCAGTTCCAGCAGCGCCGCCATCAGCATATCGCCCGCGGCGCCCATCCCGCATTCAAGATACAGCGTTTTCATCAGATACCTCCTTCATGGCAGCTCCACGATCATGCGCAGCAAGTCCTGATAAAAGCCGCGGATGTCGTGTTTATGCGCCAGCCCGCCCTGCAAAGCCATATGGTCACCGGACCGGGCAGGAAACACGTTCCACATCCCCCGTTCGATCCTTGCAGGATCCAGCGGTTTTGCAGGCGCACCAAGCGGGCACGCCGCGGAAATCGTATTCACCAGCCCGTCATTCTCCCGCCATGTGTCATCGATCACGAACCCGCCTTTTGTTTTTCCCGTATAGGATCCGATCTGACGCGCCCGCATCACAAACAGCGGCTCTATCCCTTTCTTCGGTACGTGCGTACCGTCTGCCTGCCGCCTGGTATAGCTGCACGGCACGGAAAAGCAGTAAACGTCCGGCAGGGTTTTCATTCTGCGGTTCAGGGCCAGCGCGTTGTCGATATGCATGTCATAATCGGCCAGGTCCCGCCGGTCTCTCCCGTCCGTCCGGGGCGTTGTACCGATGGACATCATACGGGCCAGTCCCTTGCTCCACAGGGGCGCTTTTACACTCTTCGGATCAAAGTCCGGGTCTGAAAACAGATCATAGGCCGTGGTTCCGTTCATGGGGGAAGCCAGGGTAACGATACTGTGGATCCGGCTGCCCGATCCTCCGGCAAAAAGCGGAGACAGATCCCCATCCTGTGCGGCGTTCCGCTCGGCTTCATCTCCGTTGGCAAGCAGTTCGGAGAAAAGCCGCACGGTGGTCCCGCCGAAGGAGTGGCCCAGCAGCACAAGCCTCGTATGCGTATTCCATTCAGGCAGCAGCGGGCAATCCGAAAAATCCCTTCCGAAACGCCCGTGCCGGTACATTCCGCTGTGTGCCATGCCGTAATCCACCCGCGTTCCCGCGATCTGGGCATATAATTCGCAGGCCCGGTCCCAGGCGCTGCCTGTTGGGGCAACAGAAGCGGCATAACAGGCAAAGCCCTCTCCCCGCAGGAAAGCCATCAGATCGCCGCCGCGCATCCCCCAATAAGGCATCCTGCGGTAAACGGCATCATAGCTGCCCCAGCCGGATAATCCGTGCACAAACACAAATGAATAATCAGCCATTCTTTTTCTTCCATCGTCCGTTTTCGCTCGCCATGGCGGAGCCGAGGATCAGGACCGCGCCGAGGATATTCAGCACGCTGAGCGGTTCCTTCAGGAGAAACGCGGAAAACAGCAGGGCGGATACCGGGTCGATGTAGCTGAGCATGGCGACGGTCTGAACACGCAGGCCTTCCATGCCTCCGAAATACAGCGCATAGGCTGTGCCTGTGTGAACGACGCCCACCGCAAGCAGCAGGAGAAGCGCTGACGGCGTGAATACGATCCCGGCGAACCCGTCCGTCAGAAGCAGATAAGGCAGCATGACGATCCCGGCCGAAAGCAGCTGGACGGTGGTTCTCCGATATGCGTCAACGCCCTGTGTTTTTTTGTTTGTGATCACCACGCCCGCGTACAGTGCCGCCGCGCCGAGCGCCGGCACGATCCCGGTCAGATCATGCGGCTGCGCGCCGCTTATGTCCGCCACACCTGAAATCAGTACCATGCCCACGATCGAAACCATCGCGCATATCATCTTCCTGCCTGTCAGCCGCTCCCGGAAAAGGATGGGTGACAGCAGCATCACGATGGTGGGCTCCATGTAGTAGCACAAAGTAGCCACGGCGACCGTGGTATGGTTGTACGCCTCAAACAGCAGCATCCAGTTGAAACCGATCATGGCGCCCGTCACGGCCAGCCGCAGCAGGGTACGCCCCGGCAGAGGCGCGGATTTGTCCTTCCCGCGCAGCCTGACAAAGACCAGCAGGAAAACCCCGCCCAGAATGCCCCGCGCAAACGCCAGAAAAGCGGAAGGAAGGGGTATATACCGCCTGAAAACACCGATGGTGCCGAAAATCAGCATGGAGGCGATGAACATTCCCGGCGCTCTGCCGTCATTTGTTTTCTTCATCCGGTTTGCCGCGTCATTCCGCGATCAGGGTCGCGATATAGTCCGTATCCGCGGGCCGTGGCAGGCCGGGATCGGCAATCGCAAGCCGCACACGATCCCCCATGCCGAAGGCGAAATGGCACATCGCAATGCCCATGTCCACCTTCTGCAGATCCCATCCGGCGTCCGCAAACCCTTTGTTTTTCTTTTCGTAAAAATGCGCCTGTGTGCCGTCGATGACCACCCGCCAGGGCTGCCTGTTCACCGCGGAGGGCGCCCAGCGCACCATTTCCAGGGCATCCCCGCAGGGCACATCCTCCTGAAGCAGCCGATCGAAGCTCCGGTCAAAGAAAAGCTCGGAGAAATCCTTACGGCTGTCCGCCCGGACGCCCTTGCGCATCATCGCTTCCCGCAGGGACATCTTCTTCGCCGGATACCCCAGGGGGCTCACGCAGGGCATCACCTCATCCGCCCGCAGTTCCATCGCTTTTTCAAACGCCGCGCGGTCCATGGTGCCTGCGATCCAGGTGGTGCCCAGGCCCAGGGATTCGGCATACAGCACCAGCTTTTCAAAGGCAAAGCCGAACGCCTCCTCCGCGTGAGGCTGCCGCCGGAGCTTTCCCGCGACGTATGCGTCCGTCCCCACGATCACAGGAGAGGAAAGCCCGTTTTCCTTTGCGTTCAGCAGCTTCCAGGAAACGGGGATCGCGTACGGCGTTTCGATGCTTTCCGCGAAACGCAGGATTTTTTCCGCGTCCTCCGGGCGAAGGGGATTTCCGTCAAAGGTGCGTACGCTTCTGCGGCGGCGCACCAGTTCAAGGCCGTTCACAGCTTCAGGCCCTCCGTCCAGGTTTTCAGGTCCGCTTCGGACACTTCGCCGCCAAGGCGCCTGCCGTGATCCACATACGCGCTTTCGCTCACCAGGCTCCGGATGCGCTCCGCGGTATTGCCGATGCCGCTGCCGCCGGAGGTGCAGAAAGGAATGATCTTTTTGCCGGAAAAATCATACGCGGTCAGGAAAGTATCCACCACGCTGGGCTCCCTGCCCCACCAGATGGGAAAGCCCACGAAAACCACGTCGTACTGCGCCATATTTTCCACGCAGCCCGCGAGTGCCGGCCGGCAGTTTGGGTCGCTCATCTCAAGCGAGCTGCGGCTCTGCCTGTTTCGCCAGTCCAGGTCTTCCGCGGTGTAGGGCACTTCGGGCCTGATTTCCGCATAATCCGCGTTTTCCACCGCCGCGATCTCCCGTGCCGCTTTTGCGGTCACACCGCCGGCGGAAAAACAGGCTACCAGGATTCTGCTCATCGTATTGACCTCCCGGATGATTTTTTGGATAAGAAATCAGCCTTTACAACGGATTTCTTATCTGTTATGATTGTACAGGATGGATTTTTTCCTGTCAATAACCGAAAAAATCCGTTGCAGGAAAGAAAAACCTGAGTGAGGATTCAATCGATGTCTCAGCGTCACAACTGTCCCTGTACAGATCAATGCGTGCTGCAGTCCGCCCTTGAAAGCATCGGCGGCAAATGGAAACTGCCCGTACTCTGTTCCCTGTCCGCAAACGGAGCCAGCCGTTACAACGAATTGCTGCGCCATGTGCGGGGCATATCCAACACCATGCTGTCTCAGACCCTGAAGGAACTGGAGCGGGACCGGCTCATCCTGCGCAGGGAATACCTGGAAGTGCCGGTCCGCGTGGAATATGACCTATCCGGGCAGGCAAAAGAGCTTCAGCCCATCCTGGCGAAGCTGATCGAATGGAAACTGGCACAGGCATCAAAGGAGTGAAGTACGGGCTTCGTCCCCTTATTCCTTTTCGAAAAACCGCGGCATCATTCTTACGAATCAAAAAAACGCGCTCCGTCTTCCGTCACAAGCCGTTCGGTTTCGGGATATTCGAAGATCTCATCCTTTCCGGCGTTTGCTTCCAGATAAGCCGCAAATTCCCTCGCGTACCATTTTGCCATTTCCAGGTTGTGCATCAGATAATGCCCGCAGTTTGCGGGAGCGACGCCGGGCACTTCCCGCGCGTCCTCTGCGGCCCTGAACGCGTTCAGGATGAGCGTGTAAAGCTCCTGCGGCCTGCGGCTTCCCTTCAGGATCAGGTAAAAGCCCGTCAGGCAGCCCATCGGTCCCCAGTAAATCACCTCGTCCTTCCAGTCCGGGTCGTTGCGCAGGTACGTCGCGATCAGGTGCTCCAGCGAATGCATGGCTCCGACGTCGATGACCGGCTCCCGGTTGGGCCTTTTCATCCTGATATCGTAGGTCGTAACCGAATACGCGTCCAGATGATCCACCCTGCTTGTAAAAATGCCGGGCACGATGCGCGTGTGGTCCACCGAAAAACTCTGAATCAGTTCCATATCTTTTTTCCTCCTGCTGCACACGCCCGCACGCGGCAGGCGTCCGTGGTTTTCCCGCAGCATCCGCGCGGTCAGAAGCAAATCGTTTCCGGCGCCTCGGTAAAGGAGCTGAAGGTGGCGGCCGCGTTCCTGAAGTACAGCATCTGCATGTTTCCGTCGTCCGCGCTGTACATGGCTTTCAGGGCGGGCATTTTTTCCAGCATGGCCGCTTTGACTTCACGGCTGTCGTCATTGACCAGTTCGCCGGCGACCCGCAGCCATTTTCCATCCCTGAACGCACAGATCTCCGCCCTGGGGTTCGCCGCGATCTGCCTGGACACCGCCTTCGCCTTCCCGGTCTGGATGTAGAGCTTCCCATCCCAAAGCAGCGCTGTGCCAAATGGCCTCACCCGTGGCTGATCGCCTTCGACGGTGGCCAGATAATAGGTTTGCGCCTCGTTCAGAAACCGGTACACTTTCTCAATGCCTTCCATGTTCATATCCTCCCTTTCAAAGCGGCGTCTGCCGCACAGAATCGTTTTCCGGTCCGGACACATCCTCTTCGGACCGGAGTCCGAGCCAGCGCATCAGCACCTCCAGGCCCGCTTCCGGCACACAGAACCTGCTTCTGTCCCCGCTTTGGATTTCCTTCCAGACCATTTCCGGATCAAACCAGCGGACCTCGGAAACCTCGCTTTTCTGCAATGTCAGGCATTTGATATCCACCGGCTCGCAATAGACATATACCTTCGTCACCTCGTTGTCCCGGAAAAGCTTTCCGTGAAACACTTTCTCATACCGGATACGGAAATCCCCCGCCGGATGAAGCTGTTGAGGCGCCGCGGTGATTCCGAGCTCCTCGGATAATTCCCGCAGGGCCGAAGGAAGCGGCTCCTCCCCCGCTGGGATGTGCCCCGCGGAGGAGGTATCGAACAATCCGGGGAAAGATTCCTTTTCCTCACTGCGCCGCTGCAGCAGGATCTCCGTTCCGCCCCCGTTTTTCCGTACCACCCACACATGGGCCGTCCGATGAAGAATCCCCCTCCGGTGGGCCTCATCACGGCTGATCACTTTCCCGGTTGGGTTCCCGCTTTCATCCACGATATCCAGGTATTCCATGCCTTGCGCTCCTCATCGTCCGGCAGGTAAGGTCATTTCCTCCGAACCGCAAAATGCAGAAGAATAAAGGGTTTGCGGATATAATGATACAGAAATTCAGACGGGACGTCAAGCCGGTTTCCGCAAATAACGCCTATGAGATGAATGCCGGATCCACGGTCTTTCAGACAGGAACACAGGCCTGATCGGACAGTGCTTGCACACGGTTCATGAAGCCCGTATAATATTCGTGCGGTCCGCGAGCGGCATGAACTGCGCCTTTGCAGAACATGCGCAGGCAGCTGCTTTTGTACCCGCGCCATCCGGATGATTGTGATGAGGAGATCGAAAAACGATGCAGATGAAGCTTTATCTTCATTCCGGCATTTTTCATGCCGACGATGTATTTTGCTGTGCCTTCCTCCGCCTGTACGGTCTGCAGCCGGAAACCTTCCGGGTGGCCGAAATCACGGATGAGATGAGAAAAGAAGCATCTGCCGGAACTGCCATTATCGCGGACATCGGCGAAATCTACGATCCCGGACGGAATATGTTTGACCATCACCAGCTTAACGCTCCCATGCGAAAGGATGGGACCCGGTACGCCGCATTCGGCCTGCTGGTTCAAAAGTTCTGGAAGGAGGAATGGACCTGGAAGGATCGCTTTGAAAACGAATACGTCAAACCGATCGACGCGACGGATAACGGCCAGAGCAACTTTGTCATAAACAGGCTGATCAAGGCTTTTGTTCCCAACTGGAACAGTGACGAAGATCCCGACGCCGCGTTTTTTCAGGCTGTTGATTTTGCTTATGGAATTCTGGAAAGAGATTTTGCCAGACGCGCCGCGATACGGGACGCGGAAATCGAAATCGAAATACGAGCCGGCGAAGCCAAAGACGGCATACTGATCCTTGAAAAATACATCCCGTTTGACAGCTGTCTGGACAGTTCCATGGGCGTAAAAACCGTGATCTATCCCAGCAATCGCTCCGGCTATGACTGCCGGATCGTGTCCATCGAAGCAGGACGAAAAGAAATGGCCGGCACCTTTCATCGGCTGCGCGCGGGATCGGGCGGCTGCACTTTCCTGCACAAGGATGGTTTTCTGGCAAGCTTTGACACGCTGGAGCACGCCATCGAAGCCGCAAAACGCGTATTCTGATCACGGCTCAATCCGCCTTCGCCGCATCCGGCATGAAATGATTTCCTTTTCTTACCCGCCCCGGTCACCCTGCCGGGACGTTTTTTCGTCCGCCGGACGGAGTTCGCAGCCCTGTTGCCATTATGGATTCCCCACCTGAGCGCAGGCGGGATCACGGAAAGCTTCCCGCTTTTCTCTATGTGTTCTTTTTATATTCGAAGATCAGTCTGTCTCGATATCTTTCCTTTCGCCGCCCGTCCCGGCGGCCTCACATTCCGTGCCGGAAGTCTCCGCATTGCCCGTCTCGGCCTCATCCTGCGGGATCGTCTTCACGCACAGCGTGAAATACAGGATATGCCCCACCCATACGACGGCAAGAATGACGCAGGGGATCCACACGCCTTTTCGGGCCATCATATAAAAACCGAAACCCATCAGCAGCGTCACGGTGCAGATGACGGAAATCTTCGTCGACCGCATCATGCCGCGCTTTTTTACGAAGGACTCCAGATGCTTCCGATAAAGGCCGGTACCCAGGAACCAGTCATGCAGTCTTTGCGAGCTGTTGGCAAAAAAGAACACGGTGAGCAGATAGAGCGGCGTCGTGGGCAGAACGGGCAGGAAAATGCCCACCGTTCCGAGACCCAGACAAACGCAGCCCAGTGCCGCAAAAACATATTTTCTGATTTTCACGCCTGCTTTGATTCCTCCCTCCCGATCTTTGCGAAATACCCTGCCGGTGCCTGAAACTCGATGTGTTTTCATGTTTCCCGGTTTTCAGCCGGATGCTTTTATCCGGCCGCGCCATCCCCGCAAAGCTTCCGAAACGGCCCGGAAATACGGTGAGCCATTTCATGCTCATTATAGCATTGTTAGTGATGGCTAACAAGTCTTTTCTCCGTTTTTCTTTGTTGGATGAAAAGCCGGATTCCTTTTTCCCGAGAAAGCTCCGGCCGGGCACCGGGGTGTTTCATCTGCCGCTTTCCGTCACGCGGAACATCCTGGTTTCTCCGAGATACGCGTCAAATTCGACTTCTTTCACGCATTCCCCGTAACTCCTGTGCTCGTACACCTCATACAGGTCCACGGGACGGGGGAAGCACAGTTTCTTCCTGCCTGCGGACGACGCGTGGAATGTCAGATAATTCCGGTTCGCGTAGAGCACGTCGCCGGACTCGCAGTAGATATGACAGCCGGCGAACCTTGCCAGGCCGCGAAGCACTTCTTTCTGGATGAACTTTCCCGCGTAATGCACGGATGTGAAACCGCCGCAATCCTTTACGGCAACGGCGGGATACCCGCTGGTGAGGAAATGCGCGATCACCCGGGCATCGGGATCATCGGCATAAAAAAGCGGATACAGATAGGGCGGCCAATGGTTCGCCGGCGAGTCCGGCAAAGCCAGAGAGCGCCGGGCCTCCATTTTCCCGAACACCTGTCTTTTATCGATCCCCCGGGAAATCGGATGATCCGTCTCGTCAAACCGGAACACGCTGTCAAACTGTTCATTGACCGTTTTCATCCGGATTCCAGTCAGCGCTTCCATATGCCCGACGGAGATCTTTTTTTCCGCCATGGGCTCGATCAGCCCCGCCGCGTACATCCATACCGCCACCGCTCCGTCCTGCCTCAGCTTTCGGCGGATCGCCTCACGTTCCTCCGGGGAAAGCATACAGGTATTGAAAAACACGTAAAGCTTATACGAGGGCATATCCGGGTTTGACAGATCGTTATGGTAGTACTGGTCCACGGGGGCGCCGATCTTTGCCATCTCATAATTGCGCACCAGCTGGATCAGATCCCGGTTGGTCTGTACAGACATGGCCTGAGGACTTTCCTCATCGTAAATGAACGCGATCTCGCTTATTTTTCTGCGGTCCAGCGTGTAGGCTTCCGCGGCGATCCGCTGCTGTTCGCGGATCAGCGCATAGATTTCCGGGTACTTGTAGCGTCTGCCGCCCAGCAGCTGGTCAAACCACCAGGCCTGCACATCTTCGCACAAAACCCGTCCGAAATCCCGCTTCATGACATTGACGGAGTCCTTCATATCATAGATTCCGTACTTATCCATGAAATACCTGTTTTCCGCCAGGGTACGGGTGTCCTGCTCCCCGACGTATATTTTCCCCCGGATCGCAAAGGAATCCTGAATCAGTCTCTGCCCTTCGCAGCCGCCGGGCATACGGTTTTCATACTCTCCCGGGGAGGCCAGGAAATCCACACACTCGCTGTCAAGCAGCCGCAAAACACCGCCCTGCTTTCCCTGGCTCTGAGAGGTAAACTGTGTGCCGTAAAACGCTCCTACCAGCCTGTCCGGCGTCATTCTTTTCACGATCCGGGCAAAATGCAGCACGGAATCCGCCGTGGCAAGATGCCACGCCCTGTAAAAATCAAACGCGTCCATGCTTTGGTCCAGATCCGAAAAGGAGCCTTTGTTCGTCCCGTTCCCGGGCGGCGGAGGCACCGGACAGTTGGTATACATCCGCATCGGAGGGATCGTGGCATCCCTGTCCACCCGTTCGGCGAAATAGTGTCTCTCAAGGGGAGGCACAGGCGGATTGTCCAGTGTGACTTTTTCATTCTTCCAATGCTTTCTCAGATTCTCTTCCGTCCCGTACACCTCTCTGAGGTATTTGGAGAATTCCCGGCGGAAGGCGGGGC
>JAEEGL016954064.1_pt1 | contig 13160 bp, 7 predicted proteins | sample 9134231 | NCBI WGS metagenome assembly JAEEGL01 (sample SAMN16246548, study PRJNA631951) | gut metagenome | biome: gut microbiome; feature: rumen; material: fiber-attached | host: Bos | place: Iran: Karaj | collected 2018-10
CATCCTCCTGAAACACAGCACGAAAGACCTTTGGCACAAGGGCGATTACAAACAGATGACCAACGCCGTGGAGGCCACAATGTCGGACGGCTCAAAAAAAATCATCTTTCAGACCACCGAGCCGGGCATCCCTACACAGGACGCAATGCGCTCGCTCATAAATTGGTACAACTCTGAAAATCAGGTGCATCCGCTCATAAAATGCGCTGCCTTCGTCTATGAATTTGTGAGCATACATCCGTTCCAAGACGGCAACGGCAGGATGAGTCGCCTATTGACCAACCTCCTTTTGCTCAAAAACGGCTATCATTGGATTCTGTATGTTAGTCTTGAACACGAAATAGAAAGCCGTAAAGTGGAGTACTACAAGGTGTTGCGTATGTGTCAGGCACAGCGTCCAAACGAAGACATTTCGCTTTGGGTGGAGTTTTTCCTCGACTGCCTCCGTAGCATCCAAACCCTCTTGGACAACAAAATTCGCCGAAGAGAGTAACTTGTCCATTTGACGCAGCAAAATATTATTGATCAGCACAAAAACATCAAGTTTTTTACCACGGGAAACACAGACAACACTGATTTCTCGAAGAAAACGCTTGTTGATTTTTTTCGATTCTTTTCAATTTGGTTAAGAAGTTTCTGGGTATTCTGTGTTTTCCGTGGTCAATAATCTGATACTTGCGAAAGAAGAGTCTATAATTTTTGATTTGTGGAAATAGTTGACAATCAAGGCCGTTGAAAAAATACAAAAATATTTGCCAAAATAATTTGCAACATTTATACATTATCTGTAATTTTACAACCGATAAAAGACATAAATCGAAAGGCATTTACCCATAATTGACTTGATGAAAACTACCACAATTTCAGCATATAGTTGTCAGTTTGGGTAAATGCCCACATTCGTATAGGGTGTGGGCTATCTTTGTAGTAACTATGAGGCTGTGGTAGGCCTTCATCAAACTATGGGGAGGTCTGCGCCTTTTTTTGTGTGTCGAATTGTTAATTTAAAAATAATTACGATGCTCAGTATCTTGTTGAATGTCAGTGACGAAGGCATGGCAGTTGTACACAGTAGAACGGCGGTGGTCGTTATGGTATTTTTGTCGTCTGCTGTATTGTTTGGCTTTGTAGTGTACATCGCCAATAAATTTTTTAAAATAAAAGAGGCCAAAAAAGTTGGCGGCATAAGAGGGTACTGTCCTTTCCTGATAGACTTCATAATGAAGAATTATCCACTTGCAAAGGTGGTTGCGGAATCATCTGTTGGCATGACAATATCGGCGGCGGATGTATATCAATTTGTCAAGATGAACTTTTATTTGGACTTCGACCCCATGAATATGGACGTGGCAATCAAAGGCGAAATCGTCCCGGACCAGGAGAAATGGCCTTCCGTACCACCAAAGGAGTTTAATTGGCTGATGACAAAAAAAGGCGACGCATACGCCGACGAATTGATGGTAATCAGCGCAATACGAAAAGACATGGTATTCAAGCCCGAAAAATGAATTGGCGCAAAAAAAAACACGGAACCCGCAGATTCTGCATTCCGTGTTTTTTCCTTGAATTAACTTACTAATTTAACAAAAATACTTACTAAAAAATTAATACTAAAAGATTTAACAGTATGCTTTTTGAACAATTAATAAAAACTTACTTAATTAACTGAAAAATACTTATGTATAAAAACCAAAAACTAATCTTTTCCTTAGAACATCACCTTGAAACTCCTGCCACAAATCCTTACTATTGCGATGCCGGAGCCGTGTCCGATAGTCACCTCTTCGCGGTCGGAGTGAGTTACGCCTGTTTTAATCAAGCGGCCTGTGAGGTCGAAGATTTGGTATTCGGTGACGGGCTGCGACTCGATGAAGATTGTGCGTTCATACGACCAGACCTTGATGCCGCCGAGGAGGTCGATGACTTCGGAGGTCGGGGTCGGTTCGTCGGGTTCGTCGGGTTCGTCAAAGTATTGAAGGACATTCACTTTGCATGCCAGCAACAGGAACTCGCGCAATCCGCCGCCCGCCGCCGACTGGTTGCTGAAACGGATGCGGAATTTTGCCTTCTTGTCCACCTTGAACGAGAGTTCGCGGAGCACAGCCGAGGATACGTCTGCCGAAGTGCTGCCTTCCACGTTGGGCGTGGCTGTGAACGTTTCGGACGAGGCGATGGCGTTGCCCGAAGCGTCGAGGATTTCCACCTTGTAATCGGGGTTGCCCTTCCATGCCGCCATTGCGTAAGTGAGTTTGTATTCGCCAGCCTTCAATTCGAGCGGGAAGGCGGATTGTGCTCCGTATTCTGCATATTGCTCCCTCCAATAGAGAGCCTTGCCCTGATAGCCGTTGAAACCGCTGAAAGACCTCGCGCCACGGTCGTAAGTGTTGGGGTATTCGTGGATTTCGCCATTTTCTTGTTCGCAACGCCATCCTTGCGGCAGCGAACCCGACGTAACGTCCTTGAAATCGACCCTGCTTACCGCCGCCGTTTCCGTGAATACGGGCAGGATTGTCCAGTTGTCGTCGGGCATATTGAACGTTACTTCTGTTGCACCTTCGGTTACGGGAATTTTGGTGCCGAGCGTGAAATATACCGAATTGACCACGCGGAGTTCGGTGAGTTGCCAGCCTTCTTCTGCGGCGATGGCGAGTTTTACGGGTTCGCCTTCTACGGCTTCTGACTTGTCTGCTACAATTGTGCCGCCTTGTTCTGCGTTGCGGATTGTAACGGTGAATTTTTCGTCCTTGACGTCGGTGGGCGTATAAATCACTTGGTCAACGTACATCGGGAGGCCGTCGGTGTTGTTGAATGTCAGGAGGTTGTCGCCGGCGTTGAGTTGTACGTTGAATACCGACTTCATCCACGTGTTGTTAGGGGTCTTGGCTGTTTCAAGCGTGTAGTCGGTGCCGTTGACGTTGATTGTGAGTGCGCCAGCCTTCGACGAGCACATATAACGAACACTAACTTTGTAGAGACCGCCTTCACGGAGCGTGATTTTGTGGCGGAGCGAGCCTGTCCTGTTGGTTCCAAAATCCACAAAGCCATTGCCCGCGTGTCCGATGACGTTGGGATAAGCATAGTAAGGATTTGTGCAGCAACTCTTTATATTTTTGAAATCCATATCCTCAGCCTCGATGAAAATCTCGCCGTGGTAGGGTTCGGGTTGTTTAGGTAGCGACAACGCCTTTGCAGCGGGTGCTTCGGGGCGGCTGTTGTTGCCTGAGCAATTGATTGTTACGTCGATGGGGCCGCAATGTTTCAATTTCAACGTATATACGTTGTTGGTCCAGTCTTCGGCAGGTGTACAGGCAGTGTTGTTGCGCTTGTTGAGCGTGTATGACGGTTTGGATGTCGCGCCCTTGATGGTTATGATGTCTTCGAGCGCGGTGGTGGTGTCGGAGCGGAAGTTGTTGAGGTAAAAATCAATATGGTCGCCGTACTCGCGCACCAGGCCGCCCGACAACTTGTTGAAATTCAGCGTCAGCTGGTCGCAGGTGTTGTATTGCAGCGGAATAGTGCCCTGCGCGGTGGTCTTCTTGTTGAGGTAGGAATAGGGCGTGTAGGCTACGAGCTGGTTGCCGGTGCGCGCCACAAAAAGGTCGCCCGTGGAAACTTCGGGGTATTGGGCGTTGAACTCCGAAACCTTTGCCGCCTGATTGCTCCAGCGTGTCTTGTATTCTGATTTTTTCACTTGGACGGGGATTGACTTGGCGAGGTCGTCGGTGAGTTCGAGGCAGACGGGGATGGTGGCATAACGTCCTGTCTTCTTGAAGTAACAGTAATTGTCCATCCACTGTCCGTTGCCCTTGTTGAAGGGGTCGTCCTGCTTGTAGAGGCCGTCGTAGAGGTCGCCCCAGGCTGCGTATTTCTCCTCGTCGTTGCCGGCATTGACGTCGTTGACTACAACGATTTTCATACGGCTGATGACTTCCTCGCGGCTCGGGATGTGCACCGTGCCGTCGATTACCTTGCGGAACATATCAGCCCACACGCCCTTGAAATTGGGAAACTGCGCCCAATTCCTGCGCTTGTAGCCGTCAACGGTGGTCTGGTTGATTTCGTGGAAACATTCTTCGCGCCAGGTCAGTTCGGGGCCGTCCCAGACCGCGCCGCCGTTGATGCCCGTCTGTTCCAAAACCGTTCCTACGCCAGCCGAGGCGGGATAGGTCTTGCCGTTGTCTTTGCCTAAAATGCCTTCCAACGCGCCGTTCCAGCCGCAGTTGTCGTAACGGACGCCGTAGTTGGTGGAAAGTCCGCTGATGAACGGCGAGAACGACACGCTTTCGTTGTTGTAAAAACAACTTGACGTGGTGTATTTGTAGAGCCAGAGAACGGATTCGGGATGCTTGCGGCAGGCTTCGAGGAGTTTCGGCTCGCGCTTCATCATTCCGACGGGGTTGAGCGGGTGGCTCCATACGTTGCCGCAGAACGAAACCGTGAGCAATCCGCCGTATTGGTACGACATCTCAACGAGTTTTGCAAAGAGAGCCAGCCTCGTCGCCTGTGTGGAAGAACTCAGGTCGCCAGCCTCGTCGAAGCCCCAAAACTGTTCGGCGTAGTTCCAGCCGAGGAAGTTGGGGTATTTCTTGAAGAAGTATTCAAATGTCTCGATGTCGTCGTCCTGAATGTGCGTGTGTCCGCCGCTCGCGGGCTGGCAGGTGAACCAAAGTCCGTTTTGCTGGCAGACCGTAGCCCACGACTTGTAGGTGCGGACGGCTTGCTGCGGCATTTTATAGACGTTTTTCTCCTTGTCGTACTGGCACGAAAGGCTAAGGTTCATACAGACGTATGGCTTGATGTCGTCGGGGATGAGGTCTATGATTTTTTGAGGGTCGGCGGTGTACCAGACGTCAATGTGGACGAACCACATCGGGTGTTCGTTGTCGATGGGACGACGCTGCGGCTGCTGCGCAAAGAGGCACTGCGCCAACGTCGTCAACAAGATTGCTAATAAAATAAATTTTCGTTTCATATTGTTTAGGGGTTTTGTTTTTGCAAATTTAGGGATTTTAGGCGGATTGATGGCAATAAAAATGTTGCAAAATACATTGATAAATGTTACATAAAAGTGAAAAAACGTTGCAAAAAACATATAAAATTGTTGCTTTGGCAACTGCTGAATATCGAATGAAACAATCTCTCTAAAAATTTTTTTGTTAATCTCAAAAAAACATCCTATCTTTGGTTTCGGAAAAATAACTTACTCCCCAATATTGATACTATGACAACAATGAAACCAATTGCAGATTCAGAACTGATGCTCAACGACGACGGCTCGATATTCCACCTGCACCTGCTGCCGGGCGAAATCGCCGAAAACATAATCCTCGTAGGCGACCAGGACAGGGTGGATGTCGTTGCCAAAAACTTTGATGCCGTGGATGTTACAAAGCACAACCGCGAGTTTCGCACGGTGACCGGCACCAAAAACGGCAAGCGAATAAGCGTGGTCTCCACCGGCATCGGCACCGACAACATAGACATCGTGCTTACCGAACTCGATGCACTCGTCAACATCGACTTGAATACGCGCCTTATCAAGCCACAGCACACCACGCTCAACATTGTCCGGATAGGCACTTGTGGCTCGTTGCAGCCCGACATACCAACAGGCACTCCCGTATTGACGGCAATTGCGGGCGGTCTTGACGGATTGCTCAACTTCTACGCCGACAGGGACAAGGTGTGCGACCTCGAACTCGAAGCCAAGTTCCAACAGCACACTCAGCGCAACCCCAAACTCGCCGTGCCTTACTTCGTGCCGTCGTCGCCCGAATTGATGAAAAAACTTTCCAAATTCCGCGCAGGCATCACGCTCTCAGCCCCTGGTTTTTACGGCCCGCAGGGTAGAGAAGTGCGCCTCGGAATCATCGACAAGGAAATCAATTCAAAACTTGAATCATTCGAGTACAAGGGCATGAAAATCAACAATTACGAGATGGAATCGTCAGCCATCAACGGCCTTGGTCAGCTCCTCGGTCACAATACGGCGACAGTCTGCCTCGTAATCGCCAACAGACGCTGCCTCGAATTTGCGCCCAACTACCGAAGCGCAATGCCCGACCTCGTGGCGGACATCGTGAACATCTTGACTTAGTAATTTTTTTCAACGAAAATTTAAACGAATTAAATTAAATTAAATCGAATCAAATAAAATAATTCGTTATAATTCGTTTAATTTTCGTTCACAAAAAAGCCGCCTACGGCGGCGGGGTAATAAACAAAAATTACCGTCAATTTTATATAAATTATCGTCAATTTTTACTCTACAAATATGAAAATTGACGAAAATTGACGAATAAATTGACGGTAATTTTCGTTAAAAAATAAGCCGCCGCAAGGCGGTGTAAAATTTATGTTGCAAATGTCTGAAAACGAAATCAAAGCACTCATCCGTCTACTTGACGACCCCGACGGATCTGTCTATAAGGCTGTCAAGAAAAAAATCATCTCCTACGGCGCCAACATCCTGCCCGACCTCACAAAGGCGTGGCAGGATGCCAAGGCGGCGGGGAATGGCAACGCGCTCCTTATGGCGCGTTTCGAGCGGATTGTGCCTTTGTTGCAGACCAACCTTCTCGTCAACCTCATTGACGAATGGAAAGCCAACCCGCACGACCTCAGACTCATAGCGTGGTTGGTGTCGAGGTTTGAGTATTTCGCGCTCGACCGTCAGAAATTTGACGACACCCTTGATTCGCTCAAAGAAATGATACCCGCATACGCGCTGGGCAATTTCACGCCGTTGGAACAAATCAAGATTTTCAACAATTCGTTTTTCCGTCGGATGGGTTTCAAGGCCGTGTCGTTGAGCGATTATTATAATCCCAACAATTGCAGCCCCGACCACGTAATCAACACAAAGATTGGCAATCCCGTGTCGTTGGCGTTTGTGTATATGCTCCTCGCCGAGGAGGTGGGGCTGCCGGTGTATGGCGTCAATCTTCCAAAAAATTTCATCCTTGCGTATTCCGACGACAGGAAGAAGGCTGATTTTTACATCAACCCGATGTCAAATGGCGTTGTCTTTGAGCGCAACGAAATTGACCGTTTCCTTCAAGACATCCACCTGAAACCCGAACAACAATTCTACGCGCCCTGTGACACCATCACAATAATAAAACGCCTTCTCTGCCGCCTCGAACTGTCGTACCGCAACCACAACGACACCCACAATTCTGACGTCGCCCTCCGCGCCTACAAAACTCTCGGCGAGCCGCTGCCGGGGACTATTGACTGGGAATAAAAAAATCAGAACCCCTGCGGACGCTTGAATACGAAAATCGATGGCGACTTGCTGCCTGGTTTCAGACCGATTTCCTCGCCGTATTTGGAGACGGGGTCGTTGTTGTTGTCGAAGCCGATGAAGATTGCGTCGTCGGTGACGAGGAGAGCCTCCGCCATTCCGAATTTGGCGGTGTAGATGTGCTCCTTGCCGTTGTTGGAATATTGGCGGAACGAATATTGGGTCATCTCCTTGGTATTGACGTCGAGGCGCACCACAAGGCAGTTGGCGCGGTCGAGGATGTAGAGTTTTCCGTCGAGAAACTGCATGTCGGAGATGTTGCCGTCGTCGCCCTTGATTACGTCGTCGAAGTCGGTGTGAAACTCGTTTTTAGTGATGTCGTAGGAGAACAGGCGGCGAGGGTCGCGCTCCTTGGCGAAATAGATTGTATTGTTTTGACTGTCAATTGCAAAGCCCTCGATGCCCGCGTTGGATGCCCCCCATTTTGAGAGGTCGGACTCAACCTTGGTGAAGTCGGCGGGCAGGAGTTCAAACTCGCCCTTGTCGTTCTGGATGTATATCTGGTTTTCGATTTCTGCCGAAACGACGAGGCGGTCGTTGTAAGTGTCCACAGCCTCAATGTCGCATTTTGAGGACGTGCTGTCGAGGCCTTTGGCGCAGATGCTCAGGAGAAATTCGCCGTTGGAGGTGGTGTCGAAGTAATAAATGTCGGTGGTCCAGAGTTTGTCGGCGATGCAGATTTTTTTGCCTTTGTACGTTCCGAAGCCGCTGAGGTCGAATTGTTTGGACGACACTTCACAATCGTTTTTGCCGAGCATGTAGAAGCTTTTTGGGTGGAGTAGTTCCAATTGCGGGTCTGCTGGGTTGTAGTCGAGTTGGCAGGGGGCGTCGTCGTTTTGCGCGGGGGCAGCGTTGCGGCACGAGGCGATGGCGGCTGCGATGCCCATCAACGCCAACAGGTTGATAATCAAGTAATTCTTTCTCATTTTTTGTGTTTTGTATTTTTACTTTATGATTAACGTCGCAAAGTTTTGATTATTTTGTTGTGTTGGCAAAAAAATGTTGGTTGATGGTTCGATTTTCAAAAAAAATTGACGTGAAATTTTTTGGGCGGTTTCGATAAACTTTGTACCTTTGCCGAAAAGTAATAGCCATTACAGTAATCACCATTACTATTTTTTGATTATGAAGTTTTACGACAGGGACAAGGAGCAACAAGCATTGTTGGAGGTGCTTCGGCAGAGCAAATCCGAGGCTCGGATGACTGTGTTGATGGGGCGCAGGCGCATCGGCAAGACGGAACTTTCGCTACATTGCGGCGACGAAACGGTGCTGTATTTTTTTGTCGGCAAAAAGGCTGAGGCGTTGCTTTGCCGCGATTATGTGCGCGAGATTCAGGACAAACTTGGCGTCCCGGTCTTGGGGCAGCCCAACAATTTTTCCGACATTTTCAGGTATGTACTGCAACTATCGAAAGACCGCCCGTTTACGCTCATTATCGACGAGTTTCAAAACTTCGCCAAGGTAAATCCAACGGTTTTTGGCGACATTCAACGCGATTGGGATTTGTATAAACGTAATAGCCGTATCAACTTGATAATCAGCGGTTCGGTGTTTACATTGATGAAAAAGATTTTTGAGGATTACGAAGAGCCGCTTTTTGGACGCGCCGACCAACGGATGACGCTCCAACCGTTTTCCACCGACGTTTTGAGGCTGATACTTGCGGATTTCAACCCGGATTGCACCGCCGAAGATTTGCTTGCACTTTATAGCATCACCGGCGGTGTGCCGTGGTATGTTTCGTTGCTTTTAGACAATGGGAAAACCGACCGCGACAAGATGCTCGCCGCCCTCACGGAAGAAAATTCGCCTTTTATCAACGAGGGCAAAAACATTCTGATTGAGGAGTTTGGAACGGATTACATCACCTATTTCTCCATACTCACGTGCATCGCCTCGGGTATGAAGACACGTGCGGAAATTGAGGCTGAACTCGGCAATAGCAACCTCGGCGCGTACCTTGTGAAATTGGAGGATTATTATAAGATAATCACCAAATCGCTGCCAATATACGCCAAGCCAAACAGCAAAAAGGTGCGTTACGCGCTCAATGACTGTTTCCTGACATTTTGGTTCAGATTTTTTTACAAATATCAATCTCTCGTTGAAAACAAGGCACTAAACGCGCTTGCTGAAATCATTGCGCGAGATTACGACACAGTGTCGGGGTTGATGATGGAACGATTTTTTATGCAAAAATTTCAGGAGCAAGGGCGTTACATCGTCGGCAAATGGTGGGACAGAAAAGGCACCAACGAGATAGACCTCATCGTCATCGACCCGCTCAAAAAGGAGACTTGGGTCTATGAACTCAAAAAACAGGAATCCCGCTACAAGGAGGATTTGCTGCGCGAAAAAGTTGACAATATGCTCGCCCAAACACCTGAACCGCATAAAACTAACGTGCATATCGGAGTGTTGTCGATGGAGGATATGATGAGGGAAATTGGATAAGTTGTCTTTTTTAACATTGTTTCTTTATTTTAAATTCTCAGATTTGCTCGAACCAGGTGGAAATCTATCGTTTTTTGACACATTTCCACCCAGTTCAGGCAAAAATGTTTGATAAATCCTTTGTCGGCTGGAAAAAATAATGTATTTTTGCAGACACAAAAATTTCGTCGTATATGATTGTAGGAAGAAAAAAGGAGCAGGAGATACTTCTGAACCTTCTTGATTCGCCACAGTCGGAGTTTGTGGCTGTGTATGGACGTAGGAGGGTCGGCAAGACGTTTCTAATCAGGGAGACGTTCAATTATGATTTTGCATTTCAGCATACTGGCATTTTGGACGCGCCCCTTGACGAGCAATTAGCGGAATTCAGGGAGTCTCTTTACGATTCGGGGCTTGAACAATCGCCAATGCCAAAGAACTGGAGCGAGGCATTCAGGCTTTTGAAAAAACTCCTTTTGCAAAAAGGCGACGGAAAAAAGGTGGTTTTTATCGACGAACTTCCGTGGCTCGACACTGTCAGGAGCAATTTTATCCGCGCATTAGATCATTTTTGGAATGGTTGGGCTACTACGCGCAAAGACATTATCCTTGTTGTCTGTGGTAGCGCGACGTCTTGGATAATTGAAAACATTGTGATGAATTACGGCGGGCTTCACAACAGGCTTACACGTCAGATCCATCTCCAGCCGTTTACATTAAAAGAATGTGAGGAGTATTGTCAGTTTTTCAACCTTGGTTTTGTACGCAAACAAATCTTGGAAGGCTATATGATAATGGGCGGCGTGCCTTATTATTGGAGTTTTATGCAAAAAGGTCAGAGCCTCTCGCAAAACATTGACAGAATGTTTTTTAGCAACGACGGAGAACTCGTCCGCGAGTTCAATGCGCTTTATGCCTCCTTGTTCCGAAACCCTAAGGTTCACATTTCGATAATTGAAGCGTTGGCGCGAAAAAAGTCAGGGTTGACGCGCAACGAAATTATTGAATATTCGCATTGCGCCGACAACGACAAACTTTCAAACGCGCTTAGGGAGTTGGAGCAATGTTCTTTTATAAGGAAATACACTTATATCGGAAAAAGGAAGAAGGATGCTGTATATCAGTTGATTGACAATTTTACATTGTTCTATTACAATTTTATGATGGAGAATGAAAACGGCGACAATTATTTTTGGACGGCGCAGGCACATTCGTCGCTTCACGATGCCTGGGCGGGAGTGGCGTTTGAGCGCGTGTGCCTTCTCCATCTCAGCGAAATCAAAAAGGCTTTGGGCTTTTCGGCTGTGGTAAGCACCGCACATTCCTGGTATTACAAGCCAAAGGACAAATCGGAGAAGGGCGTTCAGATAGATTTGCTGATAGACCGCAATGATGATGTAATCAACCTTTGCGAGATAAAATACTCCCGTGACCAGTATGCGATTTCTGCGCAGGAATATGAAAAAATACGCAAGAGGATAGCCGTATTCAAGGAACAAAACCCATCCGACAAGTCCATTCTTTTGACATTCATTACCACTTACGGACTTAAACAGGGCGGCTATTCTGGCGAGGTTCAGGCTCAGGTTACAATGGAAGATTTGTTCAGATAAAAAAACAGGAAACGGCAGACTTTCATCCGCCGTTTCCCTAAAAAAAACATCCCAAAAACTAAATTTGATAAAAAAGAATTCTTCGAGCCAATTCGCTGAGGCTCTTTAACTTAATGCGATTCCAAGCACGATGAATGCTATGAACCACAACATTGCGTAACGTCTCTCCATAATTTTAAAAATTTAAAAGGTTCAAATTTCATTTTTCTGTACCAACAATATTTCCAAAACCGTTCCAAAAATTACCGTTGCAAAAAAAAATTTCAAAAAAATGTGTTCCCACCGCTATTTTTTTTGTAAATTGCCGTCCCAAAAATAAAACATCAATTATGACGAGATACATACTATTGACATTGGCGCTGATCATCGGCGCAATCAACGGCGGCGACGCATGCACTAACTTCCTGATTACCAAGTCGGCGTCGGGCGGCTGCGGCAACATCATAACATACGCCGCCGATTCGCACACGCTTTACGGATTCCTGTTCCATTCCAAGGCGGCAACGTACTCCGCCGGGGCGATGAGGAAGATTTACGACTGGGACAGCGGCAAGCTGCGCGGCGTAATACCCGAAGCGTCAGTCACTTACAATGTAGTCGGCAATATCAACGAGCACCAGCTCACCATCGGCGAGACCACTTACGGCGGCCTCGAACCGTTGCAGGAGCAGGACGGCGCAATCATCGACTATGGAAGCCTTATTTATATAGCGTTGCAGCGTTGCAAGACCGCCCGCGAGGCGATCAAACTTATGGCGGAACTCACCGACCAATACGGCTATGCGAGCGAGGGCGAATCGTTTTCCATCGCCGATGCCAACGAGGTCTGGATCATGGAGGTGATTGGGCGTGGCAATTTTGGCAAAGGAATGGTCTGGGTGGCGCGCCGTGTGCCAGACGGCTACATCTGCGCACACGCCAACCAAGCCCGCATCACCACTTTCAAGTATCAGAAGGAAAACAAGTGGGACGACCCGAAGGCGGACACCTTCAATTCTGTGGATGTGGTGGATTTTGCAATCAAAAACAATTTTTACAGCGGCAGTGTCAAGGATTTCAGCTTTTCGGACGTTTATAATCCCGTTGATTTTGAAGGCGCAAGGTTCTGTGACATAAGGGTCTGGGCGTTTTTCAACAGCGCATCGCCAAAGAATTTTGGTGGCAATCAGGCGTATTGGGATTATGCAAAGGGCAATGTAATCCGCCGTCAGCCTTATAAAAAAGGTATGTGCCAGACCAAGGACAATTTCCCGACCAACAGGCTGCCCCTGTGGATTAAGCCCGAACTCTATGTTACCATCCATGGCGCCATCAACGAAATGCGCAACCACTTGGAAGGCACGGAGTTGGATATGGCGAAGGATGCCGGTGCAGGACCTTTCGGATGTCCGTACAGGATGCGCCCATTGACGTGGGAATCTAATGGGAAGGAGTACCTCAATGAGCGCGTTACAGCCACTCAGCAGACCGGTTGGGTGATGGCGGCGCAGTCGAGGGACTGGCTGCCCAATCATATCGGCGGCATCATTTGGTTTGCCACCGACGACGCCGCCAACACGGTTTTTGCGCCGTTCTATTGCTCAATCACCCGCGTCCCGGAGGAATATGCGGAGGGCAACGGCTCGCTCACACGTTGGTCAGATAATTCGTCGTTTTGGGTCAACAATATGATTTCAAATTTTGCGTATTCGCGTTACAACCTCATTCATCCCGAGATTGAGCGCGTACAACAGGCTCAGGAGAAAGATTTTATAACCCAAACCGCCAATATTGACGCCGCCGCGCAAAAGTTGTCAGACCAAAAA
>JAEEGL017030990.1_pt1 | contig 13160 bp, 7 predicted proteins | sample 9134231 | NCBI WGS metagenome assembly JAEEGL01 (sample SAMN16246548, study PRJNA631951) | gut metagenome | biome: gut microbiome; feature: rumen; material: fiber-attached | host: Bos | place: Iran: Karaj | collected 2018-10
ATAAAAAGAATATGCTTTTTATTGATGTAGAAAAACACACAAAATCTGCTGCCCGTTATATCATCAAGTTTTGGGATATAAAGCGTACCCTCAAGGCAGTCCTGTCTTGTTTCTATCTTGGAAAAAGCAATTTTTGACAAGTCGGGTGCATTTTCATATTTCATATCTATTTTTTTCAGTACATCGGGCGCATCTTCACTTCCGCATACAATAACAGAATGAGTTTTTACAGCTTCGCTAAGTGCAAGAGGTTTTAATGTTTCCGCCAGAGTATAGCAATATATATTGTTTTCCACAGCTTTTTCTCCATAAAAAGACTTGATTATTCAAGGTTATTCTGCATTCTGCAAGCGGTAAGACAGTTCTTCATAAGCATAGCGATAGTCATAGGACCTACGCCGCCCGGAACGGGAGTAATAAAAGCCGCTTTCTTTTCAACATTTTCAAAATCCACATCGCCGCAAAGCTTGCCGTCATCCATACGATTGATACCGACGTCAATAACGGTAACGCCGTCGCTTACCATATCGGCTGTTATAAATTTGGGTTTGCCGATAGCCGCAACAAGGATATCGGCCTCTCTGCAAACAGCGGGAAGGTCTTTTGTCTTTGAATGTGTAGTGATAACAGTACCGTTTTCAGCAAGTAAAAGCATACCAACGGGCTTTCCCACAATATTGCTTCTGCCGACTACAACACATTTTTTGCCTGTGATATCAACGCCGCTTCTCTTTATAAGCTCGATACAGCCTGCGGGTGTACACGCCTTTAATTTAGCTTTGCCTATGCTTAAAAGGCCGACATTGTAGGGGTGGAAACCGTCAACATCTTTATTTGGGTCTATTTTTAAAAGCACCTTATCTTCGTCGATGTGCTTAGGCAAAGGAAGCTGAACAAGTATACCGTGACAGGACTTGTCAGCATTTAATTTGTCAATAAGCGAAAGAAGCTCGTCCTCGCTTGTTGTGTCGGGAAGTTCATAGCTTAATGACTTTATGCCGCAGTATTCGCAGGCACGCTTTTTATTGCGTACATAAACCTGACTTGCAGGGTTCTCGCCTACTAAGATAACCGCAAGACAAGGCTCAATGCCTTTTTCTTTAAGCTCTGCCGCTTCTGTTTTTACTTCATCTTTTATATCTGTTGAAATTTTTTTGCCGTCGATCAAAGTTGCCATTTTAATTCTCCTTTAGTTCAATGTCTTTAGTATCAAGTGTAAAATCGCTGCCGTCTTCCGTATAGCGTATGCAGAACATTTTTCCGCCCGCAAAGTTGATATAAGTACCGTAGTTTTCGTCAAATACTGTCTTGTGTCCGCCGTCGGGCTCCATGACCATTATTTGATTTGTGTCCCAGTCTGTGTAATATACCATATCATTATAAATATTTATATCGCCTGCCGCAGATTCCGTAAGCTGCTGAGGTACACCCGTTTCAAGCGACTGACGATACATAGCGGATTGCCCGTCTGCCGTGGAAGCCGAAAAATAAAGATAGCCGTTGTAGTAATTGACATACAATGTCTGCATATCATTTATTATTTTAGGATTTTCCCCGTTAAGGTCACATTCGGTAAGTTCAGCCGTGCCCGAATAATTACTGTAATAAATTTTATCCTTTGTAACGGTCAGATACTGACAGTTATCGGAAATGATCTTTTGGGGCGCATCGTCTTTTATGCCCATCTTATATACACAGTATTCATTTGTAGGGTCGGCATAATAAATGAAATCGTCAACAATATTTACATAATATGCAGCTGTAGTTGTTATTGCTTCATCATCTTTGCCGTCAAGCTTCATTCTGTGCAGTTTAAAATCATCATTCGCATCCGCGTAATAAATATGCTTGTCGTAAACATTTATAAAATAAGGCCTTGTTTCTTTTAAGACGGTCACTTCGCCGTTTGAGGATATTTTTGCAAGCTGTTCAGCTTTATCCCCATACTGGCAGTAAATATCACCCTTGTATTCTGCGGCCGATCCGTAATTTGTTATATTTCCGTATGAATTGCCGCGTTCAGACTTGTCCTCGACAACAACTTCACCCGCAGGATTGACTTTTTCCTCAGCGGGTCTGTTGCAGCCGCTGAGTAGACACATAGCCGCCAATCCGACTATCAGTATTTTATGAAACTTCAATTTTAACACCTCTTATTTTACAACTATCAGAATAATCCGATTATTTTGCCGTTTTCGTCAATGTCTATCTTTTCGGCAGCGGGAACTTTGGGAAGACCCGGCATAGTCATTATATCACCCGCAAGTGCCACAATAAAACCCGCGCCTGCGCTCACACGCACCTCTTTTATTGTGACCGTAAATCCCGTCGGTCTGCCTAAAAGTGACGCATTGTCGCTTAATGAATACTGTGTTTTAGCGATGCAAACGGGCATTTTGTCAAGGCCGAGTTTTTCTATGCGCGCGGTCTGCTTTTTGGCTGCGGAAGTAAACTCAACGCCGTCTGCGCCGTATATCTCGCGGCAGACAGTACCTATCTTTTCCTCAATGGAAAGGTTTTCGTCATACAAAGGCCTGAAGCTGCTCTTTTTGTTTTCAAGCACCTCCACTACCTTGTTTGCAAGTTCTATACCGCCTTCGCCGCCTTTTTCCCATACTTTTGCAATGGCAAAATCAGCGCCCATATTTTCACAGCGTTCTTTGATATAGCCGACCTCGGCTTCGGTGTCGGTTATAAAATTGTTGAGTGTTACAACAACGGGAACACCGAATTTCTGCAAGTTTTCTATATGTTTTTCAAGGTTTGCAAAGCCAAGTTTTACAGCCTCGACATTCTCGTTATTAAGGTCTGCTTTGGCAACACCGCCGTTGTATTTAAGTGCGCGTACAGTTGCAACAAGCACAACTGCATTGGGCTTTAAACCTGCCTTGCGGCATTTTATATCAAAGAATTTTTCTGCGCCCAGGTCTGCGCCGAAACCTGCTTCGGTAACTGTGATATCGGCAAGCTTCATGGCTGTTTTTGTCGCCTTGACGCTGTTGCAGCCGTGAGCGATATTTGCAAACGGACCGCAGTGGATAATAGCGGGCGTATGTTCAAGTGTCTGTACGAGGTTTGGCTTTAACGCATCCTTTAACAAAACCGTCATAGCGCCGTCGGCTTTTAAGTCCTTTGCGGTAACGGGTTCGCCCTTTGTATTGTAAGCCGCTATTATGCTGCCAAGTCTTCTTTTTAAATCAAAAATATCTTCGGAAAGGCCAACGATAGCCATTATCTCACTTGCAACTGTTATCATAAAGCCGTCCTCACGGGGATGTCCGTTTGTCCTGCCGCCAAGTGCAACAACAGTATTTCTTAAAGCGCGGTCGTTAAGGTCAACGGCACGTTTCCACACAATATTGTTTATGTCGATATCAAGCGCATTGCCCTGATGGATATGATTGTCTATCATAGAAGCAAGAAGATTGTTTGCAGTTGTCATGGCATGGATATCGCCCGTAAAATGCAGGTTTATCTCCTCCATAGGCACTACCTGTGAATATCCGCCGCCTGCCGCACCGCCCTTTACACCCATGCAAGGACCTAAAGACGGTTCGCGAAGTGCGACCATAGTTTTTTTGCCGATTTTATTGAGTGCCTGTGCAAGACCTATGGTAACCGTAGTTTTGCCCTCACCTGCAGGGGTCGGATTGACAGCGGTAACAAGCACAAGTTTGCTGTCGGGCTTATTTTTATTTTTTTCATAAAGTTCGTCCGAAAGCTTGGCTTTGTATTTACCGTAAAGTTCAAGGCAGTCCTCGTCTATGCCGAAATCATGCGCAACTTTTGTTATGGGTTCAAGTGTACATTCCTGAGCAATTTGTATATCTGTTTTCATAATGTGACCTCCCCGGGATATCAATAATCCTCATGTCTTTCTTTGTATTCCCTGCGCTCATACGGTGTCATAAGCACTTCACGCGGTTTACTGCCGTTTTCGGGGCCTATGATGCCGCGGTCCTCAAGCTCGTCTATTATTCTGCCCGCGCGGTTAAAACCTATGCGGAATTTACGCTGAATTGCGGAAGCCGATGCTTTTTTTGTCTGCACGATAAAATCTATTACCTGGTCGATAAGCTCGTCGCTGTCGCTTGTTTCTATCGCCGTCTCTCCACCTTCGGCCTCCTGCTGTGCTTTTTCTATCTGCTCCATTACCTGTGTATCGTAATTCGGCGTATCTGTCTTAATATAATCAACTATCGTCTTAACTTCATCATCCGTAACAAATGCACCCTGTATACGTGTGGGCTTTGGATTGTCAACGGGTTTAAACAGCATATCGCCCCGGCCGAGAAGCTTCTCTGCGCCGACCGTATCAAGTATTGTACGGCTGTCCGTACCCGAAGATACCTTAAATGCGATTCGTGTGGGAACATTGGCCTTGATAAGACCCGTAAGTACATCTACAGACGGCCTTTGGGTTGCGATTATAAGATGAATGCCTGCCGCACGCGCAAGCTGTGTGATACGCACGATAGAATCCTCAACATCCTTTTTTGCTACCATCATAAGGTCGGCAAGCTCGTCTATGATAATGACGATAAGTGGAAGTCTGTCCTCCGGCGCAACTTTTTTGTTGTATTCCTCCAGTTTTCTTGTCTTGGACTCCGCAAGCAGATCATAACGGCGCATCATCTCGCCGACAGCCCAGTTAAGTGCACCGCTCGCTTTTTTGGGGTCTGTGACAACAGGCACAAGAAGGTGCGGTATGCCGTTGTATACACTAAGTTCAACCACCTTGGGGTCTACCATGATAAAACGCACCTCATCGGGTGTGGCTTTGTATAAAATACTGGTTATAAGCGTATTTATACATACGGACTTACCTGCACCCGTGGCACCCGCTATAAGCATATGCGGTGCTTTTGCAACATCATATACCACAACATTGCCCGCGATGTCCTTACCGATACCAAAAGCAACTTTTGAATTGAAATTCTGGAACTTGTCCGTCCTTAAAACCTCGCTGTAGTATACCGCCTGTACAGTATCGTTCGGTATTTCTATACCGATAGCGGATTTTCCGGGAATGGGCGCTTCTATACGCACGGTCGTAGCCGCAAGAGAAAGCGCTATATCCTGTTCAAGTTTGACTATGGTATTTACCCTTGTTCCCTCTTTCGGAATAAGCTCGTATCTTGTAACGGCCGGGCCTGTACATATATTATCGACCCTTGCCTCTACACCAAATATGGCAAGCGTTTTTCTTAAAGCCTCGCCCTTTGCGATCATTTCCGCTTCTGTCTGCTTTTTGGTATCACTTTTGTTTATGCCCAGAAATTCTATTTTGGGGAAATGATAAGTCTGTGTATGAGTGACATTCAGCTCGTTTACTTCCTTGACCGCCTCGGCTTGGATGATCTGCGGTCTTTCGGGCTGTTCTTCCCACGGCGGAGTATCCAAAACCTCGGTCTCCGCTTTTACGGGTTCTGTTTTAACCTGTGCGGGAACGATATTTACGGGAGCAGATACCGTGGTGCTTACAGGCGTTTCTTCCTTATGCTCCGATATCCCGGCTGCATGGATAAGAACTTCGTCCTCCTCGGTATCTTCAAACAGATCGCTCGCCTCACGCAGAAGATTTTCATATTCTTCCTCGCTGTCTTCTGTGAAAAGTGCGTTTATATCACTTTCATCATCATTCGGGTCATATTTTGAAGCCGCGGGATAGAGCGAAATGGGCTGAGCAGCCTTGTTTCTTGTGCCCGGTAAGTCAATTCCGACTACCCTGCCGCTTCTGTCGGTATGATACGGATTGAAAACAGGCTCTCTCTGCTCAATTTCTTCATTTTCTTCCTCTTCGCCCTTTCTTTTGCCGAATTTCTGTACTTCAAGCACGGGACGTTCAAGACGTTTTGAAAATATTTTGCCGTTTTTCTTTTTTTCTGCAGGCTCTTCCTCCGCCTCATCCTCTTCAAACTGCGAAAGAATATACTCGGTTTCCTGCGGGCGCTGTCTTTTTGGTGCGCGCTTTACGGGAGCGGGCTCATATTCATATTCATCATCAAGATCATCGTCATATTCGTTTCTGTATGCTATTATCTCGCCAAGCGAACGGATAGCATTGAATATCGAAAAATCAAACACCAGTATAAGGCTGACAATAACAAGTATTACAAAAACTATACAGGCGGGTATCTTGCCTATAAGCCTGACGATACTGCCGCCTAACACTGCGCCGATAAGACCGCCGTTTGATGCGCTGCCGTTTAAAAACGAGGCACGTATAAAAGCGGAAGCGCCGCCGTAGACCGTACCGTCCTCGCAGGCGATTATATGCACAAGAGCCATAAGCGAAAGCAAAGCCCCCACGCAGGCCCATGTTTTGAGCTTATTTTTAACAATACTTCTGTTCATAAAAACAAGCACACCAAAAACTACCAGCAAAGCGGGCACAAGCACACCTCCAAAGCCGAACAGGTGCATTATAAAAGCCTTTGAGGCAAACGCAACTTTTCTGTCGGGATTGTCCGAAAGCAAAAAAGAAGCGATAAGCAGGCCAAATCCAAGCATCACTATGCCGACTATCTCGTTTGCGTAAGGGGAAATATCTTCCAAAGTCCTCTTCTGCGGCTCGGGTTCAGCCTTTTTTGTTGTTTTGGCCGTAGATTTTTTAGCCGAAGTATTATTTGTTTTATTTTTTGTTTTACTGCCCGATGCAGTCTTTGACGAAGATTTTTTAGCCGAAGTACTTTTTGCTGAAGAATTTTTTGTTGAAGTACTCTTTTTAGCCGTACTTTTTTTGCGCGGCATTTCTTCATCGTAAACTGCTTTGGTTGCATTCTGTGCCATTTACGTATCTTCCTTTTCTAAAAACCAATATATGGTTTATTATAACATAAAAGCATTAAAAACTCAACCGATTTTGGGGATTGTAACGTATTTGTAAAATAAAAAGGAAGTCGTCCGAACAACTTCCCTTTTAAGTAAAATACTTTTTACAGCTTTTATTATTCTGTCTTTATTGCTTCAAGTGCACTTATCTTTGTTGCCGCTCTGTTTGCGGGATAATAGCCCGAAGCTATACCTACAAAAACAGAGAACACGACCGCACCTATTGCAAGCTGCCACGGAACGACCGAGATCCTGTCGGTACTTGTAAGCAGGACATTTTTTATCTCTTCCCAGCCCATTCCTTCAAGTGTGCTTCTGAGTGCAACATAATTTATCACATACGACAAAAGCACACTTCCGACACTTCCGACAATACCGCCTATAAGGCCTATAAATGCCGCTTCAAGCAAAAACATTTTTCGTATATCGCCGACAAAACAGCCAAGTGCTTTCATAACGCCTATTTCTCTTGTACGCTCGCTTATTGCCATTATCATGGTATTCATTATACCAAGTGCGGCAACAAAAAGACTTATAACACCAAGTCCCGCAAACATAAGCTGTTTTTGATTGGCATCCTTTTCAATGCTTTTACGGAAACTTTCCATTGATGATGTTTCATAACCCATTGATTTAAGTGCGCTGTCAACATCCGGAACATTCGCTATATCATTTGCCTTTACGCGTATCAAACTGTAGTTTATCCTGCCTGTTGAGGAAAGGCCGAATTCCTGTCTGAACTCGGCTATCATTTCATTAAGGGCTGCTGTGTCCAATATAGTCCCGTAGGAAAGCATATACCCCTTGCTGTAATCTTCCTCCAGTATGCCCGCAACTTCAAGGTCAAATTCCTTTTTGCGAGTCTTGCTGTCGCCGTCGGAGATAGTGAGCACAAGTTTTGTTTCCATAGGGTCAAAATACGGCTCGGGTTCTTCGGAAACCGTTCCGTCATCATTGTACATACTGTAAAGATCTACGGTATTGTAACCCTCGGGCCGCATTGTATCGGCGTAGTCATAAACGGAGTATCTGCCAAGATTAACGCTGTTTTTCTTTGCCTTGTTTATAAGTTCGCCCTTATATACCTTATAGCCAAATTCTTTCATGTCGTCCGCGTAATAACCCGTTACATTCGGCCATGTATTCAGGTATCGTCCGTCAGCTGTCCTGACCGATATCTGAAGATCTGTTGTGGTAAATTCGCTCATTACACCCGCAACATTTGCAATACTTTTTATCTGCTTTATATCGGAGTCATAAAGTTTTTTATTGCCTTTCGGACGAACTTCCACAACGGAAAGGTCGCCCATTTCATTAAGCATTGCCTGCATAGATATCTTCATAGCCACACCGAAAGATATCATCAGCACGACCGAACAGCAGCCGACTACCACACCGACTATCGTCAGTATGGTACGGCCCTTGTGTCTGAAAAGATTGTTAAGGCAAGTCCTTATCAAATCCGTCGCTTTCAATTTTAATCCTCCCAGTTGACCTTAAATGAATCTTTTTTCTTCTTTCTTTTGCGTATAATGATTATAGCTGCAATAACTGCGGCAGCAATCCCTCCGCCTATGGCAGCGGGCTTTTTCCATGTGCCGCTCGGCTTTTCCTCTTCCATATCAAAGTCTTCGCCGAAATCTTCGAGCATTTCTTCATCCGCATCATAACTAAGATTGAATATACGCTCTTTTTGCTTTAAGTTGGCATCTTCATAGGTTATTTTTACACTAACTTCATTTTTACCGGGCATGGTCGGCTTTACGATAAAATTGATATTGCCGCTTTTGCCCGCTTCAAAATTACCTAAATTCTGTATTCTCTGTACGGTATCAACATCGCCAAGAAGCTCCGCACGGACATTGCACACTTCGCCCTTGCCCTTGTTTACATATTCTATCGAGAACGGGTAATCCTCGCCTACTATACCGGGTGTCTGCATCGTAGGCGGTGTAAATTCCATAAGGTCGGGCTTGTAAAGCGGTATGGAAACGCTTTGTGTGCTTGTGGCCTCACTTCTCTGCTTGTCTGCCACATACTCGTATTTAAAGTTTACATTTACGGTCGATGAACTTTTGTCCGAATTCGGCAGAGCGTACATCTGTATTTTTTGTACACCGCCCTGTCCTGCGCCGATATTTTCGTAATAGAATGTGTTCGTACCCGTTGTAATGGCTATGGCTTCGCTCGGTTCAAGTGTCATGGTAAGATTCTGAACGGGAACGCTGCCCTTGTTTTTAAAGCCTATCTCAAGGATAAAGTTTTCGCCCGTCGGGATAGAACTTGTACCGTAGCTGTAGTTTTCTATAATTACGTTAGGTGTGGATGACTTCATCTTCTCATCCTCTTTTTCGTAATTGAGAGCGGTATGTATTTTAAGCGATTCATTGCCCGAAGAATAAGTTTTGTCGGACTTGTAGTTGTACTTAAGTTCCGCATTTAAAGTCTGTGAAGCACTTGTAAGTTTTTTGACTGTCTTTGCCCTTACCGTAAAACTTTTGCTTTCGCCGGGTTTAAGGCCGTTGAATGCAAATGAAGATGTGGACGGAGTTATGATTATATCCTCCGAGCCCTCAATATTGAGCATGGAGTTGAGAATTTCCTCACGTCCCGTATTCTTTGCCGTTATAGTAAACGAAAACGAGCTGTTTGCATTGAACGTGCCGCCCAGACCGCTGTAAGTAAGCTGTATAAGCGGCGCTGACGAATCCTTATTGTTCGGAACGAGCTGAATGGGGAATTTAACGCTGCTTTCGCCGTTTTGCGTTTCCCTGTTCAAAAGATAATTGTATTTTATCTCGACATTAAGATTTTTGTAGTTATCGGATATATCTTTAACTGTCTTAACATCAATATTGAAATTTTTCTGAGACTTTGCGGGAATATCGCCCAAAAGGTCTGTAACGGAACTTGTTACCATAAGTCCGTCGTCCGAGGTTATATTTACAACAACATCCTTTGCATCAATATCACCGAGATTTTTTACCGTAACGGGAACGACCGCCGTTTTATCCGCTTCAATGGGGGCAAGATTGCCGCGTGTTATCTGGATAACGGGTGAGCCTGTTGTGTTCTGCACCTTTGCGGGTACGGTTATCATAGAAGTTTCTTCGCTGTTTGTTTTGCCCTGTGAGCCGCTGTTGTACTGATATTTTACCGTGACTGTAAACTGCTGTGATGCCGTTGATATCTTTTCTTCCGCACGGAAACGCACTTTCAGTTTATGCGTAGCACCCGCCTTTATATCGGGTACATAGTACGAAGAACTGCCTACGGGATATATATCGCCCGAAGCCGAAATATTTACAACAGGGTCGAGCGCAGATGTCATGCCCCTGTTTTTAAGCAAAAGTTCGACCTCAAATTCCTCTCCCGGCTCAACTGTCTTCATATCGCCGCGGTTTATATCTATAGGCGGAGCGGGCACTGTATATGTGGTGTTTCCGCTTGAATCGGTCGATGTGGTAACATCGCCTTCTCCCGCAATATTACACTCGTCTATCCTTAAAGTGACGGTATCCGATGTATATGCCGTACCGCGGTATTTTATCTTAAATGAGATAACGGGATTACCGCCCGTATAAACCACCTGGTCAAAAGTCAGCTTATAGCTTAAAGGCTCGCTGCCCGAAGAAAGCAGCTCGCGTTTTGAAACAGTCGGCGACGAGCCGAAACAGCCTGCCAGAGAGATAACATCAATGGCTTCTTTGTTGGCTATCTCATTGGTTTTTACACCGCTGTCGTTTATCGTCATTTCAAATTTTGCTCTCTCGCCCGTTGACATAAGGCTCAGCTGCACATTCGAGCTGTCGTAAAGCACATGGCTCACTACCTCGGGCGCAGCATCGGCAAATGCAGGCAAAGCCTGTAATATAAGTATTAAACTTAAAATTATACTGCATATTTTCTTTGACATTTTCTTCTCCTATTTTCTTTTATCATCAACAATATTGCCGTCCATAAGGGTAACTACCCTTGTTGCGTACTCCGCAAGGTCGGGCTCATGTGATACAAGTATGACCGTACTTTGGTATTTTACGGCAAAATCACGTATCATCTCTATAACTTCATTTGTTGTTTTCGTATCCAGATTACCCGTAGGCTCGTCCGCAAAAATGATTTTGGGCTTGGTTATAAGAGCGCGTGCAATGCCCACTCTCTGTTGCTGACCGCCCGACATCTCACGGGGATAATGGTGCATACGGTGTTCAAGACCCACTTTTGCAAGCAGCTGCTTTGCCATCTCTTCACGGGTATATTTGTCTATACCGCGAAACATCAGCGGAGCCGCCACATTTTCTATTGCGTTCATTGTGGGTATAAGATTATATGCCTGAAATACAAAACCGAAATAACGCTGACGAAACCTTGCAAGGTCGTCCTCGTTAAGTCTGGAAATGGGCACATTGCCTATGTATACCTCGCCCTCGGTCGGCTTTTCAAGCGCCGCAAGCTGGTTAAGAAGCGTACTTTTACCGCTGCCCGATGTGCCAAATATACAGCATATCTCACCTTTGTATATATCAAGGTTTATCCTGTCAAGCGCAACAACGGTCTCGTTTCCCGGTTTGTACAGCTTTCGCAGATTTTTGACCGAAATAACGGGTTTATTATCGTTTTCCAAATTACCTCCGTCCTTTCTTCCCTTATCCTTTTGATTATATAATAAAATCAAATCTGTTTCAATAGGCAATTACAGTAAAAAAGGAGACTTTGAGCCCCCTTTTTTTAATAGTATACCGATTATTTTTTTATTTTAAAATCATCGGTATAGGTCATTTTCACTTTATCGCCTGCCTGTATATCGCCGTTTAACATAGCTTCCGCAAGCTTATCCTCGATATTGTTCTGTATGGCGCGTCTTAAAGGCCTTGCACCGTAAACCGTATCGAAGCCCTGCTCCGCTATTTTATCGACCGCCTTTTTATCAAAGGTAATGTCGATATTTGCGGCTTTCATGCGCTGTTTTACCTCGTTTAAAAGGAGCTTTGCAATTCCCGTTATCTCGTCCTTGCTGAGCGGGCGGAAAACAATGGTCTCGTCAATTCGGTTAAGGAATTCGGGGCGGAATATTTCCTTTATATCCGTAAGAACACCCGAACGCATGGATTGATAGTCCTTTTCCGCGGTATCCCCCGAAATAAAGCCAAGTCTTTTCGGTGCGCTTATATTTCTCGCTCCCGCATTTGATGTCATTATAATAACCGTATTTTTAAAATCTATCTTTCTGCCCTGAGCATCGGTTATAAAGCCGTCGTCAAGTATCTGCAAAAGGATATTGAAAACATCGGGATGTGCCTTTTCTATTTCATCAAACAAAACTACCGAATAAGGCTTTCTGCGTATCTTTTCGGCAAGCTGTCCGCCCTCTTCAAAGCCGACATAACCCGGAGGCGAGCCGATAAAACGCGATACACTGTGCTTTTCCATATACTCCGACATATCCACACGTATCATTGCATCTTCACTGCCGAACAGCACCTCTGTGACCGCTTTGGAAAGTTCTGTCTTGCCGACACCCGTAGGGCCTAAGAAAAGGAAAGAACCTATAGGACGCTTAGGACTTTTAAGCCCTACACGGCCCCGCCTTATGGCTCTTGAAACTGCATTGACAGCTTCTTCCTGACCGATAACGCGCTTATGCAGTTCCTTTTCCATATTTTTAAGACGTTTTATCTCGTCTGTCTGCATCTGCTTTACGGGTATTCCCGTATGACTTGAAATGACAGCCGCAACATCTTCCGCCGTTACACGCACATTTTTTAGCACTGTTCCGTCTGCGCCGCTTTCTTCAAGCTTTGCGCGAAGTTTCTGCTCTTTTGCATAAAGTTTTTTCACCTTGGCAAAATCACCCTCGGCAAGCATTTCTTCTGTCTGTTCTTCAATATCTTTTATTTTATATTCAATATTCTCGTTGCCTGTTCTTTTGCCCGAATTTTTGATGCCGACCATGGCTGCGGCTTCGTCAAGCATATCAATGGCTTTGTCGGGTAAAAATCTGTCGGTTATATAACGCGCCGAAAGCCTGACAGCAGCTTCTGCGGCAGCATCTGTTATTTCCAGCCTGTGATGTTTTTCATAGTGAGGTTTAAGCTTTAAAAGCATCTCCACCGCCTCGTCCGCCGTCGGTTCTTCTATCTCCACAGGTTGAAAACGTCGCTCAAATGCAGCATCTTTTTCAACGAATTTGCGGTATTCCTTTATTGTTGTTGCACCTATTACCTGCAATTCATTTCTTGAAAGTGCGGGTTTAAGCATATTTGATGCATTTATAGAGCCCTCTGCCCCTCCTGCATTAAGAATGGAATGTATCTCGTCGATAAACA
>JAEEGL010326606.1_pt1 | contig 13159 bp, 12 predicted proteins | sample 9134231 | NCBI WGS metagenome assembly JAEEGL01 (sample SAMN16246548, study PRJNA631951) | gut metagenome | biome: gut microbiome; feature: rumen; material: fiber-attached | host: Bos | place: Iran: Karaj | collected 2018-10
CTGAAGCAGTATTGTAACGTGGTATACCTTGAGAGAACCCCAAATATTTCCTCCACATTTCTCAGGGAAGACAGAATAAGGATGCAGAGGCTTGGCATCGTAGGAACAGGAAGAATTGCACGAAGATTCTTTGACGAGACCAAGTATGTATCAGGTGTTGAGGCAATAGCTGCTTATAATCCGGAAAAGGAGAGCCTTAAGGATTTTGCTGATATGTTCTCATTGATGGCCTTTGGCGATGACTATGAGGATTTTCTCGACAGTGTAGATATGGTATACGTGGCATCTCCCAATGAAACTCATGCGGATTATGTGAGAAGAGCTATTCTTGCCGGTAAGCATGTGCTATGCGAAAAGCCGATGACGTTTACCTATAATGAGGCAGTGGAGCTCTATGCCCTTGCAAAGGAGCATCATGTAGTGCTGATGGAAGGAATCAGAGCTGCGTATCTTCCGGGATTCCAGCAGCTGCTTACTGTGGCAACTAATGGAACAATTGGTGATATTTGCGACATTGAGGCGTGCTTCACCAGAATCGGAGATCCAGAATCTCGAGAGATGTCTGATGCCAAGTATGGTGGGGCTTTCATGGAGTATGGAAGTTATACACTTCTTCCAATCTTTAAGCTGTTTGGTCTGGAATATGAGGACTTTACTATTGATTCGATACTTGGTAAAGATGGGATTGATGTTTTTACAAAGGTGAACTTTAGATATAAAAAGGGACTGGCTACATCTAAAACCGGTGCTGGTGTTAAGTCAGAAGGTCAGCTTGTAATTGCCGGTACCAAGGGTTACATCATCGCTCAGTCGCCATGGTGGCTGATACGTGGCTTTGATGTCCGTTACGAGGATGCGGATAGGGTAGACCACTATGAGGCTAGTTTTGTGGGGCAGGCTGGATTCAGATATGAGATTGCTGAATTTCTTGGTAAGATAAATAAGACCGGTGGTCGTGATTATAAGCTCACTTCCCAGGAATCCATCGCCATGGCAAGGGTGGTGGAGAAGTTTATGGAGATCAGAAAAAGTCAGCAGGGGTGGTAACTTACATGTGGTATGTGATCCAGGTTAAGAGTGGTGAAGAGCAGGAAATGAAGGCACTTCTTGATAAGCTCCGCAAGGACGGGGCCTATGGGGAGTGCTTTGTTCCGTTGTTTGAGGATGTAAAGAGGAGTGGTGGCAAATGCAGGATTGGGTTCAGGAAGCTCTTTCCAGGGTATGTGTTTGTGGAGGCTGAGGATCCCGATAAGGTGTTTGAGACCCTTCGGGGTGTTCAGGACTTTACCAAGCTTCTTGGGGCTGTGGAGAACGACGGTACCAAGGTATTTGTTCCCATTGGCAAAGAAGATGAGAACTTCATGAGGACTCTCTTTGAAGACGGCCTCATGCATGTTAGCTATGTACATATGGCCAGAAATGGCAGGATTGATAAGATCGTGGGGCCTCTGGCCCACTACAGGAACCACATCACCAAGCTGGAGATGCGCCACAGGATGGCCATTGTAGAGGCCGATATGTTCGGCAAGAGACGCAAGGTGAAGTTCGGTCTATGGACTGATGAGGATCCGCTTCTGCCCCTGGTGGAGCGCCTTAAAGGAGATGTTTCTCCTGACGACGTCCTTGACGGTGTGGTGGAGCTGGACATCGGTATTCACCCCGGGGACAAGGTTGTAGACGATACCGGAGTATACGGGGATCAGGTCTTTGTAGTCCGGAGCGTAGATGTAAAACACAGGACCCTCGTGTCCACCTTCGAGATGTTCGGCACCAGCGCCAGGATCGAACTAGGTTTGGATAACGTCAGGAAGGTGTGAAAAAAGTCAATTGTAAATAAAACGCTTAAAAATGCCGATATATTACAATAACGATAACTATTGTACTTGTGATGGTGCATAAATTGCCTTAAAATTAATGTATATGCAGCATACAGGAAGCATCCGAGGCGTTCGAGCGGTTATACCGACAGTGCCGGAGATGTGGACATATCGACATCATCGGTCGCATATAGAAAGATCGCATGTGCGACATGGCGAAGCATGCGGTGAAAATGAAGGAACAAAGGCGTAGCGCAGGCTGCGCCTTTTAACATGCCCAAAATGCTTGATGAAGGGGGATATTTCAATTCAAGAGAATAAAAAATACAAAATTGGATACACACAAGGGGTCTACGACATGTTCCACATTGGTCACCTACACATCATTAACAGTGCTGCAGCCATGTGCGACAAGCTTATTGTGGGTGTGAATTCTGATAGCCTTGTTGAGCAATACAAGAATAAACGAACGGTTATCGGCCAGGAAGACAGAGCTGAGATTATTCGTAACCTTAAGGCTGTGGACGAATGTGTTATTGCAGATACTCTTGATAAAGTTGAACAATACAAGAAGTATGGCTTTGATGCCGTATTTATCGGAGATGACTGGAAGGGCAATGATAGATGGCTTCAAACGGAAAAAGACCTTGAGCCATATGGAGTAGATGTGGTTTATCTGCCGCATACGCCCAATATTTCATCTACGATGCTTAGAGTTGAGATACCAAGACGGATTGAGGAATAATAGGGGAGAGGAAGCATGTCAGATAATGATGCTTATATAAATCAAAGAAAGAGAAAGGCTGCTCGCTTGAGTTGCCTTTTTCGTATAATGTGGCTGTTTCCAATTAAGAGAGACAAGATAGTATTTGCGGCATTTGAAGGAGATGGTGGCTTTGGGTGCAATCCTAGATATATTGCTGAAGAAATGCATAGGAGGCATCCTAATCTAAAAATGTTTTGGTTGACACATGACATATCAAGGTGGTTTCCAAATTATATACAACCAATAAAGGATACTCCATTTAATACAGCCTTTCATCTGGCGACTGCAAAGGTGTGGGTGGATAACTATAGAAAACCATATGGAACCCTTAAAAGGGAAGGTCAATTATACATTCAAACGTGGCACGCGAGCATTGGATTTAAAGCAGTAGGCTTATTTAGAGGAGATTCCTTCCCTCAAATAGCTAGAATCGTGAGTGAATGGGATTCTTCACTTGCCGACTATTTTTTATCTAATTCAAAGTACTGTGACGATATTTATCCTAAAAAACTTTTGTATAATGGGCCAACATTAAGAGTTGGATCGCCTAGAGTGGATCCTATGATCAATGACAGAGATGTTTTAAAAAAAAGGATTAGAAGGATACATGGTCTTGATGAGATGTCGAAACTTGTATTGTTTGCACCAACATTTAGAGGAGGAGTTCAGCAAGGGAAAAAACAAGTTGTAGCGCAGACTCCGCAAATTGACTTTGATGAGCTCATCCAATCTCTTCAGGTACGTTTTGGGGGCGAATGGTTTGTTTTACTCCGCCTTCATCCACAACTATCTGCACAACTTGATGAAATGCCACTAATGCAAAAAAACAGTCGACTTATTGATGTTAGCCAAATGCCAGATATGAGTGAAATCTTAGGGGGATGCGACTTGCTAATAACTGATTATAGTAGTTGTGCTTTTGATGCTGCTTTTGCGCATGTTCCTGTTTTGATTTACGCAGATGATGTCGATGAGTACATAAAAAATCGTGGAATGCTTATGTGGACGAGGGAGGAATTACCATTCAAGGTTGCAGAGGATAACATGACATTGCTAGACAATATCAGGAATTTTGATGTGAATGAATACTTAAATGCAGTGAGTAAGTTTATGACTAAATACGCTGTTGTAGAAGATGGCCGTGCGAGTGAGCGTGTTGTCGATGTGATTGAGAGCATTTCTAATATAAAGAATATAGAAAGCGAGAGTATTTGATGGCGAAATATAAACAATGGCGTAACGAAGACCGAACGTTTCTTAAGGATGTTATTCCGTTGGACACACCGTACAATCTAAAGGTTGAAGTATCTTCTTTGTGCAATGCTAGATGCATTTATTGTGCACATGCGAAGCAAGATCACGGAGTTTTTGAGGGTAATATGCCAATTGAATTAATGGATAGAATATTATCTGATTCCAAAGGCTTTCCGCATAAATACAAGGTAATGGAGATGTTCTCATTTGGTGAATCGCTATGTAACACTAATTTGGAACAGATGATATCTATGGCAAAAAGAGCGGATGTCACCGAGAAAATTAATTTTACTACGAATGGTTTGTTGCTTACTAAACAGAAGATTGATGACATAATTCTGGCTGGAACGGATATTATTAGGATTTCTCTACAAGGCCTTGATGCTGATGCATATTGGGAAACATGTCGTGTTAAGGTGGATTATGATGAGTTTTTGAGCAATCTAAAATATCTATATGAAAATAAAGGAAATTGCAGCGTAAGGATGAAGATAGCTGATTTGGCAATTGCAAATGTTCCGGATGGGAAGAAACGGTTTGAAGAACTCTTTGGACCAATTGCTGATAGTATATTTATTGAGAGGATAATCCCTATGTATGCAGATGTTGATTACAATGCTATCAATTCTGATATACATAACAATGCAATAAATGGTCGGGAGAGTATTCCTCAAAAAGAAGTACATAGGGTTTGCAACAGACCTTTCTACAGACTGAGAGTGGCAGCTGATGGAAAGGTGACGGCAGCTTGTTGTGATATTCCAAATGATTTTTATTACGGGAATATTTATGAAAACAGCCTGGTTGATCTGTGGAATGGAAAACGAAGAAGAGATCTTCTAAAAATGCAGTTAGAAGGGAATAGATTTTATCATCCGATATGCAAAAACTGTACTATCCCAAATGATATAACAACTGAAGCAGATATCCTTGATCCATGGGCGGAAGAAATAAAGAAAAGGATATAAATATTTAGCAATGAAACAGATAAAAAAACCGCTTATAAGCATAATTGTTACAGTGTACAACTTAGAAAAGTATGTTAGAGAATGCCTTGATAGTCTTGTGGCGCAAACATATAAAAACATAGAAATTGTTGTGATAGATGACGGATCGACTGATATGAGCGGGGCAATCTGTGATGAGATTGCAAATAGTGATGATAGGGTAAAAGTTATACATGATAGAAATGGAGGACTTACAGAAGCACGGAAAAGAGGAATTAAACACTCGACTGGAGAGTATGTAGTTTTTGTTGATGGAGACGACTGGATAGACATAAACACATGCGAACAGTTTGTCGAAATTATTACTGAACATGAACCGGACATTATTATTGACGGCCTTATAAAAGAGTATACAAATAGATCGGTTAATAGCAAAAACAGTCTTTCTGATGGGGTATATGCAAAAGAGGATATTGAACGAGATATTATCCCGTATATGATATTCACCGGAAACTATTATGAGAAGGGGATTGAAAGCTATATTTGCTCTAAAGCTATTAGACGAGACGTATTAGAAAAAGTTGCTAATACAATCAATAAGAATATTAGTTTCGCAGAAGGCGGTGTTTGGTTATATTCAGGAATACTGTATTCGAAATCTATCGTTATAATTAGTGAATTGCATTATCATTATCGCATGCGCGAAAATTCTTTGGCTATGGATGGGAAAAATGAAATGCAGAGCATATTGGATTCATATGAAATACTAGTTAAAAATTCTTGCAATTCATACATGTTGAAAGAGTGCCTTATTTCACAAATTGATTACTTGGCTATGTTTTTTTTGATATGGAAACGGATGGATCTATTTAATGATAATGAAAATGCTCTATGGCCATATGTAGAAGTGAAAAAGGACAGCAGAATAGTTATATTTGGGGCTTGGAGATATGGAAGAAAACTAATAGAGTACTTAAGAAGAAGGAAATATTCAAACATTGTTATGGTGGTCGATAATAATGCCGAAAAAATGAGTACAACGGATTTCAAGGTAAACTTACCTAAAGATATTCATAATGTTTCATATGACTACATTATATTGGGGTCAGAAACATATTCAGTTGTCTCAAGTATGAAAGAGGAACTAGGCATGCTTGGCATTAATGAAAGAATATTGAGTATATCAAGAGAAACCATTGATTTAGATTTGTTGCCTGATGCTTTCAAAAGGGTGAAGGAAAAGTATGTCTAAGACTGTATGTCTTTTATATCATAGAATAAATAACTGGCCAGATTATTATAATATGGCGGTTACTCCTGCGCATTTTGAGGAGCAGTTGGTTTTCTTGAAAGAAAACTTTTTGATATCTCGCTTTGCGGACGATTGGTCAAATGTAAATGAAACCTCTGTAGTCATTACATTTGATGATGGCTATGAAGATAATTTTTTGTACGCATTTCCTATGCTAAAAAAACACAATATACCGGCTACGATATTTGTTAGTACGGGTAACGTTGGAAACGATAGAGAGTTTTGGTGGGATGAATTAGTACATCTATGTATGGAAAGGACAAGGCATCAGGATTCATTCAAACTTGTAGATCCTATCTTTTCTTATGAATGGGAAACTAGGACAGTTGAACAGTGCTTGGATTTGGCAAACGATATGAGAGTTCTTCTCAGGAGAGAATCATACAGAACACTGGACGATTGGCGACGTCAGCTATTGGATTGGGCTGGGGAAGACATCCCTAAGAAACCTATAAACTATTCTATAAATGAACAACAAATGTTGGAAATGTTTCAATCTAATATTATTGATATTGGTGGACATACAGACAAACATATGTCGCTAGGCAAAATGGAATATGATGAACAGCTACGGGATTGTAAGGAATCAATAAATAAAATTCAAAGTGTAATTGGAAAGAAAGTAGACATATTTTCATATCCTTTTGGTGGTCGCGGTGATTATAATGATTACACAATAGATGTGATGAAAAGGCTTGGGATAAGAAAAGCAGCGACTACTGAGGCTGGAATAATCACTAATCTAGACCCATATAGAATCCCTAGGATTACTATAAAGGATTGTGACTTGGAGAGTTTTAAGAATAAGGTATGCAGACTGTTAGACGAATAAAATACATAGGTAAAATAGAAAAGGATAAGTTCATTACGGATAATAGTATGGTTATTATCTGTGGTTTTGGCGAAAGGGGACGAAAGACTCTTGATACTCTTATAAAAAAAGGTGTCCCCGAAAACCAGATTGTTTTATGCGATAGGAGGCAACAGAATAATGAGAAAAGTAAATATATTACTTATGAAGAAGCAGCAAGATTTAAGTCAGCTGTTTTTTTAATTACAAATTTTGATGTAAGAGAGTGTGCTGAATTTTTAATAAAAAGGGGCATTACAGACATTCATATTATTACTGGTTGATAAATGTAAATAAGGAGATGTTGATTATGGAATTGATAGTTTTTGGAGTACGCAATTATTACGAATCAAAGAAAGAAAGTATTCTAGAAAAATATAATGTCATTGCGTATTTGGATAGTTCAATAAAACCAGGAGAACGCGGAGAATATAAAGATGGTAAAGCAATATATAATCCGAAAGACGTTAGTGAATTACCCAACGTTCCGATTGTTTTGATGTCGGTAAAATTCGTTAGTATGTATTTGAGCCTCATTGATAGTGGAGTTGATGAGAATCGTATTTTGTTTGGGACCAATATTCTTCCTGCATATGATCCTTTTGAGGAACTACTAAATGAGCATGGGGGATATATTAAAACAATAAATGGAAATCTGGTTATTGTTTGGGATGAAAAAGAACACATTTTTAGTTCTCAAGAGGATTTGGAAATAATTATTCATAATTTGTTTAAAGCTCAAAAACCGGAGATAGAATTAATATCAAAATTACCAAGAAATCCAATTAGCCGTAGATTTGGAGTCGAATTCGGCAAGCCAATTGACAGATGGTACATTGAGCAGTTTCTTCAAAGCAACAAAGATAAGATTCATGGCAGTGTTGCAGAATTCGCAGATGATAGATACACAAAGCGTTTTGGGGAAAACATAAAACATTCATATATTATGCATGTTAATGGTTGGGGAGAAAATGTAATAAAGGCAAATTTAGTTACCGGAGAAGGGATAACGGATGGATTTTTGGATTGTATGATATGCACACAAACCATCCAATGTATATTTGATATTGATGAGGTGGTAAAGAACATTGTTCGATCGCTAAAGAAGGGGGGATATGCACTGATTACAGCACATGGAATAACTCAGATATCTTTATATGACTATAGAAATTGGGGCGAATACTGGCGCTTTACACCAATGGCTTTAGAAAAGCTATTTATTAGTAACTGTGATGATGCTGAAGTGAGCATTCATGCATATGGAAATGTGAAAACAGCAATAGCGATGTTATATGGTCTTTGTGCAGAGGATTTAAGCAGTGAGGATTTTGCTTATAATGATGAACAGTTTCCTGTGATAATAGCAGTTACTGTCAAGAAGAAATAATAATGCGGAAAAAGAACAGGGATTATTCGAACATGAAGAAGGCGTTTATTTTTGGAACATCTGTATGTGGAGAAATAGCTAGTGTTGATTTGAAAGGCCTTTATGACATTGTTGGCTATACAAATAATGACGATAAGACATGGGGAGAAGAAAAAGACGGGCTTACAATATTTCCTTTAGACTATGTATTAGACCAAAAGGATACTTATATCATAATAGCGGTTTATGTGTATTATATGGAGATTATTGAGCAGTTATTGTCTACAGATATTGATAGGCACAGAATACTATTGTTCTCGTCATACACAGATGCTGCAGATTTGTCAAGAAGATGGGACTTATACGATGTAAATGGTAGTAAAGTACACCATGATTCAATAATTCAAGAATATGAAGAATTCAAGAATGGTGAAACCATAGACAAATTAAATGATAAACAACGTGTATTTATTTATGCTAGATTATTCCCTCCGCTTGGCGGGGGTGGAGTACAAAGACCACTAAAACTCGCAAAATATTTGGGTAGGATGGGGTATAGAGTTATAGTAGTAACTTCTGGATTTATTGATAGAGGAAGTTTGGATTTCACACTACTTGATGAGATTAATGGGTTTGAGGTTATTAGAGTTCAAAAGGAAAAAAAGATACCAGAATTCCTAGACGAACTAGAAAAAGAAGAAATACTGGCAATATATAAAAGAATAGTTGATGATGAGGCGTGGTGGGATGAGGTTTCAAATTGTGAATATGGTTTTTGTGCAGTTCCAGATCCAGATATAGTTTGGGTGAAGGAGTGCCTTAATCATGCTGCAAGTAGTTTAAACCTATCTGAAAAAGATATAGTTGTGACGACGGCATCGCCCTATTCTAGTTTGATACTAGGATATGAATTAAAGAGACTATATGGTGTAAAACTAGTAATGGATTTCAGAGATCCCTGGTGTGAGAATGATGCCTTTTGGAATCTATATTATTCAAGGAAGAAAAAGACAAGGTGGCTGGAAGAAAAACTAGAAGAAAAACTAGTGACAAGTGCAGATGCTATTGTTGTGATATCAGAAGCTAGTTTTGATGATTTTCAAAAATATAGAATTAAAAGTAAAATATACGCTATTCCGAATGGATATGATGAAGAGGATTTTAGAGGATTAACATACATAAAGCAAAATAATGCTTTTACAATTGTGTATAATGGAAGCGCATTGGCTCATAGAGATCCGGTTCAAATTTTAGATATAATTAATGAAATGATTTCAGAGGGCCAAATTCCTCCCAATAAGATTAAACTAGTATTGAATGGTGATTTATTAAAGGATTATAAAACAAAACTAATAAAAGCGGATAAACACAATATAGCTCAGATTAATGGCTATCTTCCGCATTTAGAAAGTTTAAAGCTGTCATATGCAGCAAATCTTCTCATAATTTTTGGAGATTATGGAGAAACAGCTCATATTACATACACTGGGAAGCTTTTTGAATACCTTCGGACAGGGGTTCCAATTCTTTCGTATTCAAGCCCATATGGGGTTCAGCATGATTTGTTAAAAGAACAAAATGCTGGGATTACAGTTGAGTATTCTGACAGGGACAGAATTAAAGCATTTATCAAAAAGCTATTTTGTGATTGGTTAAATGGAGAGGAGCAAAGGAGAATGGATAACTATAAGTTAGAAAGGTTTTCAAGAGAATCCATAGCCATTAGATTTTCGAACATTTTTAAGGATATACAATAATTGATATATTGTTTAGCTTTTACGAGAGGTATGAGGTGACAAAATGAGGTATGCTTTAATTGGATGTGGAAGAATATCACCAAATCACATTGTGGCAGCATTAGAAAACAAACTGGAGATTGTTGCTTTGTGCGATGTGGTCAGCGAAAACATTGAAGACAAGATAATTAAATTTGAATTGCCTTCAAGTGTACTTAAATATACTGATTATAGAAAGATGCTTAAAGAAAACAGTGTTGATATTGTAACTGTTGCGACAGAATCTGGTAAACATGCCCAAATAGCTCTTGATTGCATAGAGGCGGGATGCAATGTGATTATTGAGAAGCCAATGGCACTTTCTTTGGCTGATGCTGATCGAATAATCGGAAAAGCAAAAGAAAAAGGGGTTAAAGTATGTGTAAGCCATCAAAATCGGTTCAATAAGTCAATTCAGAAAATTCGTGATGCTGTAGATAAAGGCAGATTTGGGAAGATGTTCTATGGAACTGCTCATATTAGATGGTGCCGTGATTATGAGTATTACAACAGGGCCAAATGGAGAGGAACATGGGAACAGGATGGCGGAGCGCTCATGAATCAATGCATCCATAATATTGACCTATTAAGATGGATGATGGGAGATGAGATTATTGAAGTTGCAGGTATGACTGATAGGTTGAAGCATCCTTACATAGAGGCAGAAGATTTAGGCATTGCAATAGTTAGATTTGCAAATGGTGGTTATGGAATAATCGAGGGTACAACTGATATATATCCTAAGAACCTAGAGGAAACGCTTTATTTATTTGGTGAAAAAGGAACTGTTAAGGCTGGAGGTCAATCTGTTAATGTCATAGAAGAATGGCGGTTTTCAGATATGTTAGATGATCCAAAAGAAGTTAAGGCAGAGTTTCATGAGAATCCTCCAAATGTATATGGATATGGTCATAAACCAATGTATGCAGATGTAATAGACGCAATAAAAAACAATAGAGAGCCAGCTGTAAACGGGGAGGCTGGTAGAAGAGCTCTAGAGTTGGTTCTGGCGATATATAAATCCGCAGCAACTGGAGAGATAGTCAAGTTTCCTTTGGAAGATTGTTCAACATTAGATTTTGTGGGGAGATTCTAATGAAAATATTAACCGTTGTTGGAGCAAGACCACAGTTCATCAAGGCGGCAGCATTTTCACGTGTTGCCTCCAGAGATGCTGATATTGATGAGGTAATAGTTCATACAGGCCAGCATTTTGATTTAAATATGTCTGAAGTGTTTTTTACTGAATTACAGATCCCTAAGCCCAAGTACAATTTGGGTGTTTCGGGAGGAAGTCATGCTGAAATGACCGGACGCATGATGATTGAGATTGAGAAAGCGATTCTGTGTGAAAAGCCAGATGCTGTGCTTGTTTATGGTGATACAAATTCGACAATGGCTGCTGCTTTAGCGAGTGTCAAATTAAGAGTGCCTGTTATTCATATAGAAGCAGGAATACGGATGGGAACACTGAGCAGTCCAGAAGAAATCAATAGAGTAGTTACAGATCATATATCTTGGATGTTGTTTACCCCAACGGAAGATGAGGTAGAGCTATTAAGAAGAGAAAACATTACTGAGCGTGTGTTTTCAGTAGGAAATATCATGTATGATTCTTATCTATATGCATCTTCTAAGAATATAGAATTGAGAGAAAGTACTACTATCAGGGATTTTGACGGGACTAGAGTCGAGATTCCTGAAAAGTACTATTACATGACCTGTCATCGACAGGAGAACACATATAATGATCAGTGTTTATCTGAAATATTGAAGGCGATGAATTCTCTTGAATATCCTACGGTGTATCCGGTACATCCAAGAAATCAAGAACGAGCGCAAAGAATATGTCATGAAAAAGGTTATAAGAATATTGTCTTAATTAAGCCAGTGGGTTATCTAGAATCAGTGGCACTTATGAAGAATTGTGAAAAGGTAGTCACTGATTCAGGTGGCTTACAGTGCGAAGCATTCTATGCCGAAAAGCAGTGTGTCACAGTGTTTGACCATGTGGTGTGGAGGCAGACGATGGTGGGTAATCGTAATCAATTATCCTCTGCAAATGCTAATGAGATTATTGATAAACTTAAGCAACATCAGATAATTGATCAGAGTTATAAACCATTTGGCAATGGGCATACTGCGGAGAAGATAGTTGATATATTGAAGGAACAGATGTACACAGATTAGTAATCGATAAGGAGAAGCATTGAAAAACGAAAGTTTTTTTGTTCATGAAAGTAGCTATATTGACGAAGGCGTTTTTATCGGGCAGGGAACAAAAATATGGTATTTTTGCCATATTCAATCAGGAGCCAAGATTGGAAAGAATTGTGTAATAGGTCAAAACGTTAATATATCAAATAATGTGATAATTGGAGATAATGTCAAAATCCAAAATAATGTGTCGTTATACGAAGGCGTTGAATTGGAAGATGGTGTTTTTTGTGGACCATCATGCGTATTCACTAACGACTTAACACCTCGAGCAGAGTTTCCGAAAGGACGTGAGAATTATAAGAAGACAGTTGTAAGGCGTGGGGCTTCTATAGGAGCAAACGCAACCGTGGTTTGTGGAAATGAAATTGGCGAATATGCAATGGTGGCAGCAGGAGCAGTTGTTACTAAAAATGTTGAGGCATACACGCTAGTAGCAGGGGTCCCTGCAATTCCCATTGCGAAAGTGGATAATAAAGGAACTATTGTTGAAAGGTTTTGAGAATGTAGGTAGTTATATGGAATTTAGAAGCCTGAGAAGACAGTATGAAGTAAATAAATCCGCAATAGATAATGCAATTGCGACTGTAATAGACGGGACACGGTTTATTTCAGGGCCGCAAGTAAAGGAGCTTGAAGAAAAACTAGCCTTCTATGTGGGTACAAAACATTGCATAACATGCGCGAATGGTACGGATGCATTATTGGTATCGTTAATGACCTGGGGTATAGGCCCCGGAGATGCTGTATTTGTCCCAGATTTCACTTTTTTTTCTACTGGTGAGGTGGTGTCGGTAATAGGTGCAACCCCTGTTTTTGTTGACGTATATTCAGATTCATTTAATATTGATATCC
>JAEEGL011331665.1_pt1 | contig 13159 bp, 10 predicted proteins | sample 9134231 | NCBI WGS metagenome assembly JAEEGL01 (sample SAMN16246548, study PRJNA631951) | gut metagenome | biome: gut microbiome; feature: rumen; material: fiber-attached | host: Bos | place: Iran: Karaj | collected 2018-10
ACTAAAGATAAAGGAAAACTATCCAAATTAACATATGAAACTATTAAAACAGTAAATAATCTATCTCTAGTAAAAATAAATCTTTTAACCGGTCGTCATCATCAAATAAGAATACAATTCTCACATCACGGTTATCCCTTATATGGAGATCATAAATACAATAAAGAATTTATTAATGATAACAAAGAACAAATTGCCCTAATTGCCGCCAATATATCTTTTTATCATCCCACTACCAAAGAATTACTAAATTTTAAAATCGATTTACCAAAAAAATATCCTTATACTTTATTCTAAGGATATTTTTAATTATTTATACCATAAAGGAAATTTACTAGTTAATTTAATAACTTCTTCAGTTAATTTAACAAGTTCTCTTTCATTATCTCTATTCTTAAATGCTTTATCGATAATTCTAGCAACTTGTCTAAATTCCTTTTCTTTAAATCCCCTACTTGTCATAGCTGGAGATCCTATTCTTATACCACTAGCAACCATTGCTTTTTCTGTTTCTTTAGGAATAGTATTTTTATTAACAGTAATATGAATCTTATCAAGTAATACCTCTGCTTCTCTTCCGGTAATATTGGCACTAGTCTTAACATCTAGTAAGATTAGATGATTATCAGTTCCCCCACTAACAACATGATATCCCATCTTTATGAATTCTTCTGTCATAGCACTAATATTTTTAATAACCTGTTTTTGATATGTTTTAAATTCTGGCTGAAGAGCCTCATAAAAGCATTGGGCCTTTGCTCCGATAACATGCATAAGTGGTCCCCCTTGAATACCAGGGAATACGACTTTGTCAATCTTTTTAGCTAATTCTTCATCATTAGTTAAGATAATACCACCACGTGGTCCACGTAATGTTTTATGTGTTGTTGAAGTAACAACATCGGCATATGGCACTGGTGAAGGATGTAATCCTGCAGCTACAAGCCCGGCAATATGCGCCATATCAACAAATAGATAAGCCCCCACCTTATCACATATTTCTCTAAATCTCTTAAAATCGATTGTTCTTGAATATGCTGAAGCACCAGCAATAATCATCTTAGGTTTTTCTTTTAAAGCAATCTTTTCTATTTCATCATAATCAAGCATTTCTGTTTCAGGATTAACATCATAACTAACTATTTCATAATCAACCCCACTAAAATTTAATTTATAGCCATGTGTTAAGTGTCCCCCATTACTAAGGCTCATGCCCATTACTTTATCGCCATGATTAAGTAATGCTCTATAAACTGCCATATTAGCACTAGATCCACTATGAGGTTGAACATTAGCATACTTACAACCAAATAATTCTCTTAAATATTCGATGGCTCTTGTTTCAAACATATCGATGTTTTCACAACCACCATAATATCTCTTTCCAGAGTAACCTTCAGCATACTTGTTAGTAAGAATACTTCCTTGTAACTTTAATACATCATTTGAGGCATAATTCTCCGATGCAATTAATTCAATATTCTCCTCCTGTCTCTTTCTTTCCAATTTTAACGCTTTTCTTAAATAAATATCCATTTTTTTACCTCCTAACTTTGCTAAATAGATTATATCAAAAAAAGTTATTGTATGGCAATAACTTTTATTTATTATTTAATAATAATTTAACAATTGTACATCCAGCATTAAAATTATCTTGCTTAAAGCTTAAAACAGATTTATTCTTATCAAGTGTTTCATGAACCTCTTTCTTAACTATTCCTGTACCTATTCCATGAATAATAACAATCGTATCGTTACCTAAAATAATACTCTCTTGAATAAAATCATTCGTTAACATCCTAGCGGTATCTCTATCAACTCCATGCAAATCTATTTTAGGATATCTTTCTAAAAATATATCATTCATCTTTATCCTCCTAAAGGCAACTTAACAGTACACTTAGTCCCTATATTTTTTTCACTCTCGTAGTATATTGCTCCCCCATGAGCCATCACTATCTCATTAGATAAAGCAATTCCTAATCCTGTACCATTTTTCTTTGTTGTAAAAAACATCTCTTTAATATTAGCAAGTTCTTCTTTATCCATTCCAATACCATTATCTTTAATAATAATTAATAAATATTTATCTATTAACTTCAAATCTATATCAATTATACCAAAATTATCTATTGATTCAATACTATTCTTAATAATATTAACAAATACTTGTTTAAGTCTCTCATAATCACCATTCATATATATTTCATCATATTTATTATCATAATTAATAGTAATTCTTTTATTACAACTAAGTAATGAAAAAGATTCATATACTTCATCCATTAATAAAACAACATCAAATAATTCCTTATTAATCTTAATCTTACTATATTCCATAAAATCAGCGATAACATTTAAACTTCGATTTATTTCACTCTTAATTATTTCAATATATTTTATGCTCTTCTCCTTATTATCTAAATTAATCATATCTAAATATCCCTTACATACTGCAATTGGATTCTTTATCTCATGGGTTAATTTAAATAAAGCATTTTTTAATTTATTTTCATCTTGCATCTTATTAACTGTTACATACATATTACATATATTACTAGCTATTTTAAATAAATATAAACTAAAGAAAGTCAGTACATATATAATTCCAACACATATAAAAATATTAATTAATTTAGGCATTTCATATGTCTCAGTAAAATACTCTAATGATATTAAAAGTCCTTGAATAACGCCACTTATTTTAAAGAATAAATAATTAAATTCTTTCCTATTACATAATATTATATACGTAATAAAATATAAAGCATATTTTACTAATACCACATATATTCCCATTCCTATTAAATGATAACTAAATATTGTCACAATTATAGACATAGCTAATGCTAATTGCCATTCTCTCTTAAAATAACATATAAGTATTGGAATATTATAAAATATCAGTATCAAAGGATTACCCTTATTAAATACCAATGCTAAATACAATGACGATAACATAGTAATAATAAAGATTGTATTATCCTTCTCCTTATCTATTATTTCCTTAAAAGAATAAAACACCAAATACATAAGAATTGGAAATATAATTAAAATAATATTAAGACATATCTCTTCCATATAACCACCATGATAATTATAAATTAACCCCTATGTCGAAATATGTCGAATTATGTAATTAATCATCATTTTTTGTAGAAAAAAAGTAGTTACTATAACTACCTAAGTTCTTTAATATATTTTTTCAATTGTTTAGCTTCCGGACCAAATATTATTTTAAGTTGATCATCTATCTCAACTACTCCTTGTGCTCCAAGTTTAATAATACCTTCCTTATTAGCTTTTGTGATATCCTTTAATGTTACTTTAAATCTTGATAATTCTAACTCTGTTTCAACAATATTATCAGTTCCACCAAGTAACTCTACCAATTTATTTAATTCTAACTTTAAATCTTTTCTGTTACTCTTAACTATTGCAAAAGCAATTATTAATAAAATTGATATTATTATTGCATATTGCCACCATTCCATTTTATATCGACCTCTATTAAATTATACAATAGTTTTTAAAATATAACAACCCTATTGTCTAAAATTAGCAAATTTGATATAATTAATAACGGTAGGTGTATTATGAAAAAATTAAGTTTTAGTAAAATATTTTGTTTTTTAAGTTTTCTATTTATTCTATCTTGTTGTATCTTTTATGGCACTAGATTTATGAAATTATATTTTGAAAATAAAAAAACTGAAAAGAAAGAAGCCAATTCAATTGTTAAAATAATAAGAGAAAATAATGAAGAAAATAGTGATTATAAAGATGTTAATGGTATTCATTATTTTACAGGTAAAACTGATAAAAATTATATGTTATATATGAATATCCTATGGCGTATTATCAAAGTAAATGATGATAATTCATTAACAATTATTAGTGATAAGGCCCTAACATATTTACCATATGGTAAAGTAAAAGATTATAAAGAGTCATATATCAGTAATTGGTTAAATAAAAGTGATACTGAATATAGTGGTATCTTTGAAAATCTAATCAATAAAGATTATTTATCATACACTGAAACATGTGCTGATAAATTAGACGAACCAACTAATAAACCATGTATTAATCCTTCTACCGATAAATATTCAACTATTTTATCCATAGCTGATTTCTTAAATATTGGTTCTAAAGATAGTTATCTTATCAACGATGAATACTTCTATCTAGCCAATATGACTACTGAAGATAAAGCCTGGTATGTTGATTCTGGTGGTAATATCAAATATAATAGTGGCGAAGATTTACTTGGTATTAGACCTGTTCTTACAATTAAATCAAACGCTGATTATGTTACTGGTAATGGTACTAAAGACAATCCATATGTTGTTGATACCAGCACTACTTTTGGTAGCTATGTAAAATTAGGTAATGATACTTGGCGTGTTTATGACATTAATGGTTCAGAACTTAGATTAGTTTTAAATAACTATTTAAAAGTTAATGATAATAATCTAACTCACCGTTATAGTTATAATTCAAGTTATCATAATGATACTGCTTCTGGTAGCGTTGCTTATTACTTAAATAATACTTATTTAAATAGTTTATCATATAAAGATAAAATAAAAGAAACTAAATGGTCCAACGGTTATATCAATAATTCTAGTTTAGATTATGTAAATTCCTTAAAACCAACCGTTGATACCAAAGTTGGTATGCCAAGTATTGGTAATGTCTTCTTAAATAGTAGCCTATATAATTATTACACTATGACTGGTAATAAAGAAAAAGGTGGTATGGTCTATGTTATCAATGCTGATAAACGCATCTTTGCAAAACAGATAAGCACCGAATTATATATTGTTCCCGCTATTACAATTGATAAATCACTTTTGACAAAAGGAAATGGTACTGCTGATAGTCCATTTGAAATGGAGTAATATTATGAAAAAAAGAAAAAAGAAAGAAAAAAAGAAATCAATTAAATTAGTTATCTTATTTATTATCTTAGATTTACTTGCAATTGGTGGATTTGTTATGATGTATGGTCCATGGGATGCTGTTAGAAACTTCTACATCACTACAGCCATGAAAACAAAAGATCACCAATACTTAGCCAGAGTATTCTATAACGAAAAAACTATCAATGATGTTGTAAACAGTAACTACTTTATTGAAATAAAAGAAAAAGTTAACTTAGATGACGTTATTATTGATACGAGTCCTAAAGCAAGTTATGCCAATAAATATGATGAAGAAGTATTAACTCGTAGTGAGGGAAATAACGATTATAAAATTATTAATCTAAAAGTTGGTATTTCCAAAGCATATCTAATTGCTATTTATGACCCTGCTAAAGTATCTCTTATTAGAGCTAGAAGATTTAATGTTGGTACTTACGGGGAACAAGTTACCGCTATGTGTAACCGTTATAATGCTTCCGTATGTATCAATGGTGGTGGCTTTGTTGATGAAGGAACCGGTTCCGATATTCCTCTAGGTTATGTTATTGATGACGGAAAAATCGTTTGGCCATCTAGCGGATGGGATACCCGTCAAGGAAACTTAATTGGTTTTAATGAAGAAGGAAAGCTATTATTATTAGCTGATTCTACTGGTGAACAAGCCCTTGAAGCCGGTATGACTGATGGACTAGAATTCGGCCCCTTCCTAATTGTTAATGGTAAACCAATTGAAATTGTTGGTGATCCATGGGGTAAATCTCCACGTGTAGCCATTGGGCAACGTAAAGATGGTGTCGTTCTATTCCTAGTAATCGATGGTGAAAACTATATCGATGGTGCTTCCTTAAGCGATGTTGTTGAAGTATTGACAAGATATGGTGCTTATAACGCTGCCAATCTTGATGGTGGTCACTCATCATCACTTGCAATAAATGGAGTCCTATATAACAATCCTCCAGCTATTGCCAAACGCCAAGGTGGTAGATACGTTGTTACAGGATTTGGATTATTAAAATAAAAAAGATACTCACGTATCTTTTTTTAATCCTTATTTTTATCTTTCTTTATTGCAACACCATAGTGTTCTCTAACCAAAGCCTCAATCTCATTTCTAAAGTCCATATTACTTTTAAGTAATAATTTAACATTTTCTCTACCTTGAGCTAACTTTTCACCTTTATAAGAATACCATGCTCCGCTCTTTTCAATTATTCCAGCTTCAGCAGCTAAATCAGTAAGTTCTCCTTCTTGGCTAACTCCTTCACCATACATAATATCGACAACTGCGCTCTTAAATGGTGGCGCTACCTTGTTCTTAACCACTTTAATTAATGTTTTATTACCAATAACATCATTGCCACTCTTAATCTGTTCTCCGCGTCTTATATCAAGTCTAACTGATGAATAATATTTAAGTGCTTTACCACCAGGTGTTGTCTCAGGATTACCAAACATAACCCCTACCTTTTCACGTAACTGATTAATAAAAATTACGATTGTATTTGTCTTATTAATAGATCCAGATAACTTTCTTAAGGCCTGTGACATTAATCTAGCTTGAAGCCCAACATGACTATCGCCCATTTCACCATCAATTTCTGCTTGTGGCACTAATGCAGCCACTGAATCAATAACAATAATACTTACAGCCTCACTTTTAACCAAAGCATCGCATATTTCAAGTGCTTGTTCTCCTGTATCAGGTTGACTTAACAATAATTCATCAATATTAACTCCTAAATTACCAGCATAAACTGGATCTAGTGAATGTTCTGCATCGATAAATGCTGCTCTACCACCAGTTTTTTGTACTTCCGCAATAGCCTGCAATGCAAAAGTTGTTTTACCAGAAGATTCTGGTCCATATATTTCAATAATTCTTCCTTTTGGATATCCGCCAACACCCAAAGCAATATCAAGTGATATTGATCCGCTTGGTACCACATCTATTTCAATATTTTTTTGATCCCCTAATTTCATTATTGCTCCCTTACCGAACTGTTTTTCAATATCGGCAAGTACTTGTTCTAGAGCTTTATCTTTTTCAACTGTCTTACTCATATTTCCTCCCTCAAATATTTAGTACATTTAAATAATACCACCTTTTAAAGCCAATGTCAATACTTTTCTTCAAACAACCGTTTGTAAAAAACTGTAATATGTTTATTACAGTTTTTTTAATTCTAATTTACTTTGAAAATTCCATTTTATCAATTAAATCATAGACAATTATATTATTAGATATTTCAATTATCTTATCGGCATAATCGCTCCTTTTACTAATATAATCATCAGTTATTATACCACTAGATATCGTATAGGCTTCTCTATTTTTAACACTATAATATATTTTATCAGTAATAAATGAACCATCTTTAAATACTACCATTGCATCTTCCCTCTTGATATTCATAATATCATTACCAAGGGCATACTTACTACTTACTCCAAGCATATTACCAAGGGTTGGAAGAACATCAATCATTCCCATTGGTTTATCTATAGTATTACCTTTTTCCATATCTTTAGTCCAAATAATAAAAGGTACCTTCTTACTTAATTCATAATCATAATTATTAAAATCTACATACTTTGGATCATCAACACTGCGAACTGTTCCACTATTTATATCATAATTATATAAATGTTCAAATTCACGTTTACCCATTCTGGCATCGTGATCACCATATATAACAATAACTGTATTATCAAGCAATCCTTCTTTATCCAAATCATCAATAAATGAACCAATAGCTTTATCCATATAATTAACTGACTTAATATATCTACCCATTAATGTATCATCTAAGTATTCGCCAACTTGATAATTACTATACATTTTTGCATCTCGCCAAGGAGTATGATTAGTAAGCGTAATTAAAGTTCCATAATAAGGCTTACCTTGAGCATTAATTTCCTTTATCATTGGTACTGCCTGCTTAAAGAACGATTCATCTGCTAATCCCAAACCATATACCTTATCAATTTCAAAGGAACTCTTTGAATAAAATTTATCATATCCCATATTAGCGTGCATTATTTCTCTATTCCAAAAATCGCCATCATTACCATGCATACTGAATACATAATAACCGTTATTCTTAAGTAGTTGCTGAATCGTTACAAATTTATCATTATAATAATTCACAAAAACCGTTCCATTATTTGAAGGTAACAAACTAGTCGCATACGTAAATTCTGAATCACTACTAGTGCCTACTCCAACTTGAGCATAAAAATTACTAAAGTATATTCCTGATGAAGCTAACTTGTTAATATTGGGAGCAACTTCTTCTCCATTAAATTTTAAACCTAATGTAAATGTTTGTAAACTTTCCGCATGAATAACTATCACATTTTTTCCTTGAAAAATATTACTATATTCATTAACTATAATCGTTTTATTTTTACTATCATAATAATCCTTCGTATCCTTTAGCGCCTTATCATATCCAAACATATTATTAAATGTTGGTTTTAAGCTTTGAACAATATCATCTATCTGATATATGTATGGTCCAAAATAGTCGACTACAGCTGCTCTATTCCAAAGCTTATATAATCTACTGAAAGCATTATATGGTGGCATAGCACTACCTATTGCTAAACATATTAAAGATATTACTAATCCTTCTTTAAAACGTAATTTATTTCGAGCGGTAGTAATTTTATTTTTTTTATAACTAACACCTATTGCAATAAACAACCATAAATATGAAAAGTCACACACCCTAACTACCATATCCATAACTACATCGCCAAAATCTTTAACAAAAACTGATGTAGCTAGTAGAGATACCGAAACATAAGAACCATAATAATTATAATATAAAGAATTAGCAACGCATGTTGCAACCATAATAAATGATGTTATGGCATAATATATCTTTCGTTTCTTTTTATCTATAATAAATGAAAGAAAACCAAGAAAAATTAAAAATCCTAAATCAAATAATACTCCTCTTACCATAAGATGCCCAGTTGTAAATAATCTAAGCATTATCGCATTAAGAAAATTACCCAAAATATATAAAACTACTATTGGTTCCTCTTTTATAATATTATTTAATTCATTCTTAAAAATACTTTTTTTCATATTAACCTCTTTTTTTCGCTACCACCATTATATCATAACTACACATTTTTTGACATATTTCTTCTTTCTTTATTTACTACTTTTTCCTAAAGTGATATAATGTTAACATAAACGACGGTGATTATATGAAAGATTATATGAAAAAAATAATTTCATTTATTAAATATATATCCAAAGTAATTTGGGGTTTCATAATTAAATATTATTATATCCTTATGTTAGCACTTCCATTCATTGCCATCGATATAATAACTATTATTTTTGCTTCATCAATTGATTTCTACAATCCTATAAAACTACCTCCAACTATGTTTACAATATCATGGATTATTCTATTTATTGGCTTAACATTAGGCTTTAAAAAGAAAATAGGCAAGCAAATATATCTTTACTTATCAATTATTTTTTTGTTTCTCTTTTTAGCTAATAATGTCTATTTCTCAATGACTAAAACCTTCTTTGATTTTAATCTAATTGAATCAGCTAGCGAAGGTTCACCATATATAATAGATGCTATCAAAAACTGTAACCCGTGGGTATATGTAGCCATTATCTTTATTATCTTTTTAATTAAATATTGTTACAAATATATTCCATATAAAACAAAGAATAATCAAGCCATCTTAATTTTATCTATCACTGCTTTCCTAATTCTTCATATCATTGCACCATTTACCTTAGGTAAAGCTAATAAACAATTAACCTGGTCATCTTGGCGTAATCCAAGAAACATATATAATGCCTTTAATGATAATAATAAAAGTCTCAAAGTAAGTGGTTTTTATGAATATACTTTCCGAAACTTTTATGTAACTTTCTTAAAAACAAAAGAAGAAGAAAAAATCGAAGATATTGAATTTTTAAATGTTGCTTTTGAAAAAGCCAATACACCTAAAAATAAATATACTGGTTCATTCAAAGGAAAGAACTTAATCTTTATTCAACTTGAAGGATTAGATAATTGGCTCTTAACCGAAGAAGATACCCCTACTTTATATAATATGAAAAATAATGCCTATAACTTTGCTAATCACTTTTCTTATTATAATGGTGGAGGCTCAACATTCAATTCAGAATTTGCAGTAAATACTGGTTTTATAACCCCATTATCTTATACCCAAAATGCTTATACCTTTAATAAGAATTATTTTCCATATTCCATGGCCCATTTATTCAAAAATGAAGGATATTCAGTTAATGCCTTCCATATGAATAAAGGTGAATATTATTCTCGTACTGCAAACTATAAAAACTGGGGATATGACAATTACTATGGCTTAATTGATATGTTCGAATATCCTGATTCATCATATACTCTTGATAGAGAATTAATTTTAAACGAAGAATTTAATTCCTTAATGTTTCCAACAGATACACCATTCGTAGACTATATTATTGCTTACTCTAGTCACCTACCATTTACCAATACTAAAGGCGTATGTAAACTACTATATGACATAGATCATGCTGATGATATTATTGAAGAAGCAGTTGATACTGAAGAAGAAAAAGAAGAAGAAACAAAAGAAGTAACTGTTCCTGAAAGAATTCCTATGACTGAAGAAGAATGTGTCCGTAGACAAGTTAAAGAAACTGATTATATGGTGGAGTTAATTCTAGATAATTTAAAAGAAAAAGAATTAATAGATAATACTGTTATCATTGTCTTCACAGATCATTACCTATATACACTTGAAGATAAAACACTTTTAGATAAATATAAAGAAACAAGTAATAATCTAATCAATAAAACGCCATTCTTTATCTGGAGTACCGATACCAAAAAAACAAACATAAATAAAGTAACCTCTCAGTTGAATGTTCTTCCAACTACCCTTAACCTATTTGGTATTGATTATAATCCAAATAATTATATTGGCACAGATGCCTTAGATCCTAAATATGATGGTATTGTCTTCTTTAGTGACTATTCCTGGTATGATGGCAATGTCTATGTTGAAGCCGGTGAAGTTACCAATGGTAAAAGTATTTCATATGGTAAATTAGAAGAAAAGAATTATCATATAAGCAGTATCACTAAAAAGAATGATTTAGCCTTAAAATTTAATTATTTTAAAAAATTAAAGAAAAGCAATGACGATAATAGTTAATCATCATTGCTTTTTAAATCATCTATTGTAATCTTACTTTCATGTGGAATTGGTTTCCACTCTACCTTCTTAAATAATGCTATATATGTTGTATATCTTCCAATAATATCGAATGTTGGCCAAGTAAATATATATAGTATTTTTTTCCATATGCTCATCTTCTTAATTCTTTTTCTATCAGTAATAAATAAATATAATGCTAACCACGTATTAACAAAGTATGATCCAATACGATATAAAATCCTTGCCCATATCATTATAATAAACATAATAAAGAAAGCTTTTGTTCCACCACTCATATTAATTGTTAAATCATTTATATGGCGTAATATTTTAGCTAACCAGACACTACCCCCAAATAGATGTAAATTTTTAATCCCCTTTAAATATGCATTAGCACTATGAATAAAGACCACTACAAGTAACCATCTACATAAATTAATAAATGATAATGGTGTTAATTGAACTAACGTATCAAAAGAAGCAAATCGATGTCTAATTGATTCAACAAATCTCTTCCATCCCTTTTCCTTTTTATCAGTTTTATTCCAATTAGTTTTAATATATCGTTTACCCATAAAAATATTGATAAATAAATATGGACCTGATTCAGCAAAGGCTTGCAAATGTCCTTTTGACCAGCGTAATCTTTGTCTTAAAGCTACTTTTAAACTAACCGGCTGTTCATCATAAAATACAGCCTCATCTTGATATGTAATTTCATAACCCTGTGCTACAGCATCAGCTGTTAAAGCTCTATCCTCCGTAAGTGAAGTATAATGCCATCCATTACGAACAATTTCATTAGCAAATAAGAATCCAGTTCCTTGAATATTTGTTGCTAAATGCAAAACACTTCTCGCTCTATGATTAGTTCTAGCTGATCTAATCCAATGAAGCGCATATGTACTTGCTACCCAATTTTCATCAAAATTTTTTGAATTACGATATGATATAATTATTTTCTCCCCGCTATCAAAAGCATCATTCATTTTTGTTATATAATTACTTTTAAGTAAATTATCCGCATCAAACAAGAAAAAGCCTTCAAAACTATCTATCCCATAATCTTCATCAATATGCTTAAACAAAAATTCTAAAGCATATCCTTTTGTACGATGTTCTGTATCCTCACGTTCATAACATATAGCCCCTTTACTCCTAGCAATTTTAGCCGTATCATCAGTACAATTATCAGCTACCACAAATATTGTTAATAATTCTTTCGGATAATCTTGTTTATTAATACTATCAATTAGATTACCAATTACCTTTTCTTCATTTCTAGCAGCTACAACTATCCCATATTTATGTTGCTTCTTAGCTGGCTTAAATTTTCTCGTAAAAAATAATCCAACAAAAAAATAAATTGTCTTATGAAACGTAATTATACTAATAACTGTCGCAATTATATTATTAACATTTCGCCACCACGGATATGTACTCCCAATTGCTTTTATCAATATATCAAAAAAGTCTTTTACTACTCCCATACATTTTTCCCTTCATTCTCTATAATTGTATCAAATTAATAACTATTTGTAAAATATATTTACAAATATATCCCATTTTGATACAATAAACACTGAAAAAGGTGATTACATGAAGAAAAAGATATCAATTATAGTTCCTATGTATAACGAAGAAGATATGGTTACTATTTGTTATAAGGAACTTAAAAAAGTCATGGATAAAGAAAAAGATTATACTACCGAATATATCTTTATAAATGATGGTTCTTCTGATCGAACTGAAGAATTATTAGCAAAACTATCAAAAAAAAGTAAAGCAATTAAAGTTATCAATTTCTCTCGTAACTTTGGTCATCAAGCTGCTGTTGAAGCTGGTCTTAAACATATAACTGGTGATGCTATTGCTATTATTGATGCCGATTTACAAGATCCCCCTTCCCTAATCCCTGAAATGCTAAAATTATGGGAAGATGGTTACGACATTATCTATGGCAAACGTAAAACTAGAAAAGGCGAATCCAAATTTAAACTATTAACTGCTAAAATGTTCTA
>JAEEGL012123372.1_pt1 | contig 13159 bp, 8 predicted proteins | sample 9134231 | NCBI WGS metagenome assembly JAEEGL01 (sample SAMN16246548, study PRJNA631951) | gut metagenome | biome: gut microbiome; feature: rumen; material: fiber-attached | host: Bos | place: Iran: Karaj | collected 2018-10
GTGGCTTGTTCTCTTCTGATAAGGCTCAGTTGTAGGTACTACGCCCTGATCATAGAGGAACTTGTGCCAGAATCTTGAGTACAGAAGGTGAAGTGTTGTATGCTCCATTCCTCCGTTGTACCAGTCAACGGGAAGCCAGTATTTAAGTGCTTCCTTGCTGGCAAGTGCATCCTTGTTGGTAGGATCTGTATATCTGAGGAAGTACCATGATGATCCTGCCCACTGAGGCATAGTATCTGTCTCTCTCTTTGCAGGTCCACCACAGCAAGGGCATGTTGTGTTAACCCAGTCTGTCATAGCTGCAAGAGGTGATTCACCGTTATCTGTAGGCTCGTAGCTGTCTACCTCAGGAAGGAGCAGCGGAAGCTCTGACTCATCGATCGGAACAAATCCGCACTTCTCACATTCAACGATCGGAATAGGCTCTCCCCAGTATCTCTGACGTGAGAATACCCAGTCACGAAGCTTGTAGTTAACCTGTGCATGACCAATCTTCTTCTCTTCAAGGAAGGAGATCATCTTTTCCTTAGCATCTGCTACTGAAAGGCCATTGATGAAGTCTGAATTAATAAGTACGCCTGTAGCAACATCTGTAAATGCAGCAGCGTTAACATCAACCTCTTCACCGTCCTTGGCAACAACCTGGATGATAGGAAGATCAAACTTCTTAGCAAACTCCCAGTCTCTGTCATCATGAGCAGGAACCGCCATAATAGCACCTGTACCATAGCTCATAAGTACGTAATCTGAAACCCAGATCGGAATCTCTTTTCCGTTAACAGGGTTGATAGCCTTAAGACCATCAATCTCAACACCTGTCTTATCCTTGGCAAGCTCTGAACGCTCGAAGTCTGACTTCTTGGCAGCTGCCTCTCTGTATTCGATAACTGCGTCCCAGTTATTGATTCTGTCCTGATACTTATCAAGGTAAGGATGCTCAGGAGATACAACCATATATGTTGCACCGAAAAGTGTATCGCAACGTGTTGTATAAACTGTAAGGTGATCCTCTGTATCCTTGATTGCAAAGTCTACCTCTGCACCTGTTGAACGTCCGATCCAGTTCTTCTGAGAAACCTTGACTCTCTCAATATAATCAACACCGTCAAGACCATCGATAAGCTTATCAGCATACTCTGTGATCTTGAGCATCCACTCACTCTTAACCTTGCGGACAACCTCAGAACCGCAACGCTCACAAACGCCGTTAACAACCTCCTCGTTTGCAAGACCAACCTTACATGAAGTACACCAGTTAATAGGCATTTCCTTCTTATAAGCAAGTCCGGCCTTGAAGAGCTTTAAGAATATCCACTGAGTCCACTTGTAGTAATCGGGATCAGTTGTATTAATTTCTCTGTTCCAGTCAAAGGAATAACCCAAAGAATGAAGCTGGCTCTTGAACTTCTTAACGTTGTTAGCTGTTACGATCTTAGGATGAATGTGATTCTTGATCGCATAGTTCTCGGTAGGAAGTCCGAAAGCATCCCAGCCCATGGGATAAAGAACGTTATAGCCCTGCATTCTGCGCTTACGTGCAACGATATCCAGCGCTGTATACGGACGCGGATGACCTACATGAAGTCCCTGACCTGAAGGATAAGGGAACTCAACAAGTGCATAGTACTTGGGCTTAGAGTAATCATTGCTTGCTGCAAATGCATTCTCATCATCCCAAATCTTTTGCCATTTTTCTTCAACTTCTTTGTGATTATATAACTCTGACATTTGAGATACCTCGTTTTTTTAGAATATAGTTAAGAATTTTATCATATTAAAGTGCCATATTCAAGCGAGGTACCTCAGTTCTATGTTATGGAAGTCATCCTTTTTTGGTAAAATATTTGCCCAGATTCTCAATTGGCGCAGGCTTTGCGTAATGATAGCCCTGAATATAATCGAATCCTCTGTCGATACTGAATTTCTTCTGGGTCTCATCCTCGACACCCTCAACCAGAGTAACAAAGCCATTTTTCTTGAAAAATTCGATCATATAGGTAATGATATCGTCTACGCGGTCGTCCTGAATAGATTTATAAAGAAGTGATTTATCGAACTTAATGGTCTGAACCGGAACATCAACAACTCTCTCGAGATTTGAATAGCCTGTTCCGAAATCATCCATATAAAGCTGTATACCTTCCTTGTTAAGCATTTCCATATTGTGCTTAACAGCTTCATAGTTGTCCGCCATCATGGACTCTGTAAGCTCAAGTCTTATCATCTTCTGATCAACCTTGTAGCTGTGGATTATGTCCATAATTTCCTTATAGAAGGTCTTATCAGTAAAATCTGCAGTTGAACAGTTTATCGTCACTGCATCAAAATCATACTCCTCTGAGAGCTTTTCCAGAGCCTTGCAGACCTTGTGCATCATTATAACGGTTAGAGCATGGATACAGTTATTCTTCTCTGCGATCTGGATAAATGCATCCGGAGGAATCATCTTTCCATCTATTGTAAGTCTCATCAGTGCCTCTGCTGATCTGAACTCATCCTTCTCTACACTGTAGATAGGCTGGGCATAGCAAAGAATACGCTCATCCTCAGGATCCATCTTAACCCTGATATCCATAAGTGCCTGCTCGATCTTAAATACTTCATCAAACTCTCTGAAATCTCTGCCGTTGGCGAAGTAATACACATTTTCGCCATCCTTGAGCTTCTGTTCTCTCATGTACCACATGAAGAGCTGTGACCATTTGTTACCAACTGCAACAAACCTTCGGCTATCTCCGCACACACCGAGGAAATAGTGAACATGTTCCTCTGTTCTTTCATAGAAATTATCAAGAATGTCCCTGATATGTTCTGAATAATTCTCGGCATCAGAGCGCTCCTTTGTCTCAATAATAGATACAAAGGTTCCAAAGTTTACCCTGTAAAGGAGAATCTTGTTAGATATTCTCTCAATTTCCCTGCAGACTCTTGCCATCTCCACGGCAAGGCTATCATAGTCAGGTGTAAAGGAACTATCCGTGATCTGGGGAAAATCAATATATGCCAGGTAGAAAATCCTCCCCCTTCTTGTATTTGTCAAAAACTTACTTTCAAGAGCGCTCAGATTCTGACATCCGGTCTCTTCATCATAGGGATTTGAATGGAAAAGCTGATAGAGAATAACCAGCGGCATTACGTAAGTTGCACCTGTGAAAATTGAGTGTCTGGCAATTATCTGAGCCACAAGAAATGCAAGTTCTACAGGTACTACTATGAGTGCTGCTCTTATAACAATTCTTGAAACATAACGCCTTCTCAAGAAACATGCAAAAGTGCAGATAAGCACACAAACAATACCTGCAACACTGTAAAATCTTGTAAAATGAGATATATCTATGCCATCAGTTCTGACAAAATACAGATTCTTCATTACAACCTGATAAATCACACCTGCAAAGTATATAGTTGCAACGAGAACATAGAGAATTACTATTAAAGATTTTTTCTTCAATCTTTTCTCACTTAAGAGATTCACATAATTGAATATGAGGATAAGAATAAAAAGATATAAAACCAGAAAAAGTACAAGTAATGCCGTAAATGAATTTCTATCATAATAGGTTTCAACATTACTTGCGACTTCTACTATCATTATCTGAGTTGCAGTCGCAAATACAGACACAACAGTTCCCAAAACAAGGAACTTGAAGGATTTTGACTTTTTTGGCTTGGTCAGAGATATAAAAATCAAAAGAAGCACAGCAAAAAGAAGGCTGGCATATTCTCCGATTATGTCATATCTTAACCCCATATGCATTCCAAATTGTGGCATATCAATTCCTCACAAAAAGCATACTTATGCATCATCAGATTTATCGTATCATATAGATATAAGCACGCTTTTAAAAAACTATAAAAAAATAATAAAGAGCTGACATTTTGAAATGTCAGCTCTTTTATAGTCATTTTATTACAGCTTAATCTTCTATGCTGTTTTCCTTAACCTTCTCAGCTCTTGCTGCAACTTCCTTCTGCTGAATATCTGAAGGAGCCTGCTCGTAGCGAGCGAAACTGTATTCATAGTCTCCTGCGCCACCTGTCATGGATCTTAAGGTTGTGCAATATCCATAGAGTTCCATCATCGGGATATCAGCCTCGATAACCTGCTTGCCATCGCCGGTAGGATTCATTCCAAGTACGCGGCCTCTTCTCTTGTTAAGGTCACCCATTACGTCACCGGTGAATGCATCCGGAACAGTAACCTTAAGTGTAGCGATGGGCTCTAAAAGAACAGGTGTAGCTTCCATGAAGCCCTTCTTGAAGGCGTTGCTTGCTGCAACCTTGAATGCCATTTCTGAAGAGTCAACCGGGTGATAGGATCCATCATAAAGTGTAGCCTTTACACCGACAACGGGATAAGCTGCAAGAGGTCCTCTCTGAGAAGCCTCAGCAATACCCTTCTCAACTGCCGGGAAGTAGTTCTTCGGAACAGCACCACCTACTACAACCTGATCAAAGGTATAAGCCTTTGTATCGTCGCCTGAAGGCTCGAAACGCATCTTAACGTGTCCATACTGTCCGTGACCACCGGTCTGCTTCTTATACTTGTACTCTACATCTGAGTTCTTGCGGATTGTCTCTCTGAAAGCTACCTTTGGCTTATCGAGATCAATACCAACCTTGTACTCGTTAAGGAGCTTACTTACAGCGATCTCAAGGTGCATATCACCCATACCATAGATAAGTGACTGATGATTCTCTGCATCGTTTACAACCTTAAGAGTTGCATCCTCAGCTGAAAGCTTGGCAAGTGACTGAGCGATCTTATCGATATCAGCCTTGTTCTGTGCCTTATATCTCATGTATGTGTAAGGCTCGGAAATATCCATCTTAGCATACTGTACAGGATTAGCCTTTGTTGAAAGTGTATCACCTGTAGAGATATCAAGCTTCTGAAGGGCACCGAAATCACCTGCGTGAAGCTCGGGAACTTCAATAGTCTTGTTGCCCTGCATTACATAGATCTTACCGATCTTAACTTCTGTATCCTTATTGGAATCGTACATAACGTCATCAGTCTTGATAACACCTGAACGAACCTTGATCATTGAATACTTTCCAATGAAAGGATCCATCATTGTCTTAAATACAAAAGCTGTCTTCGGCTTGGAGAAATCGAAGTTAGCTTCGAAAATCTCATTGGTCTTCATGTTGATGCCGGCCATCTTGCGGTTCTCAGGTGCAGGCATGTACTTAATGATATCATCAAGCAGTGTGTAAACACCCTGTGCAAGAATACTTGATCCCATCTCAATGGGAACGATTGAACCGTCACATACGTTGTTTCTAAGTGCAGATCTGATCTCCTGCTCTGAGAAGGTCTCTCCGCTGAAGTATCTGTCCATGAACTCTTCACTGGTCTCAGCAACTGCTTCCATGAGAGTATCACGATACTGACTCAGATATTCCTTGTTATAATCAGGAACCTCGCACTCAACTGCGTCCTTGCCTTCCCAACGGAAGCCCTTTTCCTGAATAACATTTACGTAACCAACAAACTTCTCATTCTCACGAATAGGAAGATTGAAGGGTGCTATCTTCTTTCCATATTTATCTGTAAGGTCCTGAACTACCTGTCTGTAGGATGCATCATCGATATCCATATCTGAAACGAAGAACATACGAGGGATACCATACTTTTCGCAAAGATCCCATGCTCTCTCTGTTCCGACTTCAACACCGGCCTTACCGGAAACTACGATGATCGCTGCATCAGCAACGCTCATTGCTTCCTGTACTTCGCCAACGAAATCAAAGAATCCGGGTGAATCAAGAACGTTTATCTTGTGTCCATCCCACTCCATTGCAATGTTGGTAGTGCTGATTGAAAACTGACGCTTCTGTTCCTCTTTATCAAAGTCACTGACGGTATTTCCATCAGATACTTTACCCATTCGGGAAGTAATTCCGGAGAGGTAAGCCATTGCTTCCGCCAGGGAAGTCTTGCCGGCTCCACCATGACCTAAGAGTACGACGTTGCGTATTTTGTCACTTGTGTAAACTTTCATATCTTGCTCCTCCAAGTCTTAAATTATGTTGGGAAAAAATAATGAAGTATTTTTTAGATTCCCCCTAACCCTATGGATATATTTTACTAAAATTGTGCATACAATACAAGTAATTCGGTCAAATTTGCACAATTGGGTAAAAAACATCCAATTAATAGATGTTGTAAAATCAAATCGATTGATTTTCGCACTTTAACGTGATATAGTGTAAACTGTTCAAGGCTTTTTATACTACTAAATATGTACTTTCCAAGGAGTTTTTCATGAATACAGATAATCTGACCTGTGGTTTTATAGGTCTTGGTCTTATCGGCGGTTCTATGGCCAGAGCCCTGAAAGCCAAGAATCCTAAGATCCGCATTATTTCATATACACCCCATCCCGAAACATCACTCAAGGCTAAAGAGGATGGAATCGTTGACGAAGCCTGTGAGAAGGTTGATGAGAGATTTTCAGAGTGCGACTACATTTTCCTGTGCGCACCGATTGAAAGAAATAATGATAATCTTTCTCTTATAAAGCCTTATCTCAATCCTAAGACAACACTTACTGATATCGGCTCTGTTAAGACAAGCATCCATGAGCATGTTAAGGAGCTTGGACTTGAGGAGCAGTTTATCGGCGGCCATCCCATGGCAGGTACCGAGAGAATCGGTTACATAAACTCTAAAGCTTCTATCTTAGAGAACGCTTTTTATATTCTTACAAAAACAGAAAAGACAACCGACGAACGAATTGAAAACTACAGGGAGCTGGTTGAGATGATGGGCGCTACACCGCTTATTATCCCCTATGAGCAGCACGACTTCATAACAGCTGCAGTAAGCCATGTTCCTCACGTTATAAGCGGATGCCTTGTTAATCTTGTTCATGACAGCGACTCAGAGGACGGTCTTATGAAAATGATCGCCGCAGGTGGCTTTAAGGATATCACCAGAATTTCATCATCTTCACCTGTTATGCTTCAGCAGATATGTCTTACAAATCACAAGAACATATCCGTACTGCTTGATAAGTACATCAGCTATTTAAATGAGATGAAGGCAGTTATAGATGATGTTGACGGCAACGGTCTTATGGATTTCTTCTCATCCGCAAGGGAATACAGAGATTCCTTCAATGACCTTAGACGCGGTCCTATCCAGAAGACCTATGTTATCCGTGTTGATATCGCAGATGAGCCCGGTAACATCGCATCAGTTGCCACTCTTCTTTCCGTCAACGGAATCAACATCAAGAATATCGGCATTGTCCATAACAGAGAATTCGAACACGGTACATTAAGTATAGAATTTCATGATGACAAAGCCATGGAAAAAGCATTAAAATTATTAGAAACTCACGGATATCCGTCAGTTGACTGATACCCTTTGACACACTAACTTTTACTTGAAAAAAGAGGGAACCAACCATGATCAGTATTGAAAAAAGCACAAAGCCTTTAACCGGCAATGTATTTGTTCCGGGGGACAAATCAATTTCTCACAGAAGCATCATGTTCGGTGCTATTTCTGAAGGAACCACAGAGATAACAGGTTTCTTAAAAAGTGGAGACTGTCTCTCCACAATTGAATGTTTTAAACAGCTCGGTATCCTTATTGAGCATTCCCAGAGACCCATGAACGGTGTTCCTACCATAACCGTACACGGTAAAGGACTTCACGGTCTCCATGCTCCGTCTTCTACTCTTTATACCGGCAACAGCGGAACCACAACCCGCTTATTATCTGGAATTCTGGCTGCGCAGCCCTTCGATTCCATGATCACAGGTGACAGCTCAATTGAAAAACGTCCGATGAACAGAATCATCAAGCCCCTTACACAGATGGGTGCTGATATCAGCTCTGCTCTTGGCAATGACTGTGCTCCTCTTATGATCAAAGGTGGCAAGAGACTTCGCGGCATATCCTATCACAGCCCTGTTGCTTCTGCTCAGGTTAAATCCTGTGTTATTCTCGCAGGCCTTTATGCAGAAACAGATACAGTAGTTTATGAGCCCGCGCTTAGCAGAAACCATACAGAGATAATGCTTCGTGCATTCGGTGCTGATATCCATGACGAGGTTGATGTTAAAGGTGGCTCCTCCGCTATCCTGCATCCGGGACTCCCTCTTCGTGGAATCAAGGTAAATGTGCCCGGAGATATTTCTTCAGCAGCATATTTCATCGCAGCTGCACTCCTTGTTCCCGGCTCTGACATCATCATTCACAATGTTGGAATCAACAAGACAAGATCCGGAATTCTCAGCATCCTCACTCAGATGGGCGCTGATATCCAGCTTGAAAACGTAGATGAATCAATTGAGCCAAGAGCTGATCTTCACGTAAGATACTCAGAGCTTCACGGTAATGAAAACGGACGCTTCGAGGTATCAGGAAAGCTTATCCCGACCATGATCGACGAGCTTCCCATCTTTGCTGTAGTTGCCGCAACAGCTGATTGCACCACTATAATCAAGGATGCAGCGGAGCTTAAGGTAAAGGAATCAAACAGAATCGATACCGTATGCAATAACCTGAAGGCCATGGGCGCTGATATAGAGCCCACAGATGACGGAATGATAATTCATGGCGGTAACCCACTTCATGCTACCGATATCGATTGCAACAACGATCACAGAATAGCAATGAGCTTTGCAGTTGCTGCTCTTGCTGCCGAAGGTTCAACAAGAATTCTTGATGATAAGTGCGTAGGAATATCTTATCCGGACTTCTTTAAGGATCTTAGAAATCTCACAAAATAAAACGAAGCCATGCGATTTCAAAATCGCATGGCTCTTATTTTTTCCAGAAATACAGATTAGTCTCTTCTGAAGATATCTCTTGAATAAACCTTATCTGCTACATCATCGAGGCAGGAATCGTATCTGTTAGCGATGATCGCTGCACTCTTCTTTTTAAACTCATCAAGGTCATTAACCACGTGGCTTCCAAAGAATGTGGTTCCGTTTTCAAGTGAAGGCTCGTAAATAATTACGGTTGCACCCTTAGCCTTGATTCTCTTCATAACACCCTGAATACTGCTCTGACGGAAGTTATCGGAATTACTCTTCATTGTAAGTCTGTAAACACCGATGATAACCTCATGCTCCTTCTTAGCATCATAGGACTCACTGTTACCGTAAGCACCTGCAATATCAAGAACTCTGTCAGCTATGAAATCCTTACGTGTTCTGTTGGACTCAACGATAGCCTCGATAAGGTTCTCCGGGACATCAGAATAGTTAGCAAGAAGCTGCTTAGTATCCTTAGGCAGGCAGTATCCGCCGTAACCAAAGGAAGGGTTATTATAGAAATCACCAACTCTGGGATCAAGGCATACGCCCTTGATGATCTGATCAGTGTTGAGGTTCTTCATCTCAGCATAGGTATCAAGCTCGTTGAAGTATGATACTCTGAGTGCAAGATATGTATTTGCAAAAAGCTTAACTGCTTCAGCCTCTGTGAAGCCCATGAAAAGAACATCTACGTTTTCCTTAAGTGCTCCCTCCTTCAAAAGCTCTGCGAAGGTATCAGCAGCCTTTTTAAGCTCAGCGTCATTCTCATCCATTCCCACGATAATACGGCTGGGATAGAGGTTATCATAGAGAGCCTTGGACTCTCTAAGGAACTCAGGGCTAAAGAGCACCTTATCTGTTCCCATCTTCTCTCTTACTTTTCTGGTGTAACCAACGGGAATAGTACTCTTGATTACCATGTAGGCGTTAGGATTAACCTTCTTAACAAGGTCAATTACAGCCTCAACAGCACTGGTATCAAAGTAGTTCTTCTTACTGTCATAGTTGGTAGGAGCTGCAATAACTACGAAATCAGCATCCTTATAAGCAGCCTCTCCGTCTGTTGTTGCAGTAAGATCAAGCTCTTTTTCTGCAAAATATTTCTCAATGTAGTCATCCTGGATGGGTGAAATACGCTTATTAAGCATCTCAACCTTCTCAGGAACAATGTCTACAACTGTCACCTTATGCTTCTGTGACAGTAAAGTAGCGATTGAAAGTCCGACATAGCCGGCACCTGCAACCGCAATCTGTAAATCTTTAAATTCGCGCATGATATAATCCTTTACATTTCCTCGAGTGTATCCTGAACAGTCTCATAAACAGAGATTCTCTGTCTGTCATATTCAGGCATTCCGATGAAAATAGCACCATATTCATAGCTATCCTCAAGGGCAGTTCCTCGAACGATTTTAATGAATACATGAAGAACCTCTTTAGTCCAAATGGTGAGGTTACATTCATAGTTATCCCCCATGGTAAGCTGTAAGTCTGACTGAAATCCCATTCCTGCACGGGAACAGTTTATAACTGAAATAGCAACTGCCTCCGGCTCTGAAGTAGAGCAAATAGGTTTCATGATGAGCTCACCATCAAGGTCAAGCCTTTTGTATTTTCTTCTCTCTTCCATAATTTCCCCCTCAGATAAATAATGTTCGATTTAGAAAATAATTATATCTTAAATCTCATCATCCGTAAAGAAACATGCATCGCCAAAGCTAAAGAATCTGTAACGTTTTTCGATAGCTTCATTGTATGCGTTAAGCACATTTTCTCTGCCTGCAAGTGCTGAAACAAGCATAACAAGCGTTGATTCCGGAAGATGGAAATTTGTTATAAGGCAATCTGTGACCTTAAACTTATAGCCCGGATAAATGAAAATGGATGTATTATCTGCACAGGGCTCGATATGTCCGTTTTCACCGGCAGCGCTCTCGATGGTTCTGCAGCTGGTTGTTCCAACACAGATAACCCGATGTCCGCTCTCCTTTGCCTTATTTATCTTATCCGCAGCTTCTTTATTAACCTGATACCACTCTGTGTGCATATGATGCTCAAGAACGTTAGTAACCTTAACAGGTCTGAAGGTTCCAAGTCCCACATGGAGTGTTACATACGCAAGATCAATTCCCTTGTCCTGGATTTTCTTTAAAAGCTCCTGAGTAAAGTGAAGACCTGCTGTGGGCGCAGCTGCGGATCCCTCATACTTTGCATAAACTGTCTGGTACATATTCTTGTCCTGAAGTTTATGTGTGATATAAGGCGGAAGCGGCATCTCTCCAAGCTTATCAAGCACCTCCTCAAAGATTCCTTCGTAGGAAAACTGAACAAGTCTGTTACCCTCTTCAACAATATCAAGGATCTTAGCATTAAGAAGTCCTTCTCCGAAGATAACCTCTGCGCCGGGGCGAAGCTTCTTCCCGGGCTTAACAAGTGTCTCCCAAATATCATTCTCTCTTCTCTTGAGAAGAAGAATCTCAACCGCAGCACCTGTATCCTTCTTGGTTCCAAGAAGACGTGCAGGGATAACCTTTGTGTCATTTAACACGAGGCAGTCACCGGGCTTAAGATAGTCGATGATATCATGAAAAATCTTATGGGTAGTCTTACCCGTATTCTTATTCATTACAAGAAGCTTTGCATCATCACGGGCAGGAAGCGGGTCCTGAGCGATAAGTTCCTCGGGAAGATCAAAATAATAATCGCTGGTGCGAAGACCCAGATTAGGGTCCGCCGCACCTGAATTTGTAGTACTCAATATTTTTCTCCTAAAAAACAGATAAGGAAGTTACATATTTGTCAAATTTGCTTTATTCAGGAATGTCTTGTAGCCTCTGTATGCCTCATAGACATCAGCCTTGGAAGTAGCTTCATAAGGTGCGTGCATGTTAAGAACTGCTACGCCGCTATCAATAACATTCATTCCGTAAAGTGCAAGGATGTAAGCGATTGTTCCGCCACCACCTACGTCTACCTTACCAAGCTCAGCCATCTGGAATTCCACATCATCCTCTTCGAAGATGCTTCTAAGATGAGCGATGTACTCAGCGTTAGCATCATTGGAGCCTGACTTTCCGCGGCTGCCTGTAAACTTACTAAATACAGGGCCATAGCCAAGAAGTGATGCATTCTTCTTCTCAAACTGACCTGCGTAAAGCGGATCGAATGCAGCGTTAACATCAGATGAAAGCATGCATGAATTTGCAAGGCATCTTCTGAGCTTAAGCTCACTGTACTCACCACAGAGATTCATAAGCTCTGCAACAGCGTTCTCAAAGAACTTACTCTGCATACCTGTAGCGCCTACGCTACCGATCTCTTCCTTGTCAACAAGGATGCAACAGCCTGTTCTCTTAAGGTTCTTAACATCAAGGAGTGCCTCCATTGAAGGATATGCACATACTCTGTCGTCCTGACCATAAGCAAGGATCATTGAACGGTCAAAGCCTGCGTCTCTTGCCTTTCCTGCAGGAACGATCTCGAGCTCTGCTGAAAGGAAGTCCTCCTCCTCGATACCGTAAAGATCATAGAGGATTCCAAGGATACCACGCTTAACAGCGTCGCTTACCTTGCCGCTCTCCTCCTTAACTTCCTTCTCATAGGATACAGCGTACTGCTGACCATCTGTGAGCTTGCTGTTCTTCTTATCAGCCTTCTTCTTATCATCGCTCTCGATAACGAAGGGTCTGCTTCCAACAACAAGATCAAGAGCCTCACCCTCAACTACATTGGAGGCCTTCTTGCCCATAAGATCAGCTGAAAGATGAATAAGAAGATCACTTATGAAGAATACCGGATCATCCTCATCCTCACCTACATTAAGCTGTACTGTTGTGCCGTCCTTCTTCACAACTACGCCGTGAATTGAAAGCGGAATAGTAACATACAGATATTTCTTGATACCACCATAGTAGTGAGTATCAAGGTAAGCAATGTTTGTATCCTCATAAAGGGGATTCTGCTTAACATCCATTCTGGGAGAATCGATATGAGCACCAAGGATGTTCATACCGTTCTCAAAGGGCTCGGAACCGATCTGGAACATAACAATAGACTTGTTCATCCAAACGCTGTAAACCTTGTCGCCCTTCTTAAGCTTTGTGTTCTTGCCGATGAGAGTGTTGAGCTCTCTGTAGCCCTTTTCCTCGATCTCGTTTACGATTGTGTCAATCGCTTCACGCTCTGTCTTTGCGTTATCAAGGAATGTCTTATAGTTGTCAGTAAATGACTCTAATTCTTTTAACTGCTTTGCAGTGTATTTTGTCCATACGTTAGTTCTTTTCATGATATATCTCCTTAGCTTCTAAGCTTAATATTCAGGCTCTCAAGGCCATTCAATATCTTCTTCATAGCTGCATTGATCTCATCATCCGCA
>JAEEGL012748059.1_pt1 | contig 13159 bp, 14 predicted proteins | sample 9134231 | NCBI WGS metagenome assembly JAEEGL01 (sample SAMN16246548, study PRJNA631951) | gut metagenome | biome: gut microbiome; feature: rumen; material: fiber-attached | host: Bos | place: Iran: Karaj | collected 2018-10
CTTCGCCACAAGAGCCTTTAGCGATATATAAGAAGTTCAAGAATTCCTTATTGCCGGTTCTCTCGAACCCTTCGGCAATATTATCCATAATGGAACCAGCAGCAGCTCTTATCTGCTGCACAAAGCGATAATCGGACTTGACCCCTTCCCTGTTTGTAACAGGATAAATCTTCTTTGAAAGCTCACGAGCTTTCTGAAAGATTGCAAGTTCTTCAAAGTCTTTTACGGTTGCCATCTTAAACTTCTTAAACTTTTAAACCCCTTAAACCATTAGCTACTTAACAATACCTTTCTCCAGATACTCGGCAAGGTTTGTTCTAACCTTAGCTGCAGCACCTTCGGCAGCAACCTTAGCAATATCGCTCTTTACCATGAGCTTCACCAGCTCTTCAAATGAAGTCTTGTTCGGATTCCACTTCAACTTAGCCTTTGCCTTAGTTGGATCACCCCACAAATTAACAACGTCTGTTGGACGATAGAAGTCCTCAGAAACGGCTACAACAGTCTTACCAATCAGGTTCTCAGGGCCACTTACAACGATACCCTTCTCGTTGACACCTTCGCCTTCAAACTTCAGTTCAATGCCTGCGTGTTTGAATGCCAGTTCTGTAAACTCGCGTACAGAATGCTGCACACCTGTTGCAATAACGAAGTCCTCGGGCTTATCCTGCTGCAGAATCAGCCACATACACTCCACATAGTCCTTAGCATATCCCCAGTCACGAAGGCTGTCCATATTGCCTAGGTACAGGCAATCTTGCAAGCCCTGAGAAATACGAGCAGCTGCCAGAGTAATCTTACGGGTTACGAAGGTCTCACCACGACGCTCAGACTCATGGTTAAAGAGAATACCAGAGCAGCAATACATATTGTATGCCTCACGATACTCCTTCACAATCCAGAAGCCATACTGCTTAGCCACAGCATACGGAGAGTAAGGATGGAATGGTGTATTTTCGTTCTGTGGTACCTCCTCTACCTTACCATACAGCTCCGAAGTCGAAGCCTGATAGATACGGCAGGTCTCTGTCATACCCAGCTGGCGTACAGCCTCCAAGATACGAAGTACGCCTACGGCATCTACATCTGCCGTAAACTCAGGGCTGTCGAACGAAACCTGAACGTGACTTTGTGCTGCCAAGTTGTATATTTCATCAGGTTTAACCTTACCAATTACACCCAGCACACTCATCGAGTCACCCAAGTCTGCATAGTGCAGATGAAAGTGAGGTGTGCCCTCCAAATGTGCTATTCTTTCACGGAAATCTACCGACGAGCGACGGATTGTTCCATGAACATCATAACCTTTTTCTAACAAAAACTCGGCCAGATAGCTTCCATCTTGGCCAGTAATACCAGTAATAAGTGCTGTTTTCATATACTAAAAAAAATTCAATATCAAATTAAATTCTATTCCTTCGTTATTGCCATTGCAATCTCACCTGCATGAAAATCTGCCCGTGTCAGAAACTCGTCCCGGACATCACCCTGACATCAAAAATTTATTCTTTTCTTGAAGCTGCATCAAGGCCACTTAATACAAAACAGAAAAAGAATTTCACAGAATCAAGAGGGAATACATTTAAGTGGCGACGGAAGTTCTTGAATTTATGACACAAAGCTAGGGCTTTGTTGCCCACATAAGAATCAGAATGTTTTCTCTGCCTATTATGTCCAAAATTACCTGACTCTAAAACAAATGCCATAATCTTTGCACCTTTAGCCTTAAATCTAGAATCATAAAACGGCATTGCCTCAACTGGCATTCCAAGATACTCAACAGCAAAGGCACCGAATGCCTTCCACTCCGTCATCAAGCCCATTTTTCGAATGCGAGTATCCAATAATCTCATATCCAGTTCTGAGCGATACGTCCAAAGCAACCTGCACCAGTCACATATTTGTCTTAATCCTATACCATCAATAAAATAATGATGTAGAATGTGTGTGAAAACAAATATTACATCATTATCTGGAGATGGTAAGAAAATCTGTATATGAGCAGTTTCCCAAGATCTCACACTTCCGTTATAGAAAACATCACGCTGAGCCGCATCTATCCCACTATCAATCTTTTTTGACAGACGACTATGCATAGACCCATGTAGTTCAACGACAAAGTCGCCCTCCATTGTCAGACCTTGATGCTTGAACGCTTTAAATTCGTTTTCGGTTTTTAATGCAAGGGGTAACAAACATTGTTTTGCATGCTCATAATTGCTATCGCTCAATAACAAATCCACATCGCCAGATGACCTCCAGAGAGGTTTTTCATAACATTGACCGACACCTTGACCTTTCACTAAAATAGCATAGACATCTTCTCTTCGCAGTTTTTCAATCAACCTTGCCACGAACTCGTTCATGTCCTTGTTCTGCTGCTCTATCAATTGCACCTCACCTATCCATTGTAACAATAGCTTCTGATTAAGGTGAAGATCAAGGTTAAGGTTTTTGTATCGCTCTATCCCAGCAAGAACAACACCTACTACCGACTGCTCACTTGCTAATAGATACACCTCATCCCAGTCCACTTGTTCAAAATCATGAACCATGAACCGTGAATCATGAACCGAAGTGTCCGCCCAAAGCCCAGCTCTCACTAAGGCTAAAAACGCCTGTGTATTATTATCTAAGGATATCATTTTCTTGTAACGGCTCATACTCACCGTCTTTGCACTCCAAAATACAGGTTCCACTTTCTAAAGCACGCACCGTATGCCATTGGCCTGCCGGTATATTCAAAGCAACAACTGGACCATTGGGGGTAAGTTCAATGGCTTCTTCACACATACGTCCAAGGTCATCATAAAACTCCTCTATTAATCTACCCCTCAGACATACAACAGTCTCAGAAGTCTTTTGATGACGATGAATTGGCAGTTCACTTCCTGGTTCAATTGCGTTCAACATCCGTTGTGATTTATCAGATTCACTGTTTCGCAAATCATAGTTCATGCGCAAACGAGGCGATGCCTTAGCTTGTTCTGTCAGTGAATTTAAAATAGCTTGCGTTATCTTCATTTTTTCAATACTTCCTTAATACCACTTCAAACGCTTCCGCGTACTCCAGCTGGAACTGGCTACCCCTGTATGCTGCCAGGCCCTTGATATACTCCTCGCTGCGCGGATGCGGATAAGGCCGCATCACTCCACGATACATCGAAAGAGCTTTCACCTTTGCATCCACACCTTCTTTACCTACTTCCACATAGCAGTTAGGCGTAAACAGCTTCATGGCGCTGTTGATGGCCCACTCCGTGCAGCTGGGCACTTCCATGTACCAGAACTCCTTCAGCGGCTTCACCGTGGGCTGACGCTGTGCCAGTCTGATAGCCTCCTGACATGCCATCGACGTCTGCAGGTGGTCGTTATTCGTGTCCGCCGGATGGTGCGTGATGATGATATCCGGCTCACTCTCCCTGATGGCCTTTTCGATATGCTGCACCAATTTCAGATGGCTCACCGTGTTCATCTCGATATTCGGGAACGTGCCCTCATACTCCTTGCCCACTCCGATGTATGCCAGCGCCTTGTGCGTATCATCCTCCAGCTCATTATCTTCCGGACGGAACGCACGCGCTTTCGCCTCTGCGCTCATGATACACACGTCCACCTGGTCACCCTCTCTCGTCCACTTGTAAATGGAAGCTCCGCAACCCAACACCTCATCGTCAGGATGCGCTACTACTATAAGATACTTCATCATTCTTTCTTAAACACTTAAACAATTACACTTTTGAACTCTCTAATGCATCAGCCTTTAGTTCATCCAAAATCCACGTACACTCCTTGCCAGCGAGAGCATAGCAAATACATATCACGGTATAGATAATCATCTTCAAATCATAGAAGATGCCAGCCTTCTGTATGTAAGTATATTCCAATTCACGACGTGTAGGATACACCTTCTCCATATACTCCGCTTCATCCGTAAACTGATCACCATATATATAGTCATACAGAGCTGCTGGCCCACTCAATCCTACTGGAACCTTAGCAGCCTCGTTCCACTTTCCATAGCGGAACATATCAAACTGGTCTTCAGCCACAGGACGTGGGCCAATGATTGACATACTACCATTCAGAATGTTTATCAACTGAGGCAACTCATCAATCTTAGCCTTGCGGATAAAATGGCCAAACGGGAATATACGGTCTTCATCAGGTCTCAGACTAGCTTCTGCACCCTTCTTGGGGGCTTTCAGCACTTTCATCGACCTGAACTTATACATCTTAAAAGGCTTATTCCCTTTACCGATACGGTTTGCCTTATAAAATATTGGTCCCCAATCACTAATCAATATTCCTATAATTGTAAACAGGAATATTGGTGACAAAACCACAAGTGCAATAAATGCACAAATGAAATCGAAGATTCTCTTAATTATCTGATACATAATTACCCTTAAACACGTTAATTATCCACTGTACGGAACGGCCACAATGCCTTAAATACTAGATATGTTTTATTACTCTTTCCAAATACAAGTCTAATTATATAATAGCCACACTGAACCATCCACTTCGGGAACCAAAGCACATGCTTTGCCCTTCCCTCTGCCTTCTCAGCCTTAATCAGATCATTGATGTCGAGCAGTTCCGGGTCTTTAATTACATGGATGGTATTATCTACCTTCTTATCCACCCAATTCACCATAGCAGCAACGGCTCTAGTCACATTCAATACCTCGAACTGCCCGCCTTTACCAATCTTATATGCCCAATTAGGATATTTCAGATAATAGCGCTTCTCAATATCACGTTTCACTTCTGGAGTATAAACAGGTGAGAAACGATAGATATTCCACACCTTGCATATCTCCTTCAAACGTCCCTCTGCCAAAGCCTTGCTCTTACCATAATTGGATATAGGGTTCAACTCTGTTTCCGGAGTAATCAACCCCTTCACCATTCCTATAGCATCAACGGTACTGATGAACAATACAGGAACGTTGTTTTTAGCGCAAGCTTCGAACACGTTTTCCGCACATTCTACATTTATCTTATAATATGTATCCCATGTCAGATTCTTCAAACCTGCGGTATGCGCCAAGGCTGCCATATGAATTGCTCGATCAATCTTGTGCTCATCGAACAACTTCATCAAATCGTCCTTCGATGACAAATCAAGAACAACAGGCTTTAAGCCATTAAGTTCTTCTTTAGGCTTAACACGATCAACACCTACAACAGTATGACCTTTCTCTATTAAGCCCTTTACCACATAGCTGCCAATCATTCCGGCAGAACCAGTCACTAAAATATTCATCTTGCACTATTTTCTGTGAGGTATTTCTTTCAGCACTTTTGCAGGTCTTCCTGCAGCGATAGTCCAAGCGGGTATATCCTTTGTCACAAGTGAGCCAGCACCAACTATAGCACCTTCACCTACTGTAACTCCTGGCATCACAAAACTCTCCATACCAACAAGACATCCTTTCTTCAGGACAATGGGCTTAACAATATAGCCAAGTTTGTTATAATCACTCCCAACAAAGTAATCCTTGAAATCCCTTTGGTGACATAAAAGACGGGTTCCGCTGGCCACACTGACGCCATCTTCAAGCGTAATCATATCAGCATGACCTTGATCAATACGAACATGGTCTCCAATAAAACAACCTTCACCAACATGACATCCCATCTTGCGCATCAACCTCGGACGAAGTTTTCTGGGGGCAAAAGGCTCCAATATAGCCCAGTCCATCATGTTCTGGCGATGCTTCTGCCGTATATTATGGAAGAACTGCCATATCACTCTCCACAAACTCACATCACCATATTCTTCCTCTGAGTAATTAAAACCTAAAGCCCTCAGCAGCTTGAACGTTGTACTAAGTTTTTTCTTTTCCATCTTTAGTGCAATTATTATCTAATCCTTGCCATCACAAACTGACGAATAGTCCAATAGAACTTCTTATATGGCAGCGCAAATGGCGGTCTCAATCCATTATTAATCCAGCACTGTTTTAAAATACCCCTGTTTTTTTTCTGTACACGAGATGATATATTAACTGTACTCTGACCTCCCAATGAAAACCTTACAATAAATCTATCATTCAGCTTAATCTTCAAATCATCCGCATGCTTATAAAAAACATTCACAAACCATTCATAGTCGCCTGAGCCGCCAACGTTTTGTGTATAATAGCCATATTTTTCAAACACATCACGTTTCGCATAAATACTCTGGTGAGAAGCCATCCACCCCCATTTAACGAAACTCTTACTAAACACGGGGCTAATATTGAGACGTTTTGCATTACCATTTGAATCCACTATGCGACTATGACCGTACATCACATCAACATCGTTCTCTTCAAAGAAATGGGCAATGTCTTCAATTACCTTTTCATCATGCAAACAATCGCCCGCATGTATCAAGCCAACCACATCGCCAGTCGCAGCTTTAATACCAGTATTGATAGCATCATACAAGCCCTTATCCGGAGCAGATATTACTTTAGTAATTCTGTTTTTATACTCTGAAACTACAGCAAGTGTTCCGTCCTTTGAACCACCATCTTTTATGATATATTCAATATCATTATAGGTCTGGCTTAACACGGATTCTATTGTTTCACGTATGTCTCTCTCGTTATTATAACAGATGCTAATAATTGAAATCTTCATTACTGCCTTACTATGTTTTTTACTGCCTCCATATATTTTTCAGCAGCTTTTTTGTCTGTCAATGATGCAGCTGTTTGCATCGCATTTTGTGATATTCTCTGCAACTCAGCAGATGGCATAGCTCGGAGTTGGCGTATGATATCTGCAAGTTCCTTGCTATCGCCAGCCTTGCACAGGAAACCATTCTTACCATGCTCTATCACTCCGTCAAAACCCTCATCTCGTGAGGCTATGGTAATACATCCGCGAGCCATTGCTTCTAGATAAACCAGACCAAAGGTCTCATTGCGGGAAATCATAACAAATACATCATGTTTATCCAACTGACTTATTACATCATCTCGCATCATAAAACCTTTCAGCTTTACCCTACCTTCAATACCGCATTCTTGTGCTTTCTGCTCAATCTGGTACTGTTCAAACCCTTCACCAATATAAGTAATTGTATAGCTCTCATCTCCCATACCCTCTTTTATTGCGGGGATAATGGCCGAAGGATATTTCCGTTTTATCAAAGTTCCAACAAATATAAAGCTACTAATATTACTGATTATCCGCTCTTCATGCCGTATATATACCTCAGGTACCCCTGAATAGCATTGGAAGCTAGGCTTGCCAGCACTATTAAATCGAGATTCAAAGTCATGTTTGATTGGGGCTGAACGGTATCCAAACAAATTGGTCTCGGCAATATATTGGTTTGCTTCTTTCTGGTAGATTGTCATAAAATCATGTCCTCCATCGTGCGCCACAAAACAAGTGGGCACTTGAAAGTATTGTTTCAACTGATGCATCACCTCATATTGCGGATTCACCCAGTGCGAAATGATGACATCAGGCTTGAATCCTTGTTCTTCACAACAGTTGATTACCTTCTGTGTGGCCATTCGTATCTCTTTAGCAGAATACCGTCCATGCGGTCGGTTTTTCTTCATGGGTATCTGTCTCACCCTTACCCCTTCCCACTCATAGTCACATTCAGGCAAAGACCAGGTCCGGATTTCTGTCCCAGCCCGTGAGCTTAGAAGTCGTTTAAATGGTCTGGCTATCATATAAACAATCTTAGGAAAGGTTACAGAGAAAAGAATCACCTGCACATCGTGACCAGTTTTAATCCATTCTCTTACAAAATAGTGAACGACAGGCGACACAGACTTCTTCTCATTTTCCGCTGGATAGATGGGCGTTAGTATCAGTATTCTCATGCTGCAGCCCTCCTTTCTTTATATGCAAGCGAGAAACTGCGAGCAAATTCAAACTCAAAACTCTTTTCTCTATACTCTAAACTAAATTTGCCCCCCCACTTCATCCAGATGATCTAAGAATACACCTGGATTATTGATATACTTAGCCATTTCTTCAAGCCATTCGTCTGGTTTTTCCCACCATTCTGAATTCATCAATTTATTAACTGTTATTTCATCGAATCGATATCTAATAATCTTTGCAGGCACACCACCTACAATAGCGTATGCTGGTACGTCTTGCGTAACCACTGCACATGCAGCCACAACACTACCATTACCGATTGTAACACCCTGTTTAACAACAGCGCCATGGCCTATCCAAACATCGTGGCCTATTGTGGTATGTTTACGAGGCGACAATTCGTGCATGGCGAAGCGTTTCTTTGGGCCGCTGCCACCCCGTTTTACATTCTCAAAAACAGGCGATGTAGAAACCCAATCCATAGGATGCTCCGCTCCCCCTATAAAGGTATTGTCCGAGATACTACAGAAACTACCAATAGTTGTATCTATCACCGTGCTGTCATGCCCCACATACGAATATTTCCCTATTCGACAATCAACAATATTGCACCCAGTAAACACCTTTGAAGTCTTGTCTATCTCGCTTCTCAGAATACTTTTCCCGTGAAGCTTTTTGATAAGTTTTGAATAGATATAGGATAATGTCATTTCAGTTCAATATGGTTTTTCAACATCTTTATCTGGTACTCAGGTGTCCAGTTTTCGTCTATCTCGCGGTAACATTCTTTTCGCGTTCGCTCACGGTCATTGTGGCTGTCAAACCAATGCTGAATCACTGTGGCCAGAGATTCTACGTTGCCACGCTCAAAGAATGCCCCTGTTTTACCTTCCTTAATGGCTTCAAACTCTGGCATCTGCCACTCAAAGCTATTATGCGTGATGGCAGGTGTTCCAAATACTAAACTATGCATAGCTGTCAATCCAATGTTACCTGGAGCCACACATAGATCGGCATTATATATCAGCTTGGCATTTGTGGCTTCATCATAACAGGCGCCATAGAACCAAACATGCTCCTGTAATCCCTTCTGTTGTATTAGGCTTTCCAGTTTATCACGCTCTGTTCCATCGCCAACAAACACTAGGTTGTAATTATGCCCCTGTTTCTTCAGTATAGCCATCGCCTGAATAATCATGTCTAACCGTTTCACTGGCGTAAGCCTTCCAATAAAAATCAGCGCTGGCAGTTCGTTCTGGAAATGCTGTTTGAAAATATCAGAAGCAAGCCCAATATTTCTCAGTTCCACTTGCCGCTTATGGTCAAGAGAGTTATGTATAGGAAAAATCTTGTTACCATCTATGCCTTCTTTAATCATTAGGTTACGCGCATATTCACCGTATGTAAATATGCCGTCAGCAGCCTTGAATAATGATTTTTTGATTACTCGCTCCAAAAGCGATTCCTTTCCATACCATCCGTGACACCAATAATATAGCCGTTTCTTCCTAAAAAACAGGCGTTTCAGGAACGCGAAGGCCCATACCGACACATTATGAGTAGAGTTCAGCATCAAACAGGTCTGATAATCCTTTCTAAATAGTAGTCCTAATTCCCCCTTCGCGTAATAGAGTGATGCTACCAATTTTTTAACTTGAAGAATCGTGCAATTTTTATGCAAGGAAGTATTATAGCACTTTATACTCCCTTCATCATCCCCAAAATACCAGTCAATAACAAACTCGTCTTCCATCAGCCTATGTATAGGCTCACGGTAAAGAGCAGGTCTTCTAAAGATGCAACATAGTTTTTTTGAATTCATCTACTTCTTCTACTTAATTTGAACATGGTTTTTCTTTCGTATTTTGAGTTATGTTCTCTTTCATAAATTGAAAAATCGAGGCTGCTCTTTTTTCGATTGTTAAACTCTTCCCTTTTTGCAATGCTCCTACACCCAACCGATTTAGCAATTTTTCGTCTTTACGCAAAGTTATTATTGCATTTGATAAATCTTCAATATTATTAGGATCTATCATGATACTGTTTGTACTATCCAAAACATCCCAATTAAAAGGCAAATTACTCGAAACGACAGGTAGTCCACATGCCATAGCTTCTATTACAGCATTACAACAACCTTCATGTCGGGTTGGCAAAACAAAAACATCTGCTGCGTTCAAGTACAAAGGAACTTCATCGTGTGGTAACGCTCCCTTAAATAATATGTTTGGACATTCTGGGACACTAGTACCTTTTCCTATAAAAATAGAATAGACACCTCCTTCTGAAATGCTGTTTATTGCTTCTGCAACTCGTTTTGACCCTTTTCGTTCATTAAACCATCCTACGAAAGCTACAATAAAGACATCTTGCGGTAAACCAAGTTGTTCACGAACCTGTTTTTTATCTCGTTTGAAGAACAACTCATTGTTGACTGCATTGGGGAAAATACGGCATTTTTCCTCTGTTGTTAGCCCCATATCAATACTTTCATTACGGTTCTTCGTTGACACACATATCACACCTCTCACGTAATCCCTAAAATGATCCACATCTGGTGGTATGTTAAACATTCGCGATATTTCGCTCTCGCCAGTAGCAATGAAAAGAGGTATTCTCTTTTGACGTATGAATGGGTATATCTCATAACCCGAATTCCAAAAATGACAATAGACTACATCCGGTTCTATTTTCAGCATTTGAAAAGCCTTTTGCAATGCTTTTCTATGAAACCATGCTGTTGGGTAAAACTTACCTATCTTTTTTTTTGAAAAAGAAAAATACCATGGACGAAATACATGCACCTTGCCATTCCCGACCGAATATGTTTCCCTGACCGGGCTATAACAACGATAGTGGTTTACATTATATGGACATAAGACAAAACATTGATTCCCTTGCTTCGCAATTGCATCTACCAATTGCTTCACGAAAGCCCAATCAGATGTATTATGTCTCCCTGGATAATTAGTTGTAACAAAACAAATGTTCATCTTATAAGCTTTTTCTTGCTTACAATACTCTCATATAGTAAATGAGCAATTGCAGTATCAATTAAAATTGGGTTGTTTTTTAATCTCACAGGATTGACTGAGGTAGATAACACATTCATTTCCGCTTCTAAATTTCCAGCCATAGGATTATTCAAATCCATGTCTTTCATCATCTTACGAAACTCCTCTATTGCCCGCTCAGGGCTCTCGCATCCCATAGAATGAGAGATATCATTGAAGATTGAGCCAAGATACTCCCAACCACGTGAATCTATGCACTTGTCCATATTACCCAGCATATACTTCCAAATAACAGGAAGACCAACTGCTACAGCATGGCCATGGGGAAGTTTATAAAGAGAGGTAATCTTGTAACTGAAAGCATGTGCTGCAGTGGTCTGAGTGATATTGATAGCTCTACCTCCATAATTTGCAGCAAGCATTATCTTTGCTGCCGCCTCTTCGTCATTTTCAAAGATGTACTTCCGCCAGTTAGCCATAATGAGTTCGACAGTCTTACGGCTATACTCATAACTTTCTTCAGTGGAATTAACACTCCACCAGGATTCAATTCCTTGGCAAAGGGCATCCATCATGGTGCATTTCTTCTGATAGAGTGGTAAGGTCTTCAAAACAGAAGGCTCAAGAACTGCATAATCAGGAAGAACTCCATCGTTGGTAACGGTCTGCTTGGCCCCCTCATAATACATCACAGCATTATGAGTGGACTCGCTTCCGGTTCCAGCAGTTGTAGGAATAGCAATAAACGGAATCTTTGATCCATCAATGGGAAGCCTCTGTGATACCAGTGGTGGAATGATGGCAGCATTACCTTCCTTGGCAAGGACAGCCAGTTTGATACACTTGGCCACATCAATGGCACTGCCGCCTCCAACTGCAAGTATAGTATCACAGTTGGAGGATTTCAGCAGTTCAATGCCGTTACATACTTGTTCATAAAGAGGATTAGGCGTAAAGTCTGAGAACTTCACCTTCTCCTCAACTGGTAATGCCTCAATATCATCCTTAATATTCAAAAAGGGAAAGGATGAATCAACCACAAAAAATACTTTCTTGCAGTCAATCGCTCTTAGTATTTCAGGCAGGTTTTGTATTCCGTTTATTATCTTTTGGCTCATACTCACACAGATATCACAGATCACACTTAGGTTATTAATCCTTCAAGAAAGCCATTAATGCTTCTTTATTCTGAATAGGTGTTGTGGTTGGGCGACCAAGGTCTTTGCGATTACCTTTCTTCACCTTCACTTCTACAAGGACAGGACCTTCAGAAAGATTCTTCAATGCAGCTACCAACTCTTCCTTATTATCTACAGAAACAGTAGCCTTGTAACCAACCGCTTTAGCCACAGCAGGCAGATCAATCTTCAAACCAACCGTAGGCTGGCCACCAACAGAGTCATGAGCACCATTATTGAACACTACATGAACATAGTTTTTAGGAGCCTTGTTGGCAACGATGGCCATGCTACCCATGTGCATAATGGCTGCACCATCTCCATCGAAGCACCATACTGTACGGTCGGGTTTTGCCATCGCAATACCAAGGGCAATCTGAGAGGCATGACCCATAGAACCAACAGTCAGGAAATCACGCTCATGACCCTGGTTCATAGCAGCACGGTATTCAAACAACTCGCGGCTAATCATACCGGTAGTAGAGACAATACAATCCTGTTCTCCAAGGGCTGCAGCAACAGTCTGGATAGCTTCTTCACGGCTCATGGTAAGGTCGTTCTTCTCTACATTCTGGAGTTTGTAGTCCTCGAAGGTATCTTTCTCAATTACCAAAGCATAAACATCCTTTTTCTTCAGGGCATCAATGGCTTTGGCAATCTGCCTTTCAGCCTTATCTTCCTCTTTTGAGAGTACATCGAAGTTGATACCCATCGTGTTCAGCAGGCCAGTAGTCACCTTGCCCTGCTTCACATGCTGAGGCTCATCGTGAACACCTGGACGGCCACGCCAACCAATCAAAAGGAGCACGGGAATGTTATAAACCTCTGGGTCTGTAAGAGATGCCAGCGGGTTAATAATATTACCCTCACCACTGTTCTGCATATATACACAAGCGGGCTGACCAGTTGCCAGATAATGACCGGCAGCAAGGCCTACGGCTGCACCTTCGTTGGCTGCAATGATGTTGTGCTCTGCATCACAATGGTCAGTGATGTACGCACAAATGTTCTTCAGCAGACTGTCGGGCACACCTGCAAAGCAGTCAATGCCGTTCTCTCTCAGTTTCTCTATAAAGAATTCAGGTCTAATCCTAATAGCGCTCCTTTCTTATTCTTCGGGGA
>JAEEGL013146382.1_pt1 | contig 13159 bp, 10 predicted proteins | sample 9134231 | NCBI WGS metagenome assembly JAEEGL01 (sample SAMN16246548, study PRJNA631951) | gut metagenome | biome: gut microbiome; feature: rumen; material: fiber-attached | host: Bos | place: Iran: Karaj | collected 2018-10
AGTTCAATAATTATGATGGAAATTGATTTTGTAAGAAGCCGCTTCATCAAACACTTTGATGGAAAGACCGGCAATGTATATGCATCTCCCGGACGTATTAACCTCATTGGCGAGCACACCGACTACAACGGCGGTTTCGTGTTCCCCGGCGCTGTCGACAAAGGCGTGATGGCCGAGATGCGCGCCAACGGAACAGAAGACACCGTGATGGCTTATGCTATCGACCTGAAGGACCGTGTCGACTTCAAGCTCAGCGATCCTGCTGGTCCCCGCGCTTCGTGGGCTCGTTACATCTATGGTATTGCCCTAGAAATGAAGAAGTTGGGCGTTCCCGTTAAGGGCTTTAACATCGCTTTTGCTGGCGACGTTCCCCTTGGCGCAGGTATGTCCAGCAGCGCAGCTATGGAGAGCTGCTTCGCCTGCGGACTGAACGACATCTTTGGCGACAACAAGGTCAGCCAGTGGGATATGGTACTGGCTGGTCAGGCTACTGAGCACAACTACTGCGGTGTCAACTGCGGTATCATGGACCAGTTCGCCTCTGTATTCGGAAAGGCAGGCTGTCTGATGCGTCTCGACTGCCGTAGCCGTGAGTTCGAATACTTCCCCTTCAAACCCGATGGCTATCGTCTCGTACTGCTCGATAGCGTAGTGAAGCACCAGTTGGCTGGTTCTCCTTACAACGACCGCCGCAACTCCTGCGAGAATGTGGTGAAGCACATTCAGGCCAAGCATCCGGAGGGCAAGTTTGAGACCCTGCGCGACTGCACTTGGGAACAGCTTGACGAAGTACGTGCTGAGGTAGGCGAAGAAGACTACAAGCGCGCTCGCTTCGTGCTCGGTGAGAAAGACCGTGTGCTGGCTGTCTGCGATGCACTTAACGAAGGCGACTACGAGAAAGTCGGTGAACTGATGTATCAGACTCACGAAGGTCTGTCGAAGGACTACGAGGTCAGCTGCGAAGAGCTCGACTTCCTCAACGACATTGCTAAAGAGTGTGGTGTCACAGGTTCACGCATCATGGGCGGCGGCTTCGGAGGCTGCACCATCAACCTTGTGCGCAACGATCTGTACCGCCAGTTCATCGCTACTGCCAAGCAGAAGTTCAACGAGAAGTATGGTCACGAGCCTAAGGTCTACGACGTAGTTATCGGCGACGGTTCTCGCAAGCTCTGCTAATATTCATTCTTGATTAATAATAGGTGCTTCCCCAAACAGGGAAGCACTTTTTAATACCATTTGCTCAAAGCGTCATCACGCGCTTCATCTCCAGATTCTCGTAGCCTTCAGGGCAATGGGTGGAGAGATAGACGGTGGGATTCTTCTTGACGAACTCTCGTACACGGTCGAGGGTCTGGCGGGCTGCCTTGATATCTTCGAATACGATACTCAGTTTGTTGGCCTTCAGCGCTGCATCACAGTAGGTCACGTCGCCGTGGAACATGTAATAGAGGTCGCCATCTTCGGCAATGACGATACTATTGCCATTGGTGTGGCCCTTGGCTTCGATGAACCAGATTCCATCAGCCACTTCCTGTGCATTGGGGAAGTTCTTGTAGGGTGTGCCATACTCAGCACGAATGATGTTACCTCCTTCAGGAAGCTTCATGGCATCGGCATCCTCGGGCGAGATATACACCTTGGCATTGGGGAAATACTCCAGTGCTGCCGTATGGTCAGGATGCTTGTGGGTAATAAGAATCTTCGTCACCTGCTCAGGTTTGTAGCCGAGGGCTGCGAAGGCGTCCATATAGTCAGCCACTTTTTCACCCATATTGAGCGGTGCACCGAGTTTCTTAGCGGGAGCCGCCATGCCGGTCTTGAAGCCTGTGTCCACAAGAATCACTTCATCCCCAGTATCGATGAGGAAGTTCTGCAGCGAACTGCGATAAATGATTTGTTCGTCAAGTCCCTCTTTGCTTTCACCACCGAAGGCAAACGACTGGTTCATGAACCCACCGTCGAACATTCTGATTGCTTTAATCTCCATAATTAGTTTCTTTTTATTTAAGTTATTGCATTACTAAAATCTCTTAAAGTACGATGCCTGGGTCGAACAATATGCAAAGTGGGCAGCGTGCGAATCTCGATGATGCTGTCGCACTCCTGCAGGTCGATGTTGTATTCTACGAAAGGTGCATCGTCAAGATTGTATGAAGGAGTGTTGAATGGCTGCACAAGTAAGCCGTCAGTATAGCCCAATTGCGGGACCTGAGTGACATTTCCCTCCTGACTATCGTGTTTTTGGTAATAGTCATTGGCTTGTATTCTCAGACGGGGTTCTGAAGCAAATGGCGGATTCATTCCGATGAAAAGGCGGTCGATGCGTGCATCTGATTTGATTTCAGACAGATGGAGTACGTTACGACCTTTCTTCAGATGGAGTATGCCTTCACGGCTCCACATGGGGCCGACGTAAGGAGCATGCCAAACGTTATTAATAGGCGTGGCAGAGGCATCGAAGCTGTCTTGGTCTGTTGATACGTGACAGAACACATTATCTTCTGGAGCCTTTGAGAAGTTGCGGATTGGCGTGAGGGCTTCTATCCAAAGAGGTACCTCTGCTTCTACTGAGCTATCAATAATTGCTCCTGCACAACTGGTGGCATCGGCAACAGAGAGAAAGCGAGGGTTGGGCATCTGCTTTGCGGCTTCAGAGATTTCCTTGGTAGCAACTCACGCCACTTACCCTGTTGGATATCTTCATTGTAACGACGCGTCCAGTCGTTTAATGCTTCGAACATCTGCTTCACTCGGTCGGCATCTGTCATGGCTCCGAGACTGTCTCCAACTGTAGCACATACCATGCTGCGACGTGCCAACAGCTGGTATTCATTGATCATGGCTGCACCACGTATGGGATATTCCACCAGCTCGAAGTTGGCATTCCTCAATGGCGGTGGAATCTGCTTTGCCAGTTTCTCTGCCTGTTCAGAAAGGTGGCGGAAGGTTTCGATTCGTTGCGCTATCTGAGATTCCGTATAATTGACAAACCAGACATGGGCATCCTTGCCACCAGCCTGTAGCCGATAGTAGCCAGCCATCAGGTCCGCGATGTCCTGCGCCACGTTGGAGCCGAATGTCTTTTCAGCCCAGTACCTGATATAGTTGTGTGCCTCTGTAGGTTTCCATCTGTCGATGTTCCAAGCCAAGTCCATAACAAAGGAAATCTCTTTCTCGGCAGGCTTGATATCGCCCACATTAAACACCCAAATCTTCCTTGCTCCGTAGGTGTAGGCTTTTGTCAGTTCTGTGGAGAGGAAGGCGGGCGACAACGGACTGAGCCATATCCAGCTGGCAGGGTCACCGTGATACGACAGGTGGTAGTAGATGCCTGCACCGCCTTTACGCTGCATCTCTTCTGGATTGCAGAGTGCGGGCATCGCCAAATAGATGGAAAGCCAAACAAAGAAACAAGAGTAAAACACTATGTTTATTCATGCTTATCTCTACTTATAATTTCATCAAATCTGTTAAGATAAGTGTCGTATTGTGTCTCAAAGGGATGAAAAGGTGGTGGGATTGTCTGCGGATCAACAAAAAGCTTTTTCAGCAGTTCCGGTATATTGTCTGCATCAGTACGATAGAGATAGAAAACGTCGCTTATCGTACCAACTTCCTTGGCAATGACGGGGAAGGCAGTACGCGCAAACTTGGGGCCTTGGCCTGAAACAGCAGCATTGTAGGTGAGCACAATGCCACGGTCGGTCTGCTCGAAACTCACATTACCCTGATTGCACACGAGCAACAGTCCGTTGCCGTCTTTGTCGGTCAGCCAGGCGGCATCTACTCCTCTGCGATTTCCTTCGAAATAGAGATCACCCTGCTGCAATGACCAAAAACCATAGCGTCCGGCACGATAGCGACCTGGATAAGTAGGCAGTACGCCTTGTCCGATCCATTGAACGCGGTCTATCTGCTGGTCAAGTAGCAGCGCAATACCCAGTTCAGACAGGAAGGTGTCTGTTGTGTCGGGGGTCAGTGAGAATGCGACATGCATCGCATGACCAACATTCTCTGTCTTGATGTCCGTCTTGATGCTTCCGGCACTTGTGCCATCTGACGATAAGGGCAACAGATATCTTTCTAAGCGTTTGTCACCTACCTTGAGCGTTTCAGCCAGAGTGGCTTTACGACCTGCACGTACCATCATCTCTCCCTGAACTACGCTCATAGGATTGGCTGCTGTTTCCGTCAGTCCGGAAAGCAATCTGCCTGTCAAGTCCTTTGGATTGATGGGAATAGCGTGGCGATTGAAGATACGTCCCTGAGCATCGCTGATTTCAATGTTCAACAGGCAAATCTTGCGCGTGTCGAGTGTTGCGGGAAGACAGAATGGATAAACGATTGCCTGATGTGGCTGGCAGTCTGGCGAGAAGGCTCCACTAGCGATGGTATCGCGGTCTTGGGAGAGCACCCAATGGAAGGTGACATTGTCCTTCAGGTTCAGGAAGTCGAATCGGTTGCGGATATGTAGGTCGATGGCGGTCTGTCCATCGTCGAAAGTAATGATACTGTCAGTAATGGCAGCTTGGGCATAATTGTGCTGCAGTTCATAGTAGTTGGGCAAGGGTGTGCGGTCGGCATAGAGTAGTCCGTCGGTTCCTTTGTTACAATACATCTCGAAACCACTCTCTTCCGACGTATACACCTTTTCCTCGTAGCCGTACATTTTTTCACCTTTTAACCCTTTGACTTTTTCACCTTTAAACGGCATTCCCTGGTCTACCCATTCCCAGACGCTTCCTCCTGCTATACAGGGCGTGCGCTCTATGATTTCCCATTGGCGGTCATGGTCCTCGAACGAGATTCCCAGCGTGTGCAGATACTCTGTGAAGATGACGGGACGATCTGCCCGCTGATAAAAGCTGCCCACTTGACTGGTTGTAGGATAGTGAGGCGTGTAGATGTCTGCCACCTTTGGGAAATCGTAGTTGAATTTTCGGAAATAGCTGCCCACCTGCGGATAGCAAATGGGACGTGACGGATCGAGTTCACTCTTCACATAGTCGCCCAGACGGATGCAGATATCCGTCAGCGGGTTCTCGTTGCCCAGGCTCCAGATCATCACCGATGCATGGTTCTTATCGCGGCGGATGGTGGCCTGTGCTCGCTGTTTGAGTATGGGATAGAAATCATCCTTATACAGATTCTTGTCGCCATAGCCGAAGGGTACCTCGTCAATAATATAGAAGCCCAGCGAGTCGGCCAGTTCGTAGAAACGCGGCTCACGAGGATAGTGAGAGGTGCGGATGTAGTTTACCGAAGCCTCCTTCATCAGGCGCATGTCCTTCAGAGTCAGCTCGTCGCTGATGACCTTAACAGTTTCAGGATCAGTGGCATGACTGGTAACACCACGCAGTTTGATGGGCTGTCCGTTGAGTTTCAGGACATTGCCATCAATCGTCAGTTCACGGAAGCCGAACTTATGCTCGAAGGTCTGAAGGGTTTTACCCTTCTGAGAAAGCGTTGTACGCAGGGTGTATAGGTAAGGTGTCTCAGCTGTCCAAAGATGTGGATTCTCTACCTTATTGCTGCCCACAATTCTACCTTGTGCATCGAGAATCTCATACGTCATGGTTGTCTGCTTGTTGGCGTTTGCTACCTTCGTATCAACACTTACCTCGCCTGTATTCTTCGTGTGGATGGTTAGATCAGAGAGGTGTGTCTTTGGCACGGCCATCAGCGTCACGTCGCGGAAGATACCGTTGGGTGCCCAATCGTCGTTGTAGTCGAAGTCGCTGCCAGGGAACTGTGAGATGACACGCATGGCCAGTGATTGTTCACCCCACCCCCGGCCCTTCCCCTTAGAAGGGAGGGGAACAAGATAGTCGGTGATGTCGAACAAGGCCGTATTATAAGCAGACCGCCACGATCCAGCCTGCTTGCCATTGATCCACAGGTCGTAGCCGTAGAGCACACCGTCGAAGCGGAGCACGATGCGCTGGCCTTGCCATGCACTCGGCACAGTAAATGTTGTACGGTAATAGCCCGTTAGCGGATTTGGACTGTCATACTTGGGCTTACAGAAGCCGTAAGCCTCCCAACATCCTGGAACAGGAATTCTCCCCCATGTACCATCTTTAGCCGGCACAGTCGTGTCCTCACTAATGCCAGTCACCACCTTCAGGCTCCATTCGCCATTGAGAGAACACATCATCGCCTTGTCTGTGACGGGCAATATCCCCTGAAAGGCATCATTCACCTGAGCGTTTGCGCTCAATAGCCAACAAACGACGGTCGCCAAGACGATCACTCTCTTCATCATAGTTTCTTATACTTCAAGTCAATCTTCGTATACTTGTGCTCACTATTCCAGTGCTCAAAGAGTCCGAGCGGTTCTGTCAGGGGCTTTCCGCCCTGTTTATAAATAGTTCCACTGGGTGTGTTGGGTATGCTGGCAGCCTCGCGAAGATACTCATCACAGTAGTTCAGACTGCCAAACTCCGGCCATTCACCGATAATGATATCCATAGCCACGGCATCACAGGCCAGTTCATCCTGTGACGCAATAAGTGAGCAGGCCCAGTCACCGTTGAACGGCTCTTTCATCCATTTCGGATTGGGCGCACCGTTCACATCGCGAGAACCATAGGTACCGTCAATCAGGTAGAGCAGTGCCTTCTGCCCCATGTCTTTATGTGCCATCCAGTCGACAAAGGTCTTGTAGCCTGGCTTGCCGTGACGTTTATCCTGCGAAACATTGTTGTGGGCGTTCTGTCGCCAGAGCAGATGGATGTCCGTGGCGCCATACCAGTTCTTCGCCGTCAGCGTCACACCTGGCCCAGAGTGTGTCTTCAGCAAGGCCGAGTTGATCAGGTAGTCGGCATCCACAATACACTTGGCCAGACCTCTTGCCATCTTTCCGTTATCGGTCGAGTAGACAATCTGCTCTGGATAATAATCGCACTTCTCGCGCCCGTCACCACCGATATTGTCAATCATTCGCACCAAGGGGAATTCACGATGAATCTTATTAAAGATGGAATCAGTGATGGCACGGCTGGGTTCGCAGAGCACAATGTCCTGTTGACGGACACCACCATCGTGCACTAACGAGCGGACCAGCGCCAGCGTGACGAAGGGCGATGAGTTCAGTTCAATGGTGTCGTGGTGGGAGATAGCATTGTTCAGATTCAGCTTGATAGCGATGCTTTCTCCTTTTTTATAGCCTCGGTTTCCACGCCCATGGGTCTTGTTGAAGTGCTTGAACAGTGCCTGCCATGCTTTCTTGGCGTTCGTCTCGCCCGTCAACTGTATCATCGCCTCTGGTATCATCGCGTCGACCTTGGCTTGGTCGTTCCATCGGTCTTCTACCCACAGACCATTCTTGCCGTCCCATTTTGCCACACCGGGTGAGTGTATCCAAGCGACACGACCAGGATAGATGCCACGCCCAATGCCAATCGGCTGGTTTGGACCGACGAAAAGCTTGGGCACACGAGCGTTAAATTCGCCAAAGAAAATACGTTCGCGGTTCACAGCCTCGTCGAGCAACTGGATGGTAGTCGACGGACCGAGGTCAGGATTCTTCCACGCACGGAGTTGCCATACCACCTTGCCTTCCTTGTCAACCTCAATAGCCTGCACGGGGGCATTGGCTGTGTCCATCGGCTGCTTGTTCCACTCGTTGTACCAGTTGTTGATGATGTGGTTACCGTTTTTCAGTCGGACGGTCTTCTGTGATTGAGTAACACCATAGGCTCTGAAGTTCATCTGCCATACGGTCTGACCTTGGCGGTTGATTTCCTGAACCTGACCTTTACTACCCGTGATGAGCAGGTTACCCGTTTTAGGCATTTCCTGAACTGACCATGGTTGCATGCATGTCCAGCGGTCTACCTCTTTACCGTCGGATGTGAATTCATGGATATATCCCAATGCCATATTGGCCACAAGCAGCGTACCCCGACTCGACAGTCTGGCATTCCGGAACTGTCCGTGTACAGACCCCTTTTCCGATATAGGTAGCTCAAATTCCCTGACAATCTCCTTTGACGGAATCGCCATGACCACAGCTTTGGCTGGTTTCCCGTTCTGTACAAACACCACATGTGTCCGTCCGATAGGTTGGACGGTGTGAATCTCAGTACCTTCAGGTGCAACATATTGCCAAACGGTCTGTCCGTCAGCGTCCACCTCGGCCACACCATACTGATGAGCCACGAGAATATGCCCATCAGTCATCAGCACGACATCGCTGATTTCGCCTCGGTGCAGTTGATCCGTGTAACTCCAGTTCACTTGTCCGTCCTTTACGATGAACATACGCCGCTGTTTACCCTCCCCAGCATAGAAAAAGTTGTGACGTGCCAAACTGGTATCAATAGCATCCTGTGCCATCGCTGTCATTCCTGTCATCATCAGGATGAGACAGGCAGACAGTCTCTTCTTCAAACTTATCATTCTTGCAACTCTAATATTACATTATTATACTTCCTAATACCACATCAAGCACCATCATCAGTACAAAGCCAATGGCGAAACCGATGGTGCTGAGGTTGGAGTGCTCACCCTCGTTGGCCTCAGGGATGAGTTCCTCCACAACTACGTAGAACATGGCTCCTGCGGCGAAGGCCAGCAGATAAGGCAGGGCGGGAGTCATCAGCGAGGCCAGCAGTATGATGGCAAGACCTCCGATGGGTTCGACGGCTCCACTCAGGCTGCCGATAAAGAACGAACGCCACTTACTATTGCCTGCAGCCCGCATAGGCATGGAAATGATAGCTCCTTCAGGCACGTTCTGGATGGCGATACCGATAGAGACGGCCAGCGCACTGGTGAGAGACAGCCCCGATAGACCATTCTCGGCTCCTGCAAACACCACACCGACGGCCATACCCTCAGGCAGGTTGTGGATGGTGACAGCTAAAGCGAGCATCGCCGTACGAGACAGATGTGAGCGGGGACCTTCGGGTTTGTCGGTGCCGATATGCAGGTGGGGTGTCAGTTCATCAATCAGCAATAGGAAGCCCATGCCTAACAGAAATCCGACAGCAGCAGGCAATACTGACCATGCTCCCTTCGTTTCTTCCATTTCCATGGCTGGAATGAGTAGCGACCATACAGAGGCTGCCACCATCACACCAGAGGCAAAGCCCAACAGAGACTTTTGCAGTCGTGGCGACATCTCGTCCTTCATCAGAAAGACGAACGCCGCTCCGAGCATGGTTCCCAGTAACGGGATAATCAATCCTATTAGAATCGTTTCCATTCGGGTGCAAAGATACGAAAAAAAAGAGAGCAATGCAAAAGAAATACTTGTTTTTCTTTTCATTGCCGAGTGCAAGTAACTTCGGTGAGACCAAAGTTACAATAATAATACCAGCAACACAACATCTAAAAATGAGGTTTACAGTGTTAGGATAAAATCTAAAGGGGAGGCAGGCGTGGTATCTTCCAGCATGTCGCCAAGTCACTCCGGCCAGCGCCCCTCAAGAAGATAAAATTTATTTGCAACGTTCGTTGCGAGTACAGGTGGCGTCATGGGGTTGTTTGTTAATTACCCAACTTTCGCAAGTTGAGTAAGGAGTTGAGTAGTAAGGAGGTAAAGGAGTAAAGTAGAAATGAAACGGAAAGGCTAATCTACTTTACCTCCACATCTCCTCTACTCCTTTACTCCAGAGAAGTTGAGCGAATGCGAAACTTGATTCCGACGAGTTTTTCTGTTCTGAAAGCATTCTAGAAGGAGCGTTTTTTCATCGTTCGTGTATCCTATGTTTTATTTCTCTATAATGTCCATCTCATTCTTCACTCACCTTAGCCATGCAGCACCTTCGTTGTCCCTTCGATGCACCTTCATTCGTTGTCCGCTACATGTCCGCTATCTGCTCGTTACTTGTTCGCTACTTGTTCGGTCTATTAGCGGACAAATACCGGACAAGTACCGAACATATACCGCAAAATAACTGAAGCTACTCCCTTGCTACGATATGGGTACAACGAGGCTAAGTCGAACCTACTTTGGTGCAAAGGTAGTGAAAAATGTTTAAATACAGGGCATTCTTCATCTTAAAAAACGAAAAAGTGATGCTCTGTAACAATCGTAAAATCGACTTTTTTTGTTAATTTTGCGTCGATAAACGACGCGAAACTTCTCACGCTCGGCAAAAGAGAATACGTTCTCATTTGCTCTCGCTTAATCGCAGCTTGTAACAAAATATACGAAGAATCTGCCAAACAGCGATGAATATGGCAGAAGTTTTGGGATTTATTAGCGAAAAAGCGAGTCTATAATTCTTGTTTGCTGTTTTTACAACGCCTTCCACCGCTTGGCTATGTGCCAGAGGGAGAGGAGGAACAGCAGTTGTCCAAACAGATAATGCAGGTGCCCCATCGTGGAATTGGGACCGTCGATGGCGACGATAAGTACGATGCCTGTAACGACGAGGAACAGAAAGGCGATGGTGAGCAGAAGGGTGACGCGACTCTTTTTGCCAAGCCCTTTGCTAAACAGACTCTTGTACCACGCCCAATGATGACGGACATGAAGGATGCCGAGGACGAGGAACAGAACGGTTGCCACAACATGTGCCGCAGCCCATTGTTCCCATACCTCATGGGGTGTGTCTTTGCCAGCCATATGAAGACCGAAACCTGTTATGACGGACGCGATGCTGACGGGTATCAGCAGCAGGTCGGTTAGGCGCTGACTGCGACGATGGCTCCGTACTGACATACCTTGACACATTTGTTGCAGCCTATGCAGGCTTCGGGGTTCTGGATGACGATGTGCTTGTGAAGGCCAAAGAACTCATTGACCTTGCCAAAAACCTGTTTGGGACAAGCCTCGTAGCAAGCCCAGCATGACTTGCAGTTTCGCGGGTTAGCCGTAATGTAGGCCGTTCCCAATACTCTATTCTTTCTTCTCATTTGTTCATACTTTGATTTTCGTCGGCAAAGGTACGACGATTTCGCGAAACTCCGTATGAACAGAGAATGGTAAGATATGGACTAATCGTGGTATTTAGCTCTGAATGCCGATGGACTAACCCCTGTTGTCTTAGAGAAAAGTCGTGAGAAATAGGTGTAATCCTCGAAACCGAGCTGACGGGAAATCTCCTGAATACTCTGTGTGGAATAGGCCAGTTCGCGCTTCATCCGCAACACAATGGCGCGTTGGATATATTTGCTGGTGCTATGGCCGATAGTAGCGGTGAGTATCTCGTTCAAGTAGCCTGTGGTAATGTTCAGACGGTCGGCATAGAACGATGGCTGGCGGTGGCTGGTTACGTGCTCATCTACCAATTGGACAAATCGCGACAACACCTCTCTATGTCGCGGGTTCAGGCTGTTGGTATCGTCGTTCTGGCTCATCACTTCGGCAAAGATGTCGATGATGGCACGGGCAAAATCCTTGGCTTGCGGACTCTCCGTGCGTTGCTGCAACATCGCGAACAGTTGGTTTAGTTCCTGCGTCCTGCGCTCGTCTATCGGCAGCGGATGGCGAGCGAGGGCAAACCGCTGCATCACCCGCAAGTTCTCCTCACCCAGATGAATGCCATCGACAAACATCATCCAGCCCTCCGGCTCGCGCACCGTGGCATACTGATGCACCTGCCCGGGCAACATACAACCGATTTGCCCTGCCAGCAGCGTGTGCTCCGTGAAGTCCACATTGATGCTCACTTCGCCTTTCGTGAGCAGACAAAATGCGAAGTAATCGTCACGATGCAGCGGCCTGTCTGCTGGCATCACGATGTCTGGTGTCAGCCGCCTGATGCTGATACCGCTCTCAGCATGGTCTATGATTTTGTGGGTGGGAATAATCATTGATATTTCTTAATAATATCTTTTATCTGTCGATTCTTCTGATAACTCGGCAGGGATTACCTACGGCCACAGAATCAGAAGGGATATCCTTCGTAACTACGCTTCCTGCACCAATAATACAACGGTCGCCAATCGTTACTCCTGGGCAGACCGTCACACCGCCTCCCAGCCAGCAATCTTCGCCAATGGTTATCGGAGAGCATCGCTCTATGGGCTTGCGACGTTCTACGTAATCAATAGGATGGTTCGGAGTCAGGAACTGGCAGTTTGGACCAACCTGAGTGTTGGAACCGATGGTGATCATACCTCCGTCGAGCATAGTGCCGTTGTAGTTGATAAACACATTCTCACCAAGTTTGATGCCATGCCCATGATCGCAATGAAATGGTGGTGATACCGTGGATGATTCTGGGATGCCCGGAATCAAGTCTTCTATCGTCTTTCTATAATCCTCATCCTCTACGGTCATGGTTTGCAACTTCGCACAAATATGCTTGGCTCTTAAATAACTTGCCAAACATTCTTCGCTCGTGAAGTCATAGAACTCCTCACTGCGCATTTTTTCAAATTCTGTTTTCATCTTTCTTGTTTTACCAACTCAATTGCCTGTTTACCTGTCAGATGCTCGATGTCAAAGCGGATCATCATCATACGAGATAAGCCCTTCTCCAATTCCTTCTGCAAAGCTTCCTCTTGGTTGGGATTATATCTGTCGCCAAGCAGTCGGGCTGTTTCCAGTTTCTCCTGTTCATCCTCAATGATGTGGATGCGCCCAAAGGCTATCACGCTGCGGAAAAAGGTGGTGTACTTCGCGGGCTGCACATCGTCCTTGTTAATGACACAGAACGAAGCCTTGTCGCAGTTCCTGATTGCATCCACCTTATGACCACTTAATGCGCTGTGGAAATATAACTTGCCCTCGGCATAAACATAGCTGATGGGAACTGCGAATGGATAGCCGTTGTCACCCAATAGTGCCAATGTGCCAGCAGTAGACTTCTGCAAGATCCCGATGCTCTTTTCTTCTGTAAGTTGCTGGCGTTTACGCCTCATTGATCTGAATTCCATATTATGATACCGTTTTTAGTCCGACAATTGACACAATAAGTGTCGTGATGAAAAACAATCGCCAAAAAGTAGATGGCTCGTGGAAGATAAAGATGCCTACAAGGACAGTTCCCACAGCACCTATTCCCGTCCATACCGGGTAAGCCGTCCCTAAAGGTAGCGTCTGCGTGGCTTTAGCAAATAGTCCCATACTGAGAATGGTGAAAGCCAGAAATCCGCTCATCCATAGCCACCATTCAGTTCCAATCACATACTTTGCACGACCAAGACAATAGGTGAACCCCGTCTCACATAGTCCTGCAACAATCAAAATAATCCA